>Ga0180432_10001161_pt1 | contig 42254 bp, 54 predicted proteins | sample SS_ome_10_FD_132414 | JGI IMG/M metagenome (GOLD analysis project Ga0180432, IMG submission 132414) | Hypersaline lake sediment archaeal communities from the Salton Sea, California, USA - SS_1_MS_2 metaG | ecosystem: Environmental > Aquatic > Non-marine Saline and Alkaline > Hypersaline >... | reverse complement strand
TTCACCTTCACGGAATGGACGACTAGGTCGTTGAGGGTTCCGTAATCCACTGGCCGGATGGAGCGGTAGCCCTCGTTGTATTGCTCTTCCAAAGTGAAGACCATGGTCTCGTTCACGAGCAGGCCGCCGTCGGGCTGCACCGAAACCGCGCTTGAATAATAATCTATGGAGAACGGAAACGCGAGGGAGACCATGAGGAGCGCTGCAAAGAGTGCGGCCTTCATGCGGTGGATAAGGAAAACAACGTTTAAATGCCTGATTGGGGCGCGGCCTCAACCCGTTTCACTGCCGCCTTCGCGAAGTGAAGCCTGCCGCGGAGAGAACTGCATAAAAATCTTGGGAGGCTCGTAAGCCGAATACCATTCCCCGAACGCTTCCAGCGCATTCTGCTGCACTTTGTTGGCAACATAGTCGATAGCAGGCCACACCGTGGCCATAAGAATCACCGTTGCAACCGCACCTAGAACGGGGGTGGCATTGACGCCCATCTCCGGCATCCGCCGGGCCATCCATGCCACCCCTGCCATTGGCCCAAAAAAGGCCCCCAGCCCCAGTGGATACCCGAATACAGCGCGGTTCCTGATGAGCCATCCCCACAAAGCCGATTTTTCGTAAGAGTAGCCGTCCACTATGCTCTTAGAAACAATCCGGTCCACATGCTCCTGGGAGGGGGTGCGATGCACTCTTGCATCATAATACCCCTCAAGCAGCAGGCGCAGCGGCGTCTTCTCGGTCTGCATGTCTATGAACGCCTTGCCGAAACTTCCGGGATGGTGCTTCAACGCATACCTGGCATCGAGGTCGTATTTCGCCCTCATCCATATGTGGCGCTGCTTCTGCAGCTTCCTCTCCTGCTTAAACCTCTTTTTTTCCGCTGCCCTGTCCTCAAACCGCCTGGTCCGCTCTGAAAGCCTCATATTTGCTATTATTTGCAAGAAGGCATTAATATTCATTTTTAGTAGCATATGCTACTACTTTTTAATGAATTCCATTAGTAAAGCGAAGTATGGACATTTACGACAAGTTCAGGCAGCTCGGGTTCTCCCAGAGCGAGGCGAAAACTTACATTGCATTGCTTGAAACCGGCGGCGCCAACCTCAAGGCGCTGGAGATGAAAACCTCGCTCCATCGCGCGAACCTGCTGGACGCGCTGGAAAAATTGGTGAAAAAGGGCGCCGCGGGGACCGGCTACGCGGGGAAGAGGAAGCGATATTTCCCCGTAGAGCCCAAGGCGGTTTTCGGCAGGGTCGCGAAGAAAACCGAGGAGGTTTCGGAAGAATTGGCCGAGGACCTCGAGCGCATACGGAGGGACGTGGAGCGCTCCCCGGTTTCCATATTCCACGGGAAAGAAGGGATAAAGGCCATACTGGACGAGGACCTCGCGCGCGGGGAGAACATAAGCGTAATCCAGTCCTCCAAAAACGTTGACGTGGTTGCGGGCAGCTATCTCAAATACCACCGCGAAAAGAGATGGAGGAAGGGCATGAGGATGCGCATCATGTACGGGCCTTCGGACAGGGCGTACGGAAAAGGCGCCGCAAAGGTTCCGCTCACCGAAGTGAGGCTGACCGGAGAGGAGCTCGGCCCCGTCTCCATGGAGGTGTGCGGGGACAACGCGGTGCTGGTGTTCGGCGAAGAGCCCACAATCGTGCGCATCATGAACAAGGACGTGGCGCAGGCCTTCCTCCGGATGTTCAGGCTGATGTGGAAAAACGGCAGGCGGGTGGAAGGCGGCTGAGCATGCCGCTTCCGAATTGGGGCTGTGTGCCGGGGTGGCGGTTTAAATAAACTACTCCGCTAATTCATAACCGGTGGGAATTTGCTGAAAACGGGGAAGGTAAGCACCAGTCCTGAAATGGTAAAGGTTCGCGCCGGGGGCGTCGCGGTAGGGGAGTTTCCCTACGATGAAAGCGCGCCGGCATTGTACCTCAGCAAGGCCGGAGGATACGTCCCGCGCGGGCAGGCGCTCACTCCGATTCTTGCGCACGGCCTGCACTACGCAACGTCCTTCTTCGAGGGCATGCGGGCATACGACACCCCGTACGGGTGCGGGCTGGTGGAGCCGTGGATGAACATCATACGGTTCATGCATTCCGCATCCCAGTTCAACCCGGAAATCCAGATGAAGGTGCTTGAGGCCTACGAAGAGGGGGCAGAGAGGATTTTGGTGCAGAAATTCACTGCGGAGGAACTCTACAGGCTCGCGGAGCACGCATACAGAGAGGGAAAGAACCCCGAGCTCATCATGTCCGTTGACGTCAGGAGAGAGGGGGGCGGCTTCATAAGAGAAATACGCAGGCACGAATTCACCCTCAGGGCAATTGCCGGGAAAACGGCAAGGGACTTCTCAATGGCTGAACTTGACGCCGCAATAAAGGCGCTGCTTTTCATCAACGGGCTTGTTTCCGAAGACTACGCCCCGCCGGAGCTCGAAACCGTGCCCGGAGGCTACATCCGCCCCGTGGGCTGGTCGGCCGAGGGCGGCCTCAAGCTATCCACCCTCATCCCGGGAGAGCACGGAATCGGGAGGAAGGAGATGTATTTTGCAATCGCAACCCTCCCATGGAAAGACTACCTGGATGAAGAGGCGTACAGGAAGGGGCTGGAGGTCATGGTTGCGCCTTATGAGCGGATAGGCGCGGACATGCCATCCGACGCAAAGGTCGCGGGCAACTATCCCAACGGGATAATGAATGTCAATCCCGCCAAATTGCTCGGCTTCGGGGAAGTGCTCGCGCTGGACAGGAAAGGCCTGGTGGTCGAAGGCTCTGCGGAAAACCTGTTCGCGCTGTTTGGGGGCTTTGCGTACACCCCTTCCCTGAAAAGCGGCTGCCTTCCAGGGACCACCCGGGACAGGGTGATACGCACGCTGGAAAGGCTCGGGATAACGCTGAAAAGCGAAGCCCTTCCGCTGAGTGAACTGAAGAAGGCTGACGCCATACTGCTCACGGGCACTGCGGCGCAGTTCATCCATGTTTCCGAGATTTCAGAGGTGCCGGCAGTCAGGGAGTTCGCGCGGCTCAACAGGCTGGACAGCGGCCCGAAGAGCAAATGGGCCGGATTTTACAGGAAGGATTTTGAAAGCAGGAAAACCCTGATAAACGGGGGCATGCAGCACCCAATTGTGGAGAAGATAAGGGCGGAATATGGGAAGATGGTGCTGGAGCACGATGAAAACGAAAACCCGGCCATGATCGAGCCGGCATACCGGATGGACTTCGGCGCGCTGGCAAGCGTGATGGGCCTCGGCCTCAGCGACATCACGACGAAGGGCGAGCGCAGGGACATAAAAAGCGGGTATTTCTCGGAAAAGGTGAACGGCCTGACCCAGCCGGACGAGATGAGGAAGCGCATGCGGGCCGCCGCCGCGATAATAAAGCGTGGGATGGCGAAGGCCGAGAAGATTAGGAGGGTGGCGGCGCGGCGCAGATAGCATTTAAAGAACTGCCATGGATAGCCAACCTTCTGAGAGGTTTTCATATGGACAAGGGAGAGAACTACGAAGTGAAGGACATATCGCTCGCGGAGCAGGGGCGCAAGAATATCGAATGGGCCGAGCAGCACATGAAAATCATGGGCACCCTGAAGGAAAGGTTCGCGAAGGGGAAAACCTTCGAGGGCGTGCGCATAGGGTTCGCGCTCCACGTGACCAAGGAAACCGCGGTGCTCATCCGGGCGCTGCGCGCCGGCGGCGCCGAAGTGGCGATTGCAGGCTGCAACCCGCTCTCCACGCAGGACGACGTTGCGGCCGCGCTCGCGGAGGAGGGCGTCGCGGTGTTCGCATACAAGGGCGAAACAAAGGAGGACTACTATAGGTATATAGAGAAGGTGCTTTCCTACAAGCCGAACATCACGATAGATGACGGCGGGGACCTGGTCACCGAAGTCCTCACGAAGAAGCCGGAGCTGCTTCCCGAAATTATCGGGGGGTGCGAAGAAACCACTACCGGGATAATCCGCCTTCGCGCAATGGAGAAGGACGGCGTGCTCAAGTACCCGATGATTGCGGTGAACGACAACAAGACGAAGCACCTGCTCGACAACTATTACGGGACGGGCCAGTCGACAATAGACGGGATATTGCGCGCGAGCAACGTGCTCTTCGCAGGGAAGACCGTCGTGGTTGCGGGCTACGGGGACTGCGGCAAGGGCGTTGCGCTCCGTGCAAAGGGCTTCGGCTCGGACGTAGTGGTCACCGAAGTGGACGCATTCCGCGGCATGCGGGCGCGGCTTGACGGCTACCGCGTGATGCCCATGGCCGAGGCCGCGAAAATCGGCGACATCTTCATCACCGTCACCGGGGACAAGAACGTAGTCACCGTTGAGCTCATGAAAACGATGAAGGACGGCGTGATGCTCGCTAACAGCGGCCACTTCAACAACGAGGTGGACGTGGACGGGCTGAACAAGGCGGCGGAGAGCAAGGAGCAGCTCAGGCCGTTCCTCGAGAAGTTCATCCTTGGCGGGAAGAAGCTCTACCTCTGCGCCGAGGGCAGGCTGGTGAACCTCTCGGCCGCGGAAGGGCATCCCTCCGAAGTGATGGCCACCTCCTTTGCGGGCCAGGCACTCGCCTGCAAGTACCTCCTTGACAACAAGGGCAAGCTGGAGAACAAGGTGATTACTCTTCCGGAAGAAATAGATGGCGAGATTGCAAAGCTCCAGCTGGACGCGATGGGCGTGAAGATAGACTCCCTAACCGCGGAGCAGGAAAAGTACCTCGGCTCGTGGGAGGAGGGCACCTGAAGGATTAAAAAGGATGCGAAGCAGAAATGCTTCTGCCTATTCGGTGAATTGATGGAAGAATACGAAAACATGCTCGAAGACGCCTACGGCAAGCTCCCCGAGACGCTGAAAGGCGGGGAAAGGTTTGAGATGCCGGTGCTGGAGGCGTTCAGCGAAGGCAACAAGACCATAGTGAAAAACTTCGCCAACGCGATGTCCAAGATAAGGAGGGAGCCGGCGGAGGTCGCAAAGTTCCTCAGCAAGGAGCTCGCCGTGCCCACCAACGTGGAAGGCGACCGCCTGATTCTGCACAGGAAGATAAAGGCAGACATAGTGAACAAGAAATTCGAGGAGTATGCAAAGGAATACGTGCTCTGCCTGCAGTGCGGCAAGCCCGACAGCCACATAGAAAGCGACGGCAAGATGAGGGTGCTCATCTGCGAGGCGTGCGGCGCAAGGAGGACGGTGAAGTAGCATGGCAGCTGGAAGGGGAAAGAAAAAGAAAAAGCCGTTCAGGCCGCGCAAGCCGTACAGGAAGCCCGGGGAGGCGCCGCCGGCAGTTACGCGCGTGAAGCTCCCGAGGTCCGGGGAAATGCTTGGCCTAGTTACCGGGGTGATGGGCGGCAGCAGGATGATGGTTATCTGCAACGACGGGAAGGAACGCCTTTGCAGGATACCCGGGAAAATGAGGAAGCGCATCTGGGTGAAGGAAGGCGATGTGGTCGCGATAAGGCCGTGGGAAGTGGAAGGCGAAAAGAAGGCGGACATCACCTGGAGGTATGCCCCGCTTGAGGCCTCATGGCTCAAGAGAAACGGGCATCTGAAGGTAGGGTAGATGGCCAGGAAGGTCTCCCGCAGGAAGAAGCCCCCCAAAGAAGAATTCCAATTGAAGGAGAGGAAGAAGATTGAGAGCGAGGTCTTCGACCGCTCCACGCTGCTCTCCCTCGCAAAGCTGATTTCGAAGGGCATACTGAAGAGCGTTGACTGGCCGGTCTCCACGGGGAAAGAGGCGAACGTTTTCCGGGGGAGTACTGCTGACGGGAAAAATGTCGCGGTGAAGATTTACAAGGTGGAGACGACCAAATTCGTAAAGCGAAAGGAATACCTTGAGGGCGACCCCCGCTTCGGCAAGTTCCGCGGCAGGGAGAGGGACCTTGTCTTCGCGTTTGCGCAGAAGGAATACAAGAACCTGAGCATGTGCGAGAAAGCCAAAATCCCTGCTCCGAAACCGTATTACCAGCACAAGAACATACTCATAATGGAATTCCTCGGGATGAAGGGGCTGCCCTTCCCCATGCTGCATGACGTGGGGCCTGCGGAAGGCGAATTCAGGCAGCTCATGGGGGACGTGAGGAAGCTCTGGAAGGCTGGGCTCGTGCATGCAGACCTGAGCGAATACAACATACTCGTGGGCGATAAGCTCTACATAATCGACTGGGGGCAGGGCGTGGTCTCGGGCCATCCCAAGGCGGAGAAATACCTCAGGCGGGACGTTGAAAACGTGCTGGACTACTTTTCCAAATTCATAAAGGTCCCGGATTTGGAAACCGCGCTCGCGTATGTCAAAGGAGAACGTAAAACCTTGTGAGCAGGAAAGTGGGGATTTCGAACTTCTTTCCCGCATGCTCGAACCTGCATGCGCTGGGCCCCCTTGAAACCATCTTTATCCTGTCAAACGGCCAGATGTCCCTCTTCCTGAAGACCTTCTGGTGCTTGTGCGGGCCGAAATAGAAGAGCAGCTTGCACTCCGTGCCGGGCTTCAGCTTCGAGGCAAGCAGCACCTTGCCCATTTTTTCCTCCCTGAATTTCTCAAATTTGCTGAGCAGGGCGGGTGATTTCTTCACGTACCTTGCAATCCCCTGTATCACTTCCTTCGGGAGGGAGTATGCGGAATAATCTGCCGCAAGCCCGGGGTTCTTTATCTTCAGCACGTCTTCGTAGAACAGGGAAACCATCCGAAAGTCGCGCGCAATCTCCATCGCCTCGTTCAACCCTTTGCGGGTAAGGTAGCTGCCCCTGTACGGCCGCAGCGTGACATACCCCTTTGCGGAAAGCTTCCTCAGCATCTCCGATGCGCTCGCGTCCGAAACCCCCATGTATTCCGCAAGGTCGCTGGTAGTAACCATCGAGTTCTCCTCAAGGTGTATCTTGTAAATCGCGTCTATGTAGGAGGAGAAGCTCTCCTTCATCACATCATCTCCGGGAGCGGCATCCCAAGCAGCGCAAGCACGTTGCCCAGCGCCTGCGCAAATGAGGCGGTGAGCGCCAGCCGCACCTTGCGCGTTTCGCCTTCAGATTTCAGCACGGAGTGCTTTGTGTAAAAGCTGCTGAACGCTTCAGAGAGGGAATATGCATATTCGCAGAGGGTGTTCGGCCTGAGGTCTGACGCGGCCTTTTCCACCACTTCGGAAAGCATCGCTATTTTCCTTATGAGGGCGCGCTCTTCCGGGTTGAATTCGTAGCCCTTGCCCGCGGCAGGCTTGTGCTTGCCCTTCTCAAGGATTTTGCTGGCGCGCACGTATGCATATTGCAGGTACGGGCCGCTGTTGCCTTCCAGCGAGAGCGCCTCCTCCCATTTGAATATGAGGCGCTTCTCGGGCGCGGTCTTCAGGAACGAATAGCGCACCGCGCCCACCCCCACCTTCTGCGCAACCTCCTTCTTTTCCTCTGCGGACATTTCCTTTTTGATTTTTTCTTCTGCGCGGCCCACTGCCTCCCAAAGCAGGTCGTCCGCGGTATAGCCTGCCCAGGTGCCCTTCCTGCCCGAAAGCTTTTCCTCGGGGAGCTCCGCATGCTCGTAGGCAAGGTGGCGATACTCTTCCGCCTCCTTTTCGTACCCGAGGCGGCTGAACACCTCCCTGATTACCTCCTGCGGGTAAATCTGCTCTGAGCCGATTACGTTCACTATTCCCGCGGCGCCGCCAAATTCCTTCTTTGCCTTCCCTCCGGTTGCGAAGGCGGTTTTCCCGCTGGGCTGCTTTACGAAGGATTTGTACTTGAAATCGCTCTTGAGCTTCCCAAACTTCCAGAGGTGGAAGATTACGTCTTTTCCGGTGTAGGTCGCAGTCCCGTCGCTGCGGATGAGTATCTTGTCCGCATCCTTCATGTCCTTGAACTTTCCTCCGAGCTTCACCACCCAGCAGCCCTCGTTCTTGCCGCTCTTTTCCAGGACAATTGCCCTTGAGTGCTTGAGCTTCTCGATGCCTTCCTGGAACACGGATTGCAGGATGTCGCTCTCGAAAACCAGCACGTCGTGATAAATTCCATATGAAAAGGCGGTCTCGTACTGCGCAAGGGCGCACTTTTCCGCAAGCGCCCTCCCCTTTTCCGCAGTCTCGTTGCCGCCTTCCTCCATCCTCTGGAGCATGCTGCGCACCTTTGAGGCGGTTTTTCCATCCCCCTCAAAACGCTTGGAAACCTCCACGTACTGCTCCCCGAGCATGTGGTCGAACTTCTTCCCTTCCCCGTGCTTCAGGCTTTCCCAGCCCCACAGGGACTGTGCGACCTGCAGGCCGAGGTCGTCGATATAATCCATGCGCTCCACTTCATGGCCTGAGAATTCCAGCATCCCGGAAACGGTGTCGCCGAGGAGCGCATTGCGCAGGTGCCCGATGTGCCATGGCTTGTTCGGGTTCACTGCGGGAAATTCCACCAGTATTTTCCCTTTCTTTTTCTTCCCTGTGCCGTACTTGCCCTTTTTGCACAGCACCTCTTCCAGCACTCCCGAATAGAATTCATCGCTGAGGAAGAAGTTGATGTACGGGCCGGCGGCCTGGGCCTCCGCGACCCATTTGTGCTTTTCCATTTTTCCCGCAATCGATTTTGCAATTTCAACGGGGCTCTTCCTTTCCGCCTTCGCGAGGTCGAAGGCGATGCGCGAGGCGATGTCGCCGTGCTCCCCGCGCGGCAGCTCAAGGGACGCGAGCGCCTTCCCCTCCGGAATTGAGGCGCACCTTGAAATCATTCGTGCAATCTCGCCTTTTGCCTTTGCGAACATGGAGGGAATAGAATGAAAAAGGAATTAAAACCCGCTACTCGCCGCCCATGAGCTCAACAAGTATCCCCTTCTGCGCATGCAGGCGGTTTTCCGCCTGGTCGAACACCACGCTCTGCGGGCCGTCTATTACCTCGTCCGTGACCTCTTCCCCGCGGTGCGCGGGCAGGCAGTGCATGAATATTGCATTGGGCGCCTTTGCCATGAGCCCCGCGTTCACCTGGTAGGGCTTGAGGTCCGCGAGGCGCTGCGCCTTCTCCTCGTCCTGCCCCATCGAGACCCACGTGTCCGTGTAAATCACGTCCGCGCCTTCCGCCGCGGCCATCGGGTCGTGCTCAACCGAGATTTTCCCCCGGTATTCCGGCTCGAGGGGGGCGAGCGCGCCCTCCATGTCCGGCACGTAGCCCCCTTTCTCCGGGCAGCAGGCGACCACGCTCGCTCCGAGCTTGGTGAAGCCAATTGCCGTTGAATTGAACATGTTGAACCCGCAGTCCCCGAAGAAAACGACCTTGAGGCCTGCCACCTTCTTCTTGTGCTCCAGCACGGTCTCCAGGTCCGCCATCGTCTGGCAGGGGTGGTAGAGGTCCGTGAGCGCGTTGATTACGGGCACGGTCGCGTATTCCGCAAGCCCCTCCGCGTCCGAGTGCTTGTTGAGGCGCGCCATTATCCCGTCGCAGTACCTGCTTATGGTCCGCGCGGTGTCGCCTATGCTCTCTCCCCTCCCCAATTGGGTATTCTTCATGTCCAGGAAGAGGGCGTGGCCGCCAAGCTGCGTCATGCCGACTTCGAAAGAGATGCGCGTGCGCGTGGACGACTTCTGGAAGAGCATCGCAAGCGATTTCTCCTTCAGTTCGCGGCGTATCTGGTCCTTCTTCATGCTTTCCGAAATCCTGAGTATGTGCTCTATCTCCCTTGGCTGGTAGTCCAGCAATGTAAGGAAATTCCTGCCTTTCAAATCCATAAAACCCACCTTGGGGGGATTTGGCGGAATAGGTTAAAAAAGCCAACTGTGCGGAAATAAACACCGGGTGGAGAACGCTTGCTTTTCCTCATAATCGGAATACTGCTCGGCATAATCACCGGCCTCATCCCGGGCCTGCACTCGAATACCGTTGGCTCTGCGCTTTCGGGCATGGGCATGGATGGGATGGAGGGCGCCCTGCTCATTGTGGGGATGTTCGCGGCAAATGAGATTTTTTCCTTCGTGCCCGCCATTTTCCTTGGAATTCCTGACGAAAGCGTCACGCTTTCCGTGCTCCCGGGGCAGAGGATGGTGAAGGCCGGGAAGGGCATAGACGCGCTGAAGGTAATGTGCATCTCCGCATTTCTTGCAGTGCTGCTATCGGTGGCGCTTTTCCCAATTGCGCAGTGGCTTTATCCGATTGTATACTACACTATCAGGCCCTACCTGCTGTACGTGCTTGCGGTTGCATCCGCAGTGCTCGTGCTGCGCGGCAGGAAGCCGGCCTATTCCGCGCTCATCTTCCTGCTTGCGGGGCTGGTGGGAAAGGTCGCGCTTGATTCGCAGATGCCCGACCCGTTCCTGCCGCTTTTCGTGGGCATGTTCGCAATCTCCGCGATGCTCACCTTCCAGAAGCAGGAAATCCCGGAGCAGAGGGAAGGGCCGATAAAATTCAATCTGCTCCCCTACGTGGCTGGAGGGGTGCTGCTGGGGTGGGCCGCGGACCTTCTGCCGGGGATAAGCTCGCCAGCGCAGGTTGCGGCATTCGCCTCCCTGCTCGTTCCCTTCGGCACAGCGGCATACCTCTCGATAATAGCCGCAATAGGCATGAGCGAAAGCGTTTTCGCATTCGCGACTGCGGCAACGCTCGGGAAGGCGCGCGTGGGCTCGGTGGCGCAGGCCGCGGGGATGGTGGACATAAGCGGGGCGCTGCCCATGCTGCTTGCCGCATTCCTCATTGCAGCGGCTGCGGCTGCCGCGATAATCTATCTCGGCCGCGGGCTTGCGAAAAGGGCAGGGCATGTGCAGATGGGAGACATCTACAAGATGCTCATGGCCTACCTGGTGCTGCTTGCCCTCCTGCTGGACGGGCTGCCGGGCCTGCTCGTGCTTGTGCCCTCTGTGGCAGTGGGCCTCCTCTGCCTGAAGGTGGGTGCGGAGCGCACCAGCCTGATGGGCGCAATAATAATACCTACCATTATGCTGCTTGCCGGGCTCTAGGCTTCTTCCGCAAGCTCCCTCAGGAAATCCGCGGCCGCCTTGCGGTTGAGCTCGTGGAGCTCCTTGTAGAATTCCGCTGCCTCCTTCCCGTGCTCGGTGACCATGGAGAAAAGGAGCAGGAGCTTCTTCAGCACCTCGTCATCCTCACTCCTGAAAGGGATGAGCAGCTCGTACCCCTCATCGTATTTCTTCAGCATGAAGAGGGCGCTTGCCGCAACGATTGCGCTCACCACCGCGTCGCGCCCCTGCTCCGAAAGCCCGAGCGCCTTCTTCCCCTCCTCCGCCGCATTTCCATAATCCCCTGAAAAGTAGCATGATTTTGCGGCCATGAAATGGGAGAGCGGCTCGCGCGGGAACTTCTCCAGCATCCTTTCGGACATTTCGCGCGCCTTTCCGTAGTCCCCGTTCTTCAGGTAGGCGCCTATCTGGATTGCGTACGACTCCTTTTTCCTGAGCTCCATGCAGGGGGCTCTACTGCAAAATTAAAAAGGGTGGCTGAGAATCAGCATCATGCCAGCGCAGAAGCAGAAGGCTGAAGAAGTAAAGGCCGGGATGGAGAAGCTTGCCCCGGAGATGCAGGCAAAGATACAGGAGCGCTTTGCCGACACCGGGGCCCTGGTCAGCGACGTCGTGGACAGGATGGACAAGCACGACGTCCCGTTCCCGGACGCGCTGATGGCCGCGGTAAAGGATAAGGATCCCGGGCTTGCAGCCGAGCTCGAGAAAACGTTTTCCGCGGCAGAGGCGGAAGCGGCTCCCGGGGCCCAGCAGGGGAAGGCGGAAGCGGCCCCCCAGCCGGGAGAGGCAACCGCTCAGCCGGAGGAAGCCGGAGAGGAAAAGCCGGCAGTGGAAGCCGAAGTCACCCTTTCGGCTGGCGCAGGGGTCGTGGGCAAGAAGCCCATCGCGACCGCTGCCGCAGCGACGGAAGTGAGCATCGGCGAAAACGTCGTCATCGATGCCGGGGCAACCGCGGTGAAGGACCTCCAAAGCGCGGAAGGCATAGATTACGGGTGGTCCGCGGGCACCTGCGTGGGGGATGCGTGCATGGCGGTATACCGCGACCCGACCACGGATGTCGCAATTGCGGGAACCGCTTCGTATTACGTAGAAGTGAGCGAAAAGGGAGTGGGAGTTGAGCCCGGCGCGGAAGTGGGGCAGGATACTGAAGGGGGGGAGTACGTAACAGTCTATTCCAGCGTTTCGTATGAAAACGAGGAGCACGACCTGAGCACGTACGTTACCCCCATGCTCACAATACCTATCGAAGCACAGCCCGCCCCTGCGTTCGGGTTCGAGGCCGGAATCGCGAAGGGGCTGGGCAAGGGGTTCTCCGTGGAAGGCAAGGTGTATATGTACGACGTGACTGCGGGAGACGTCACCGCCACGGTGGTAATCGGCAAGACCTTCTAGCTATTCTTTCCCCTTCTGCTTCAGCGTGACTTTCGGGGGGATCTGCGGCATTGGCAGGCCGAGCACGCGCGCAACCAGCGTGCCGTTCGCGCTGCCGCTGTAGTTCACAGTGCGCACCACGGTTTCCGCATACTCCGCGGGCAGGGCGCCCCTGCTTTCCCATTCTTCTGAGATTTTCTTCGCGAGGGCCACATCCTCTTTCGCAAGAAGCCTTGAGCGCATCTTCAGCTCTCCGGCGCCTTCCCCGTAATTGACGGTATAGGTATAGCCGATTTCAACATTGCCGCCATCCACCGAAACGCCGTCGATGTGGATGCCGATGCTGAACCCCTTTATCTCGCCTTCCCCCTTTTTCCCGGAAACCTCGAGCACCTTTTCGCCTGTTATCATGCTATCCCTGCATCCACTTGGGGAGAAAACAGTTTAATGCTTAAGGTAGATATGTGCGCCATGAGGGCTTTGGTTGTTTTGCTGGCGGCGGTTATGCTTATGGTTGCGGGTTGCCCGGGGGCGGTGCCCGCGGGGGAATGCCCTTCCGAAGGGCCGCGCGTGTGCGGCACGGACGGGAACACCTATGCGAACGAATGCTTCGCCCAGAAGGCGGGCGTGGGGATTGCGCATGAGGGGGAGTGCACCGGGGATGAAGCGGCTGGGGGCCAGGAGGGCGCTCAGCCCTCCGCGGAATGCTCCGATACTGATTTCGGCAAGAACGCGCTCGAGGCAGGCACAGCAACGAAAAACGGGGAGTCGCACAGCGATGAATGCGTGGGCTCCACCCATGTGATGGAGTACTATTGTTCTGCAAATGAAATAATGAGCGACACTGTTGAGTGCCCGGAGGGCACCGAATGCTACGAAGGCGCATGCGTTGGCGAAGTATGCGTGGATTCCGATGGCGGGGTTGACGCGCACTCGCCAGGCACCGTTTCAAAGGGCTCCGAAAGCTATACCGACTCGTGCGAGGACGGCTCAACGGTAAGGGAATATTATTGCGAAGGCAACAAGCCGCTCTACACCTCCGTGACCTGCATCTCCGGGGAAGCATGCCAGGAGGGCGTGTGCGTTGAATCGGACTGCTCGGACACGGACGGCGGGCAGGACCTGTTCGAGAAGGGCACCGTTAGGGCAGACAACGTCGTGTACATCGATTCCTGCGCCAGCGGCGGCACGGTGAAGGAATACTACTGCAGCGGAGGCGAGGCAAAGTATGCCATCCTCCCCTGCCCAACCGACTATTATTGCATAAACAGCAAATGCTCGGAATACGTGTGCAGCGACTCGGACGGGGGGGAGGATGAAGACCGGTACGGGGAAGTGAGGAAAGGCGGGAGCGAATACGAGGACTACTGCTATGATGATGACACCGTATATGAGTATTACTGCTCGGGGGACGAGGTCTCGGGCAGGAAGATAAACTGCGGCAGCGATGAGGAATGCGTGGACGGCGAATGCGTTGACGTGGAGGAGGAAGAGCAGTACTGCACGGACAGCGACGGCGGGCATGATGTTTACGAACGGGGCACTGCGGAAGACAACGAGGGGGAGAACACCGACTACTGCATTGACGAGAACCGCCTGCGGGAATACTACTGCTCAGGGGATGAGATTGCGTCCGAGGTCATCTACTGCGACCGTGGGGAGATGTGCGAAAGCGGGGAATGCGTGCCCTACCAGTACTGCGATGACTCGGACGGCGGGCAGGACCTGTACGAGCCCGGGACCGTGAGCACGGAAACCGGCGACTTCGATGACTACTGCATCGGCTCGCACTCAATACGGGAATATTACTGCGACCACAAGAACCTTGCGTACATAGAGGTTGAATGCCCGGTTGACGCGCACTGGTGCATGGAGGAAGGGTACTGCGGCCACCTGATACTGACCTAGGTAAAAAGGGAAAAATAGAAAATAAAAAGAGGCTAAAGAGAAAAGAAAGGCTCAGCCAAACAGGTTGGCAAGCCCCTCGGAAGCGGCCTCTTCCTTCTTTTCTTCGGACTCCTCTTCCTCCTTCTCCTCCTTCTTTGCCTCTCCGCCAGCGGCGGGGGCAGCGGCCGCAGCCGGAGCCGCAGCAGCGAAGGAAACGTTCTTGAGGAGGTCCTCGAAGTTCACGTCCTTTACCGCGTCCGCAAGGACTTTCGACCTTGCCTCGTCAACCTCGACGCCGGCAGCCTTTAGCACTGCGTTGATGTTCCCGGCGCTTACCTCTTTTCCCGAGCCGTGCAAAAGGAGCACAGCATGCAGGTATGGATCCACTTTCATCATATCACCTATTTTTCTTCTGGTTTTTCCTCAGGAGGCTTCCCTTCCTTTTCAGGCGGGGCTTCCTCCTTCTTTTCTTCAGGAGTTCCCTCTGCGGACCCCTCCTTCTTTTCCTCCGCACCCGGAGGCTTTTCACCCTCTGCCGGCTTCTCAGCCGCCTCCTCCCCAGCGGATGGGGAAACGTCGGACAGAGCACACCCCTGATTGTACGCAAGGGCGAGAAGCTGCTCTACCGATTCAGGAGAATAAACCTGCCCGTTCAGCGCGACGTTCATCCCCTGCTTCACGGACTCGGTGAGGATGAGCTCCACGTTTGCAGGCGTCGGGTATGCCGCGTTAACGGACATGTTGAAGGCCTGGGCGAGCGAGGAAACGAAATCCTCCGCCAGGCCGCCGGGCGTTATGCCGAGCACCTCGGGGGAGTAGATGTATTCCCCGTCAAATGCCAGCACAAGCTGGACCCCTTTCCTGAAGGGCTTTATCCCGAGGGTCTGCAATGCCTTGGCCTTCTCGGGGGTAATCGTGTCGCCCTCCTTCACAACCGTGGAGTCCTTCGCGACAACTATCTTGCCCCCCTTGATTTGGGCGTTTATGCCCGCGACCTTGAGCTCGGAGAGCGTCGGGCCGGGCGGCAGGTCGGTTTCCCCTGCCGGGACGACTATTTCCCCGGGGGACACCTGCCCCGGCTTCGCCGCCATGTCAAGGAGGTTCCCCCTGAACATGGAGTTGAGCTCGTAAGGCGAAAGCTTTGTGAGCACTAGGCCCGTGGGCTTCACGAGCATCTCCGAGAGCTTTGCGGGCTTGCCCGCGCCCTCGAACGCCCTCCGGAGCACCGTGGACTTCGCAATCTTCACCATGCTCGTCTCCCTGAGGCTCTTCCTCATTCCCTGCAGGAGCTTGTCCGGCAGTTCCCTGAGGTCTATGAGTGCGATTGTGGGGTATTCGCCCATCTGCGCCTTGAGCTCCTCGACCTGCTTCTTCTTCGCGGTTATCGCAGGCCTTTCCTTTTTCCCTGCTGGGGCATCCATGTCACATCACCCTCTCCGCCCTGCCCATCGTCAGCTTGACGTAGGCGGACTTTATGTTCCCCTCTCCGGTCTTGCCCTTTATTGCGTCGTAGACCGCTTCCGCGTTCTCCGCAAGCTTTTCCGGCTCCATGCCCTCGCTCCCTATGAGCGCCTGCGCAGTCGGGAGGTATTTGCCCTTTGAGGCGACCCTCACCGCGCGCTTTGCCATCTCGATTGCGGGCTTCGGCTGGCCGACGAGCGGCCTCGGCATCTTGCCCCTCTTCCCGAGGTACTGGCCGAGGTTCTTCGCAACCGCCGCAATCTGGCTGGGCTGCGCGAGGAATACCGACCCGTTCGCGAGCTTCTTGAGCTTCGCGGTGTCCGCGGCGAGCGCGGGCAGCTGCTCAGGGGTGAGCGCCTCGTCCGCGCCTGCCTTCTTCGCTTCCGAGCCGAACGCGCCCTCCCCGATTACCACTATTCTGGGCTCCTTGCCGCCCTTCCCGTGGGGGAGAGGCACGTCGAGGTTGAGCCTGTTCTCCGGCTTGGAGAAGTCGACTCCCCTGAAGTTCACTATCAGTTCCACTGACTGCGTGAATTTCCTCTTCCCTTTTGCCTCAAGGGCTTTCTCTAGGGCTGATATTAGCTTTTTCCTGTCCATATAATTCCCCTCCTGCTCAATGAGCAGTATGGCGGGCTGAACTGAAATATACCTTGGAAAGGTTTTTAATTCCGCCTATCATGCCACGCGGTCCAGTATTTTTGCAAGGGTTTCCGGGGAGTATGCGCCGCCCCTCCCCTCCACGCTCCTGAAGCTGTACGGGGCGGAGGAAACCACGCGCTCCCGCACCTTTTCCTTCGTGTTCACGAATTCCATTATCTCGCAGGGCTCGTTGCCTTCCATCGCATCGAGATAGCGGCTGAAGGTGTACTGCGTGGCGGAAACGGAGACCATCGTTCCCCCTATCTCCGCCTCAACCCTGGCGAATGCCTTTGCCTTGTGCTCCGGCATTGGCGAATGCAGAGCTACCTGAAAGCAGTCCTGCAAGGGCATGCGGGAAACGTTTTCCCCCAGCCTTTCGAAGCTCGCATGGACAGAATCCCAGTGCGGGGAGGATTTTGTCACCATGAGCAGCGCATCGCTATCGGTCAGCAGGCGGCATGCCGTAATGCGCAGTTCCCTCTCGTCGTGGTAGGCCGCCACGTAGGCGAGCGCCTTCGGGTATTTGCTCAGCATTGCGAGCGCATTCCTCTTCTCCTCAGGGCCGCCTTCGAGCATGCGCACCAGGCCTTTTGCATTTATGTCCTGCTGGAGCGTGCCCACTATCTTCCCCTTCCCTCCGGGCGAGCCCGGGTGCAAAAGCATTCTTTTCATTTCCCCACCTTACAATAGATAGCATAATGCATTATTTAAAACTGTCAGAATGCTCCTATTTTCCCCCACTTTGCTCAACTTTAAATAGGCTTCCCGGCAATAGCAGTTGCATGAAGAGGGAGCCTGCAAGGAAACCTGATGGGGGAGAGGGCGGGGCCGGGGCAAAGTATATCCGGGGAAAGCCGCCCGGCGCGAAGACGCTGGGCCCGGGGGACTGCCGGGGAATGCATTTCGGGCGCAAAACCGCAGGAATCTCGGCAAGGAAGACATTCATCGCCAAGCTCATACGCGAAACAGGCAAAATCGGGGTGGGCGCAGGCGGAAAAAGGTACCGCAGCGCATATTCCGAATTCGAGAACGAGGCATTTTCCAAATTCAAGAAGCTCATGGAGGACATCGGCCTGCACACCGAAGTTGACATTGCCGGCAACCTTTACGGGATACGCAGCGGGAAGGGCAATGGGATAGTGCTCACCGGCTCCCACCTGGACGGGGTAAGGGATGGCGGACTCTACGATGGCGTCGCCGGCGTGGCCTGCTCGCTGGAGGCGGTAAGGGCGATTTCAAGCCGCGGCCTGAAAACGAACAGCGACCTCATGGTGGTCGCGTGGAGGGCGGAGGAATCCGTGAGGTTCGGCATTCCTTACATAGGGAGCAAGGCCGCGTTCGGGAAGCTCAAAAAGGAAGACCTTAAGCGCACGGATGGCGGGGGAAAAACCCTGCTGGAGGCGATGCGCAGGGAAGGGGGGCTGAAATACAGCGAAAGAAGCGCGGGGGCCCTTCTGCTCCTTGACCCGCAGGACATTAGTGCATATGTTGAATTGCATGTGGAGCAGGGGAGGAAGCTTGCGGACAGGGGATTCCCCATAGGTGCGGTGAACTCGATAGCGGGCAACCACAGGTTTTCAATAGTTTTCAGGGGGCAGCCGGACCACACCGGAGGATGCAGAATGGAGGACCGCAGGGATGCAATGAGGCATGCAATCGAACTTGGGAACTTCATCTACTCCCTGCCCGGCAATTACCGCCAGGGCGACCTTTTCCACATGACTGCCACTGTGCTGGACGTTCCGAACCTGGACAAGAACAACACCACCGTTCCGCACCTGGTAAGGATGGACGTGGAGATAAGGTGCAACCGCATGGTTGAGCTCCATGCGGCGTTCGGGGCAGTGCGGGGCATGGTGGAGGCAGGCGGCTTTGCGATAGAGAACCACAGGAACAGCGAGCCCATAGAGCTTGACAACATGCCGAAGAACGAGTATGCGAGGGAGAAGGTCCTCCGGGCATGCGATGCACTTGGGGTGGACCCCCTGCACCTTCCGAGCGGCGCGGGCCATGACGCGGCGGTGCTTGCCCTCAGCGGGGTGCCTACTGCAATGGTATTCGTGCCGAGCGAGGGGGGATATGCCCACCACCCGAAAGAGTTTACGAAGCCGGAGCACCTTGCCTTGGGCGCTGAAGTGCTTGCAGAATCATTGATGCAGATGGACAGCGAATAGCTTACCTGCGCCCCCTGTTTGTTTTCTTTTCAGGCCCCTTAGCGCAGCACGGCTGCGCAGGCTTATTCTTTTCCAGCCTCCTTACGAGTTTCCTTGCCTCCATTTTCGCAAGCTCGGGATTCAGCCCGGAAGCGGATGCCGCCTTCAGGGAATCCGCATCCCCCTTTTCAAAAAGCGCCTCTATTTCCCGCAGCGCCTCAAGCTCCTCTATCCTCCTGTCCTCGTCCTCGAGCCGGCCCATCGCCTGCATGATGGGCTCGACGTCCAGGTCGCCCTCCCCGAGGTCCCTTTCAAGCTTCGGGAGCCCCCCTTTGCGGGCCTTCACCGCATCGAAAACCCCTCCCACTATGTTCCGCACTGCCGGGGAAAGGAAATCCAGCCCCGCAATCTCCTCTGCGGGGTTTTCCGAATCAATCCACCTTGAGGCGGCCGGGAGCTGGTCGAGCATCATCTCTGCAGTGTCCCTCAGCACCCCCGGGAGCGCAAAGTTCGAAAGCATGATCTCGAGCGGCAGGGCGAGGTCGAGGACTGCGCACGCTATGCATGCGGTGTTGGTTGCCTCCACCCTCTCCTCCAGCGTGCGCTTCTCATTGTAGGCCTTTGTGAAAAGCAGGTCAAGCTCCAGCACCGCGACGTACCCTTCAAGGTAGATGTTGAGGGCCGCCGCATCCAGCACCCCAATCGCCTGCAGGGCAACCCCCTCCTTGCGGAATTCATATGCGGGGGGGAAAAGGAGATAGCGCGAAGGGCAGTCCGCATCTTCCGAGCTTACCGCATTTACCATGTCCATGAGCTGGCTGAGGCCAAGCTCGTTGCCCGAAAGCTTGTTGAACGCGCTGCGCCTCACCGTTGTGGGGCATTTCACCATTTCGGAAACCTGCTGCAGCCTGTCCTCCCTGCCGAGCAGGTAGAGCATGTTTACTGCAATTAGCCCGGACGCCACGCGCTCTTCGGTCGGGCGGGAATAATCTATCGCCCCTGAAAGGTGCCTCATTGCCAAATCTAGGTCATCATTCATCGCAAAAACCTCAACCATTCATCTTTTAGCCGTAGCCCCGCAGCAGCGGATTTCAGCAAATTCCCTATGGGGCCTGGGCGGCTTCGTGCCGGACTTCACCAGCCTGCGCGCAACCCTCCTGTACTCCGCAACAAGCCCGGTCTTGCCCGGGAACTCCTTTCCCGGGAAAATGCCCATGAGCAGGCCGCGCGCGGGGGCGGGGTTCTTTTCATCCGTGCAGAATTCCAGTATCTTTTCCCTGCCTGCATAGTCCGCCATTGTGACTGCCTGCAGGAGCATGTTGTAATCATCCCTCTGCGAACCCAGCGCAGGGAAGAGCACTTCTTTCAGTTTTACCTGCGTTTCTTCGCTTACCCTGCCCTCGATTTCCCTTTCCAGCTCCAGCAGCGCTTCTGAAGATTGCTGGTAAACCCTGCGGAGCCTCACGTTCAGCGGGATGTCTGCCTCGTCCCCTTTTGCGGTGCCCACCGGGTCCTTTTCTATGGCCATTGCCTCCTGCAGCGCATTTTCCTTCAGGCGCGCAAGCCAGCCTATCTTTTCGGCAATTGGGTTCCCGAGCAGTTCTGCAACGTCGCCTGCCTGCGTCTCATTGAGGTAGGGCAGCGCGGCGAGCACTTTCCCTATGAGCGCAGCCCTGTCGTATTCATGTTCCGTATATGGAGAATGCATCCCAAGCAAGTATATCCCCCGTGTAAATTAGTGAGTATATAGGTTCACAAGGGATTTAAACGCTTTCTGCTCAGCCCGTGCGGTCCTCGAACGTGAACCTGCGCTTGTCCATCGTGCGCGACATCAGCATCGGCCCGAGGAAGGTGGTCACTATGCTCAGCACCACCAGCGCAGTAATCATCGAATGGTCCAGCAGTTCGAACTCGAACCCCACAAATGCAACCGCCAAAGTGGTGCTTAGCTGGGGGACGGTTGAAGCAGCCATGAATTTGCTTTCATATGGGTTGAACCCGCACAGCCGGCCGCCCACGTAGCCGCTTATGAGCTTGGACACGACCGAGCCGACCACTATCGCGGAGGCGAGCAGCACCGAATTCGCGACCGTGAAGAAGACGCCCACGTCCGTCTCTATGCCGATTATGATGAAGAACACCGGGATGAAAAGGCCGTAGCTCAGCGCATGCAGCTTGTCCCTCATCACCTTGCTCCTTATCGTTTCGGAGAGGATGAGGCCTATGAAGAAGCCCGCCACTATGGGGTGTATGCCTATGAGGTCGAAGAACACCACTGTGGCGAGCAGCACCACGAAAATGAACCTGAGCTCCGCCTCGAAGAAGTCGCCCCTGCGCTTCTTCTTCGGGAAGAGCGCCTCCTCGAGGCGGGGTATGGCGTACCTGAGCACGAGGAGCGCAAAGAAGAACAGCAGGTAGAACAGCGGCAGGGGCAGGCCGGTGGTGGGGTTCACGGTCTGCAGGACTATGGAGAGCAGTATCAGGCTGAGGCCGTCCTCCGCAACGGTTGCCGCAATTATGGTGTCCCCCAGCCTGGACTGTGCAAGCCCTATGGACTCAAGGAACGGGATTACCACCGCAACCGAAGAGGAGATGAATATTATGCCAAGGAGCACCGCGGTCATTAGGCCGTAGCCAAAATAGATTGCAATCGCGAACCCGACCACGAACGGCATCGCGCCGTTGAAAATGCCGAAGATGGACACCTGCTTCCTTAGGCGGGAGAGGTCGGATACCCTGACGTCCAGCCCTGCCATGAACATCAGGAAAATCAGCCCTATGCTCCCGAGGAACTCCAGCGTGCCGTTGCCCTCTATGACCCCCAGCCCGTAGGGGCCGATTATTATGCCCGCGAGTATCAGCGCGACCACGTAGGGGAGGTGGAACTTCTTGAACACCTCGGACAGGATGAGCCCGGCCGAGATGATTATCAGGAAGGACAGGAGGACGTCCATATGCTGGGGTTTTTCTGCCGAATGCTTAAAAGGCTTGGCTAATGGATGGCCATTCAGAAGGGGGGCTCCCCGGAACCTTTTTAAACTGCTTTACACCTTAGTGTATCTTCCAGAAAACTTCTGTAAGGTTGAGTGAACTATAATGGTAACTCTTGACAAAGCCATAATGGCAACTTACGACAAGGAGGGCGAGCACTTCGAGGTCTACGTGGACCCGGACAAGGCCTACCAGTACCTCGAGGGCTCGAAGAAGGACCTCAAGAACATCCTCGTCGTGGAAGAAGTCTTCAGGGACGCGAAGAAGGGCGACCGCGCAAAGAGCGGCGCGCTGCAGAAGGCATTCGGCACAACCGACCTGCTGGAGGTGCTCAAAATAATCCTCAAGAAGGGGCAGGTGCAGCTCACCACCGAGCAGAAGCGCAAGAAGGGCGAGGAAATCCGCGCGCAGATAATCGACATAATCTGCAGGGAAGGCATAGATGCGCGCACCAAGGCGCCCATCCCGCCCACGCGCCTGGAAAATGCATTGGAGCAGATAAGGTTCAAGGTCGACATTTCAAGGGAGCCAAGGGAGCAGGCGAACGAGATTGTGAAGAAGCTGCTCACCATACTCCCGGTCAAGTTCGAGAAGCTCGAAGTGGCGGTAAGGATACCGCCGGAATTCGCCCACAGGAGCTACGGGACGATGAAAATGTACGGGATAAGGAAGGAGCAGTGGCTCAAGGACGGGAGCCTCGTCGTGGTCGTGGAGATACCTGCGGGGACGCAGGGGGAATTCTACGACAGGGTGAACAAGCTCACCGCGGGAAGGGCGGAAACAAAAGTTGTGGAAAGGTGATTTGTTGAAAATCGTAATTCCGGGAGAGATGGTATGGGACACCCCGAAAAGCGTGCCCCACACCTATGTGGAAGGCGGGAAGACCTACGCGAAAGTGGTGGGGCTGATGAGGGACGACAGGTTCGTCCCCCTGCAGGTTTCGTACAAGCCCAAGGTCGGGGACGCAGTGGTCGGCATAGTGGTCGACGAGCGCGGTCCGGGCTATATGGTGGACGTGAACCTGCCATACAATGCGGTAATCCCGACAAGGAAGGTTAGGATAAAGCTGCCGATTTCCGCGGCGGTGTTCGGGAAGATTACCTTCGTGGACGAGGTCGGGAACACCGACATAGGGTACGTGAAGGAGCTCAGCAGGGGCAAGCTCGTAACCGTCCCGGCATCAAAGGTGCCGAGGATAATCGGGAAGAAGAGCAGCATGCTGGAGCAGATAAAGAAGGAGACCGGCTCCGCGATATTCGTAGGGAACAACGGCTACATCTGGATTGTGGGCGGCGACATGCCCCTTGCAATCCGTGCAATAGACCGGATCATACTGAAAGCGACAACCAACGGCCTTACCGACGACATGGCGGAATGGCTGCATGAAGAAAAAACAAAGAAGGTGAAATGACATGGGATCAGCAAAGGACGCGCCCGAACTGATAAAGGACGGGAAGCGCGTTGACGGGAGGACGCCCGAGGACATGAGGGACGTGAAGATTGAGGCGGGCGTGCTCAAGGAAGCCGACGGCTCCGCGTACGTGGAGTGGGGCGGCAACAAGGTAATCTGCGGGGTGTATGGCCCCAGGGAATGCATACCGAAGCACGAGGCGAGCCCATACAAGGCGCTTGTGAAGTGCAGGTACACCATGACCACCTTTGCCTCTGTCGAGGGCCACAGCAGGAGCGGCCCGAACAGGAGGAGCAGGGAAATCTCCAAGGTGCTTACGGAAGCGCTGGAGTCCGTGGTGCTTGCGAACGAGTTCCCCAAGACGCAGATTGACGTGGACGTCATCATACTGCAGGCTGAAGGCGGGACGCGCATCACCGCGCTCACCGCGGCAATGGTCGCGCTTGCGGACGCGGGCGTGCCCATGAAGGACATGATTTCCGGCGTTGCTGTGGGCAAGGCAGGCGGCGTGCTCTGCGTGGACCTCGGCAGGGACGAGGACAACTACGGCGAGTCGGATATTCCTGTCGCGTTCAAGAGCAGGAGCAAGGACATCGTGCTGCTGCAGATGGACGGCCTGCTCACGAAGGATGAGATTTCGCAGGCGCTCGACATGGCAATGGCCGCATCGGAAAAGCTCTCCGGGATGCAGGGCGAGGCCCTCAGGAAGGAATATGAAAGGACCGAGAGGAAGGAGTCCTTCAGGATGTGAGGTGTTCAGATGGCAGAAGACGTACGTGAAATGATTTTGAAGTCGGTCAGGAAGGACATAGCGCTCGAGCTCCTCAAGAAGAACGAGAGGGCGGACGGCCGCAGCCAGTACGACTACCGCAAGGTGGAAGTGCAGAAGGGCGCGGTCACCACCGCGGACGGCTCCGCGCTCGCCACAATCGGCGGGAGCAAGGTGCTCTGCGGCATAAAGTTCGACATGATGACCCCGTTCCCGGACAGGCCGCAGGACGGCGTGTTCATGACGATGGCGGAATTCTCGCCGCTCGCGTCCCCGATGTTCGAGCCGGGCCCGCCCCGCGAGAACTCAATCGAGCTCGCGCGAGTCGTGGACAGGGGAATCAGGAGCGCGGAAGTGATCGACACCGCATCCCTCTTCATAGAGGAGGGGAAGGTGCTCGGCCTCTTCATAGACATGTTCGTGCTGGACCACAGCGGGAACCTTACGGACACCGCGGCGCTTGCGGCTGCGGCCGCGCTCGCGGACACCAAGGTCCCAAAGGTGGAGGACGGCGCAATCCTGTGGGGGCAGTATGAGAAGGAGATGAAGCTCCCCATGAAGCCAGTCACCAGCACATTCATAAAGGTCGGAGACAAGCTTCTCCTTGACCCCATACTGGACGAGGAATATGCGGCGGACGCCCAGCTCACAATCGGAACGGTCGAGGGCAAGGTTTCCTGCATACAGAAGTCCAAGAACGGGTGCTTCACTAAGGACGAGGTGCTCGAGGCAATCGAAGTTGCCCTCAAGAAAGGGGATGAGCTGAGGGAATTTGTCTGAGGTGTTTTGCATGAGGACCGCGAAGTACGGGAGGAAGATGAGGAACCTCGCAGATGCTGCCGACAGCAAGAGGAAGGCGCGCTACGAGTGCCCAAAGTGCGGCAAGAAGAGCGTGCAGAGGAAGGCATATGCGCTCTGGAAATGCAGGAGCTGCGGGGCGGAAATCGCGGGAGGGGCATATTCGCTCAGGACCGCAAGCGGCGAGACCGCAAGGAGGCTCATAGCCGAGACAAAAGGTGAATAGATGGGGGAATATTCGGAATGGCAGACCGGGAACAAAGTGGTAATTTCGAACCTGAAGACGTTTGAGTTCCCCTCCACGGGGGCGAAGGTGCTCTTCAAGGTTAGGCCGCCAATTGCAAAGGAGATAACCACGGACTAGGCGGCATTATGAAGGCGGAAGCGCGCATAAGCGCCGAATTCCCCTCCGTGCGCTCCGCGCAAGGCGCGGAAAAGGCGCTGAAGGGGGAGGAGGAACGAGGGAAGCGCTTCAGCTCTTCGGTTTCCCGCGCCGGGAAAACCGTGAAGGTGGAGGTGAAGGGGACGGATGTCGTTGCGGTCCGCGCCGCGGCAAACGCGTTCCTCAGGTACCTGCAAACGTTCGAAGGTATTGAAGGTGAAAACAATGGCTGAAAAAGAGGAGATGGAGAAGAGCCTGAGGCAGTTGCAGAATTTCGAGAGGCAGCTCCAGGCGGTGCTGATGCAGAAGCAGCAGCTTCAGATGCAGCTCAACGAGACGAACCTTGCGCTTGAGGAGCTTGAGAAGGCGACCGGGGAGGTCTACAAGAGCGTCGGCTCGGTGATGATGAAGACCACGAAGGAAGGCGCGAAGGAGGACCTTGAGGAAAAGAAGAAGCTCATGGACAGCCGCGTGCAGACGCTCAGCTCGCAGGAGGAGAAGGTGAAGAACGAAATCATCAGGCTCCAGAAGAGGCTCAAGGAAGAGTTGGGTACCGGTGAAGGCGGCTGAAACCCTTGAGGCATTCAGGAAAGAGCATGGGGGGAAGCGCTTCGCGATAACCTCACACCGCAATGCGGACATAGACGCGCTCTCTTCGATGTATGCCCTCAAGTCTGTTTTTCCCGAAGCCGTGCTTGCGCTGCCGGACAAAATCGAGGAGCCGGCGCGCGAATTCGCAAAAGAGATTGGGATGGAGGGGGAAAGGCTCTCCTCCCTGGACCCGCGGGACTTTGAAGGCCTTGCAGTGGTGGACACTTCCGCGCCTTCCCTGCTCCCCGGGGCGGAGGCATGGCGCAAAATCCTCATCATAGACCACCATCACAGGAACGGCTTCATGTTCGAGGCGGAATTCGAGATAAGGGATGAGCACGCGCCCTCCACCGCGGAGATGCTCGCACTCCTCATCCCGGAAATGGATGAGAAGGTTGCATTTGCTCTTGCCTGCGGCATAGTTTCGGACACCGCGCGCTTCAAGAACGGAAGGAGGGAAACATTCGAGCAGCTCCTGCGCCTCATGGGCATTTCAAAAAAGAGCTATATGGAAATCCTTGAATGGGGCGAGCCCGAGCCCACCCTCAAATTGAAGGGAGAGGTTCTCGATGCGCTCCAGAAGATGAAAATCACTTCTGCAGGGAGTGTGCTGATTGCGACTGTGGATGTGCGCGACAACGAATCTTTCATCGCTTCCTCCATTTCCGAGTTCGCAGACATTGCGGTTGCCGCGAAGTGGAAGGCGTCAGAGCGCGCGACAAAGGTTTCGGTGCGGGCGCGCAAGAGCGTAGATGTGCAAATGAACGAAGTGATGGCACAGGTCGGAAAGGAGTTCGGCGGTGCCGGAGGGGGGCACCCCAAGGCCGCGGGCTGCTTCGCAAAGGAGCGCCCCAACATAGTATTAAGGAGGATAATAGAGATAGCAAAGGAGAGGCTCTGAGGTTTTGGCATGAGGACGATAATCGTAGGCGGGCAGTATGGCGATGAAGGCAAGGGGAAATTCATATCTCACCTTGCGCTTGAGGACAACCCAGAGATAATTGCGCGCGGGGGCGTTGGCCCGAACGCGGGCCATGAAGTGCATTACAGGGGGAAAAGGTACCCCATGAGGATGCTCCCCTGCGGCTTCACGAATGAAAAGTCCCGCCTGATTATAGGCGCGGGCGTTGTCGTCGACCCGGAGGTTTTCCTCAAGGAGGTTGAGATGATTGGCGGCGACCAGGACAGGTGCGGAATTGATTTCCGCGCAACCGTGATTACCGCGGAGCACAAGGAGCGCGACGCAACGCAGACTCCGGGGAAAATCGGCAGCACAAAGAGCGGCTGCGGGCCAGCGGTGATGGACCGCGCAGGCCGCGTGGCAAAAACCGTTGCCGAAGTGGATGAGCTCAAGCCCTACCTTACGGACGTTGCAAAGGAAGTGAACGCTTCAAAGAACGTATTGGTTGAGGGCTCGCAGGCATTCATGCTTTCGGTGCTCTACGGGACGTATCCATTCTGCACTTCCAAAGACGTGAGCGCTTCCACAATTGCCGCGGACGTGGGGCTCGGCCCGAAGAGCATCGACCACGTTGTGATGGTAATCAAGTCATATACCACGCGCGTTGGCGCAGGGGAGCTCAAGGGGGAAATTTCCGTGGAGGAAGCGGAGAAGCTCGGCTTCCAGGAATACGGCACTGTTACCGGGAGGCCGCGCAGGACCTCGAAGGACCTGCACTGGGATGACCTGCGCTTTGCGGCCACCGTGAATTCCGCGACTCAGATTGCGGTGAGCAAGATAGACATCCGCTTCCCGGGGAACGAAGGGAAGACGAATTACGCTGATTTGACCGGTGAGGCGAAGGCGTTCATCGAGGAGATTGAGAAGAACCTCGGCGTGCCCGTTACCCTTGTCGGCACGGGGCCCGACGCCACACACATCATAGACAGGAGGAAGGAGATACTCTAGCCGAGCTTCTTCACCAGCCCGGAGTTCCCGTCCACCTCAACCAGTTCGTTGTCTTTCAGGGAAATTGTCGCGACCTGCGTGCCCACCACGCATGGAATCCCGAGCTCGCGGGAGACGATTGCCGCGTGGCAGGTGAGGCCGCCCTCATCCGTGACTATAGCAGCTGCCTTCTTCATCAGCGGCACATGCTCCGGCCTCGTCATCGGGGTAACAAGCACGTCGCCTCCCTGTACCTTTTCAAAATCATCATAGGTGAGCACTAATTTCACCCTGCCCTGCGCCTTGCCGCGTGAGGCCGGGCTCCCCTTGATTTCCCCACGCTTTAATGTGGATTCCACTTCCTGGATTATTTCCCGCGCTTCATTCCCGTAAATCCATTTCCCGGAAACGAAAACCGCCTCTTTTTTCCTTTCTTCCAGCTCCCGCAAATAGGCTTCCTCCAACTCAAGCGACTTAATTTCATCAGGGCTGGAGAACTTCAGGAGTTCCGTCTCTGCCCCGGAAGCCGCGCTCACGGCTTTCAGTAATTCGGAGAGATAATAATTCGTAAGCTGTACTTTACTTTTCCTTTCTTCCCTCCAGTGCGACAGCAGGGAGAACATCTCAAAGAAGCGCTTAAGGCTGCCTGGGATTTCCTTCCGGGAATATAGCTCCTCCCTTTCCCCCTTCAGCACTTCCAGCCTCTTCCTGAGCTCAACAATTTCGTTCTCAAGCGCATCGAAATCATGCATATATTTTTCCATTTCTTTCTTGAAGTATTCCAAGGGCAGCTTTTCACCCTTCCCCCAGCTGTTTTGCATATAGCAGTACTTCTCCGCATGCGCTTCCAGGCCCTCCCCTCCGGATTTGATTACGTCGTACATGCCCATTCTTTCCTGCTGGGCAAGCGTTGGCTCGAGGGAAGAAGTAAGGGCAGTTATCTCCTCCCGGGTGAAGGAAAGCCCATGCCTGCCTATTTCGTCCCCAAGGAGCTTCTCGCCCCAGGGATCAAAGAGCTCTATCATCGGCGCTTTTTCCCAAACTAACGAGTAGAGGCGGGCTATTTCCTTAAGCTTGGGCAGGAGCTCTGCTTTGCTTAGGGCACCAAAATCCAGGAAGCCGGCTTCAAGGGCTTCCTGCCTCCTTTTCCATTCCCCGTGCCATTCGTTCTGTATATGCTCCGGGTCCCTGGCCTGGCCGGCGAGGACCTTCTTTGCATTTTCCAGCTCCACATTCTTATTGAAGTAGCCCCGATTATCCTCCCCCTTATAATATACTATAAGGTCCTTCCCAAACAGCACACGGCCCGCCTGGTAGGGGATTTGCACGAACCAGGGGATTGCAATCGTCCCCTGCCAGTACCATTCCTTTCCTTCAATCATCAGCCGCCCCTCGTTGCCCGAATGCGAAGTATTCCTTATGGTTTTGGATACCTGTTTTCAGCCGGCCTTCGGCCTCCAACTCGCCGGCATGGCCGGCGATGCCCGAAGTGTTCCTAGGACAAAGCGGGCACGCCGAGGGCAGGATTTGAACCTGCAATTCCTTGCGGAACCGGTTTTCAAGACCGGCGCACTACCGGATTATGCGACCTCGGCAAAGTAGAAAATTAAAGTGTGTGGAACATTCTTTAAGCTTGCCATTGAATTATGGAAAAGGTGGGTCAAATGGCCAGTGTGAAAATTACCAATGAGAATTTTGAGGCTGAGACAGGCGCCGGAGCGGTGCTCGTGGACTTCTGGGCCGAATGGTGCGGCCCGTGCAAGATGCTCGGCCCTGTAATCGAGGAAATCGGCGAAGAGGAAAAGGGCTTCAAGGTGGGCAAGGTTGACATAACCACCGAGAAGGAGCTTGCCCAGCAGTTCGGAGTGATGAGCATACCCACCCTCGTGCTGTTCAAGGACGGGAAGGAGGTGGACCGCCTCATCGGCGCATACCCCAAGGAGGCAATCGTCCACTGGGTGAAAGAAAAGCTATAAAAATCTCGTAAGAGAGGGCGGGAAGCATGATGAGGGCGCTGCAGCATTCCATCGATTTCTTTTTCGAGAGAATCGGGCTTGTTGTGCTTTTCTCAATTCCGTTCTTCTTTGCCCTGCTCATCCCCACTTTCGTCTCAACCCCTTCATACCTTGCGCTCGGGGGCGTATTCCTGCGCACGGGGAGCATCCCGGAGGTGGGTGCGTTCGAGGCGGCAGTGGCGGCATTCGCCTACCTGGTCTCCCTGTTCATAATCTCGGACTCGATTGCGAACATCAACGTGCTCATCAAGTCCAAGAGGACACTCACTACTGCAACCAAGCGGGTGTGGAAAGCGCTGGGGACGCACGCGGTGAACATATTCCTTGTATATACTATTGCAACAATACTGGTTCTCATCTTCCAGCTGGTCACGTTCGACCTGCCGCTCAGGGGGATAATCCTGCCCCTGCTTATGCTGTTCCTTTCATTTGCGCTGTTCTTCGTCCCGCCGGCAATAGTTATCGACGAGAGGCAGCCGTGGCATGCAGTGGTGATCTCCTTCAGGATGGCAATAAGGAAGCTGGATGCCGTGCTCTCATGGATGGTGCTCGGGCTGGTGATGCTCACCGCCGGGGAATTCGTGCTGCTGTTCCTGCCCTACCCGCTCGGGCAGTACGCGACGCTGCTTTTCAATTCGGTGGTGGTGATCCCGTTCCTGCTCATCTACCAGACGCACATATACATGAAAAAGTACGGGCTGGCGTACTGAGGGGAAGGTTTATAAACTTGAAGAGAGGTAATAATTTATGGCAACTAGTGGAAATGGTGTATTCCATGCAAACGCGGCAAGGGACCTCAAGCTTACGCTCAGGTACATAAAGGCCCAGGAGAACGCCAGGAAAAACGGCGGGATGAAATCCAGGTTCAGGAACCTGGATGCGAATCACCCTGCGCTGATTGCGGAGGGCCGGTTCGAGATTCTCGTGGGAAACGTTAAGGCGGGCAGGAAGCTTGCAAATGCTCAGGGGAAGAATTACTCGGAAGTGAAGTATGAGAGGGCGCTCAGGCAGTTCGTGAACAGGGCGCTTAAGGAAAATGACCCGCAGATGCTCTACGGGCTCAGCGCAGTGCTGCGCACCGCGGCCTACCATGAAAACGGGGTGCACTCCGAAGTTGCGGCGGACCTGCTGAAGGCAATGGACCGCCAGGTGAAAATAAACAGGAAGCAGGCGGAATTCGATGCGCTTGCCGGAAAGGTTGGCGAAATAATCCGCTCTATGCCTGCCAGCGCTTCCGGAAGCGAAACCGGAAGGGCAGTCCTGGAATTCGCAAAGAAGCAGCCGCAGGACATAGAAAGCAACCATATCCTCGGCATAGTGCTGGAGAAGGCGCGCAAGAACGGCGGGACCGAAGCTATGGTTGCCGGAGAGCTGGAAAAGGCAGTGCTCCGCCTGCATGACATGCTCTATTTCGACGCCACGGGCGGCGGCATAGCAAGGTAGTGCAGAGGCTGTTCCCATGGCCGGCGGCAAGGCAAAAAAGGCCGTTTTCCTCCCGGGAAACGGTGAGAAGCTCACTATCTCTTCCACTTTCAGCGGAGACGCAGGCAGAATCAGGCCCGGAAGGCAGATGGAACTGCTCAGCGGCAACACCATGCTCATTGTCCGTGTGAGGTTCGAAAGCTTCTCCAGGATGTCAATACTGCTCAAGGGCTCGATTGCGGGAGGCGAGGAAAGGGACAGGTACATGCGGAAACGGGTGAGGAAGTTCGTGTCGGAGTGCTGCGTGGACGGGGAAAGCACCGACTGCCTGCGCACCGTGCTCCATGAGGCGATGCGCGAGGGCGGAGGGAAGGCGGACATTGCGCTCGCGGTGGAACGGGTGATGAGGGAACCGGAGGCTGGAAAAGATGGGAAGGCATGACGGAATATTCATTAACGGGGGGCGGAACTTCGCCCTTACGCTGAGGGCGATGAAGGCAAGGCAGCAGAAGAAGGGCCTTAAGGGAATGGAGCTTATGGGCAAACAAGCCGAGGCAAAGCTCAGGGCCGAAGGCGCATTCAAGGGCATGCTCGTCAAGATGAGGGCCATGGTAAAGGAGGGCGGGGTTGAAAAAGTAAGGGAGGAGCTCATGGGGACGATACAGGAATTCCTAGAAAATTACCCCAGGGACGATGAAAACCAGGAAGCGCTTGCGGAAGTGATCAAAGACGCCGCATCAGGAGGCATAGACGAAGAGTACCTGGCGGCATGCATGCGGGACGTGCAGGTGGGCGTGCGCACAACGCGCAATTTTGAAACCCGCTTCAACAGGCTAATTATGAGGGTAGGGGGGATAGTGGAAGTGCTCGGATGGGAAGAGGGCAATTCGAAGATAGACGAGGAAATATCCGAATTTTTGAGGGATTACCCGAAAGACTATACCAATGCCACCATGTTGCTGAGCATGCTTGGCCACCTGAAGGGCAGGGAAAACAGCGCAGTTGGCGAGGTGGCGAGGAGGGCGCTCGGCCTGCTGAAGCCGGAGCCGGATTTTTGATGCCTGATTGGCCCGCCAAAGGCCGAACGTAACGTTTTTTTAAATGCCGTACCGAAGAAAATGGCATGAGAGCTGCTGCTGTAGCGGGATATTTCTACCCCAAGGGAAAGGACGAGCTGGAGGAACTGCTCGACAAGTGCTTCAGAGAAGGGAAGAAGCACGCAACCGAGAGCAGCGCGCAGGCAGGGATAGCGCCGCACGCCGGATACGTTTACTCGGGGGCAGCCGCAGCCGCAACCTGCCTTTCAATGGAGGGGCTGAAGGATGCGGAAACAGTTGCCGTTTTCGGCCCGAACCACTCGGGCACCGGCAGCTTGGTTTCCCTCTCGGCAGAAGACTGGGACACCCCGCTCGGCATTATGAAGAACGACAGGGAGTTCGGGGAGGCGATGCGCAATGCCGCGCAGTTCGTGGACCTTGACGAGCAGGCGCACATGTCCGAGCATTCAATAGAAGTGCAATTGCCGTTCATAAGGAAAGTGAACCCTGAGGCAAAGATAGTGCCGGTGTGCATGATGGACCAGGGGCTCGAGGCAGCAAAGGATTCCGCGGAGGCGGTGCTTGCGGCGGAGAAGGAAACCGGAAGGAAAATTGCGGTTATCGCGAGCAGCGACTTCTCGCACTACTTGCCGCCCGAAGAGGCAAAGGAGAGGGACGAGGCGGCGCTGAGTTTCATAACAGGGATGGATGAGGGGGAATTCTCAAAACGGGTAAAGGAAAAGGACTGGAGCATATGCGGCCCCGGCCCCATACTTGCGGCGATGCACTATTCCGCCGCAAAGGGGTGCAGGGAGGGGAAGCTGCTCTGGTGGACGAACTCCGGGATGTCCAGCGGGGACACGGAGCGTGTGGTGGGTTATGCCAGCATAGTTTTCCCGCTCGGGTGATTCTTATGAAGATAAAGGAGAGAAAAGGCGAGCACCTGAAAATCTGCGAAAAGGATGAAGTTGAATATGATGAGGGCCCAGGGTTCGACTGCGTGGAGTTCGTGCACAACTCCCTCCCGGAAATAGACTATTCGGAAGTGAAGCTTGAAACGGAGTTCTGCGGGAAGAAGATTTTCCCGCTCATGATTACCGCGGTAACCGGGGGGTTCGAAGGCGCGGGGAAGCTCAACAGCGACCTTGCGGAGGCCGCGGAGAAATACAGGTTCGCATTCGGCCTCGGGAGCGAAAGGCCGCTCCTTGAGGGCGGCTCTGCGGAGAGCTACAAGGTGCGCAAGGCCGCGCCCTCAATACCGGTAATAGGGAACATAGGCGGCTCGCAACTGAAGAAGTTCGGCGCGGAGAAGGTTTCCGGGCTTGTTTCCAAGGTGGAGGCGGACGGGTTCGCCGTGCACCTCAACCCCTTGCAGGAAATGGTCCAGCCCGAGGGCGACCGGGAATTCAGGGGAATACTTTCCGAGATAGGGAAGCTGTGCGATGTGCTGGACGTGCCGGTGATAGTGAAGGAGACCGGGGCCGGCATAAACCGCTCGGCCGCGGAGAAGCTGAAGGCCGCCGGAGTTAAAATGATAGACGTTGCGGGCGCAGGGGGCACCTCATGGAGCAAGGTTGAGTATGGGCGCGGCGGGAAGCCTCCGGGGTTCGAGGAGTGGGGCATACCCACTGCGGTTTCGGTGCTCACCTGCAAGTGGGTGATGCCGGTGATTGCCTCCGGAGGGGTGAGGAGCGGCATAGATGCCGCGAAGGCGGTTGTGCTCGGCGCGGAATTCGCAGGCGCTGCGCGGCCATTCCTTATTGCGCACAATGAGAAAAGGCTTGACGAAATGTGCTCGGAATGGGTTGAGCAGATGAAGATTTCAGCTCTGCTCACCGGCAGCAGGAACATGCGCGAGCTGGGGAAAGCGCCGGTTGTGATAACCGGCTGGCTCAGCGAATGGGTGGAATAGATGTACGTGGAAATAGGGAAAATACTTGAGGGCAGGATGGACGGCAAGGACGTTGCCATACGCGGCTGGGTGTACAGGCAGAGGACATCCGGAAACCTCAATTTCCTCATAGTGCGCGATGCCACCGGAAGGGTGCAGGTGGCTGTGAAGAAGGACGCGGTGGACGAAAAAGCATGGAAGGGCGCGTCCGGGGCCTACATTGAAAGCTCAGTGACTGTGAAAGGGAGGGTGAGGAAGGATGAAAGGGCGCCGGGCGGCTGGGAGCTGCAGGCTACCGGCTTCTCGCTGGTTTCGCAGGGAGAGCCGTTCCCGATACAGAAGGACCTTTCCGAGGAATTCCTACTGGACGTGAGGCACCTTTGGCTGCGCTCCAGGAAGATGAGCGCGATAATGAAGGCAAGGCACCATCTCGTGAACAACCTGCGCGGCTACCTTGACAATGAGGGGTTCTACGAGACGCCGCCGCCCATAATAACGAAATCCGAGTGCGAGGGCGGCTCAACGCTCTTTGAGCTGGAGTATTTCGGGGACAAGGCATACCTCGCGCAGAGCGGCCAGCTCTACGCAGAGGCGACCATGTTCGGGCTGGAGAGAGTATACTGCTTCGCACCCTCCTTCCGCGCGGAGAAATCGCGCACGATAAGGCACCTTGCGGAATACTGGCACCTCGAGCCGGAAATGGCGTGGTACGACCAGAAGATGAACATGGAGCTGCAGGAGAAATTGGTGGAATACACCGTGCAGAAGTTCGTGAAGGAGCACTCCGACCTGCTGGCCGAGGTAGGCCGCGACCCGGCAGACCTCAAGGGCGTGAAGGTTCCGTTCCCGCGGCTGGACTACCAGGACGCGGTTGCGAAAGTGAACGAGCTCGGCGGGAAGATGAAGGAGGGTGAGGATTTCGGCGCGGACGAGGAGGCGGTGCTCACAAAGGAGTACGACAAGCCGGTGTTCGTGCACAACTTCCCGATGGGCATCAAGGCATTCTACATGCGCGAGGACCCGGAGAAGCCCGGGACCGTGCTCGCGAATGATTTGCTTGCGCCCCACGGCCACGGGGAGATAATAGGGGGAAGCGAGAGGATTTGGGAGCTGGACGAGCTGCTCAGGAGGATGAAAGGATTCGGCCTGGACCCGGACGGGGACATGAAGTGGTACGTGGACCTGCGCAGGTATGGCTCGGTGCCGCACTCCGGCTTCGGCATGGGCGTGGAGCGGCTCGTGAAGTGGGTGCTCAACCTCGAGCACATCCGCGACACCATCCCCTTCCCGCGCACGATTACAAGGTGCTACCCGTGAAGGTGGAGCTGGAAGACGGGAGAACCGTTGACGTCGTTCCGCTGAGCGAAAAAATCCCAGCAACGTGGCTGCTTAAGGCGATAAATTCCGTAATAGGGGAGTATGCTTTCCTGAATTACGACAGGAAGTTCACCCTGAAGCAGGAGAATGAGTGGAAGGAGAATACGCTGAAGGGGATAAGGAAGGGGGAACAGCTGTACTTTGCCGCCCTGCACGGGAAAAGGATAGTGGGCGCAGGGAGCGCAAGGAGAATGGTTGGCAGCCGGGCCTCCGGCAACGTTGAAATCGGCATTTTCGTTGTGAAGGATTTCCGCAAGGTGGGGCTCGGTGAGACGCTGATGAGGAAAACCGTTGCGGAGGCGAAGAAGAAGCTGAAGCCCAGGAACATTTTCCTCCGGGTTGCAAAGCCAAATAAACCCGCAAGGAGATTATACGAAAAGGTGGGCTTCGGGGAAATGGCAAGGTTTCCCAAGTGGGTGAAGCACGGGGGCAAATACCATGATGTGGTATGGATGGTGCTCAAATGAACAAAATCGTGAAGAAGCTATATGTGATGCAGCTGCGCACCAAGGGAATACGCAAAGAGGAATATGCGCAACTCAGCGATGCGGAGAAATGGCTGCTCGAGGAGAAGGAGGGCAAGCATTTCCTTAAGCCGCACTTCCGGGAGCGCATCCGCGTGGTGCTCACCGGAGGCGTGTTCGACATAATACACATGGGCCACGTGCTCACGCTGCGCGAGGCGGCGGACAACGGGGACGTGCTCGTGGTGGTGGTCGCGCAGGACAGGTTCATAGGGAAAAAGAAGCGCAAGCCCATCCACAAGCAGAAATACAGGAAGGAGATGGTGGAGGCGCTCAAGCCCGTGGACGTTGCGGTGCTGGGGCTTGCGGACATGAAGGAAACCCTCAGGAGGGTCGGGCCGGACGTAATCGTTTACGGCTATGACCAGGAGGTGGCCTTCGAGCCGGAGGGCGTGGACATAGTGAAGCTGGACAGCAAGGTGAGCCCGAAGGACATCAAGACAAGCGCGATACTGCAGAAGATAAAGAGGTGGGAAAGTGGTTGAGCTGAAGATTGTTGAGGTTGAAATCCCGGAAGGCGCGAACGTGGTGTTCGGGCACAGCCATTTCATAAAGACGGTCGAGGACCTGTACGAAGCGCTCATTGAAAGCGGGACCGCAATCAGGTTCGGGATTGCGTTCTGCGAGGCCTCGCAGAAGCGCCTTGTCCGCAGCGACGGGAACGATGAAGGGCTCATAAAGCACGCGGAAAAGGAAGCGCTCAAAGTGGGCTGCGGCCACACGTTCTTCGTGTTCCTCAGGGACGGATACCCGGTGAACGTGCTGAACCGCATAAAGGGCGTTTCAGAGGTGGTCTCGCTCTACGCGGCGACCGCGAACCCCCTCAAGGTAGTAGTTGCCGAAGACGGGGAAGGCAGGGGCGTCATGGGAGTGATTGACGGGGAGAAGCCGCTGGGAATTGAAGGCGCGGATGAAAAGGAAGAGAGAAAAACCTTACTGAGGAAGATAGGCTACAAGAGGTAATGCTTTATGGCACCGGCACAGGAAGTCAAGCAGGAAGAGGAGACGGCAGTAACCGACAAGTTCAAGTCATTCATGGAGAGCGCGCGCACCATACAGTTCGTGGGCAAGTGGCACGAGGAAGGGTACACAAAGGCAGGGATTTCGGAGATACTTTACGAGCTGCACGCAAGGTACGGAGACAGCGACATGGACATGGTTTACGAGAGGGGAGACGAGATACTCTCCGTGCTCAAGAGGGTCGACCTGCGCAAGTTCAAGCTCAAGTCAGAAGGCCCGCCCGAAGGCCCCGCAGGGGAAGGCGAAGGCGGCGAAGAAGGGGGAGAGCCCCCCGAAGGCGGGGGCAAACGGAAGGTAAAGGCGTAATGGAAAAGAAAGGGGAAGAAAACGGGTATTGCCCGGTATGCGGGGCGAAGACCCTGCACCGCGAAGGGTGCGTGGAATGCCCGCAATGCGGCTGGAGCGCTTGCGTCGAAGCATAGGTTTATAATTGGTTTTCGGATATACTTTTTCCACTCAATTTGCCTCGGTAGCTCAGTTGGTAGAGCGTCCGCCTGTTAAGCGGAAGGCCATCGGTTCGAGACCGATCCGGGGCGCTGCCTGATTTTGCAGAAGCGGTAAGGAATATAAAATTTGGGATGAATTTTTGCCTGATGGCAAAAGACACTAAGAATATGCTTATCTGGATGAGGCCGGAGAGGCTGCAGTCCCTGATGGACGGCATATTCGCATTTGCGATGACGCTGCTCGTGCTGAACCTCATCCTCCCGGACCCCGCGAACCTGCCCGAGGAAACCAGGCTGCACCAGATGCTGCAGGGGGAAATACAGGCGTTCTACAACTATGCGCTGAGCTTCCTGCTCCTTGCGATATTCTGGACAATACACAGCCAGCAATTGCATATACTGGAGAAAACCAATTTCCCGCACCTCTGGCTGAACATGATAATACTGATGTTCATCGTGCTTGTGCCGTTTTCCGCCTCCATCATGAACGATTATTCCGATGACACGCTTGCGAATCTCGCATTTGCGCTGAACATGTTCATAATTGGGGTGCTGTATTACTTCAACTGGCATTATGCGATAGGGAAGCACAAGCTGATAGGCAAGGGTGTAGATGCCGAGAGGGTGAAGGTTGCGAGGAGGAGGTCTCTCCTCACCCCGTTCGTCTCCGCGATTGCGATAGTGCTCGCCTTTGTTGCGCCAAGCTTCGCGGCGCTTTCCTACCTGCTGATACCACTATTGAGGTTCGCGCCGCCTTTCAGGTGAGCTGAGAAGATGAAATCCAAAACAGAATACCTTGAGTTCAACACGGACAGGAAGATACAGTTCATACGGATTACGGAGGATGTGGGGCGCGTGGTGCGGGAGAGCGGGGTGAAAGAAGGGCTGGTGCTCGTGAACCCAATGCACATCACCGCAGCGGTCATTGTAAACGATGACGAGGAGGGGATAAAGCAGGACTATGTGGAGGCGCTGCAGAGGCTCGTCCCCTATGATGCTAAGTACCGGCACAATGTTGGCGAGGACAATGCTGCCGCGCACATCTGGAGGCAGCTCATGGCGCACCAGGTGGTGCTGCCGGTCACGGGCGGAAAGCTGGACCTCGGCCCCTGGGAGCAGGTGTTCTACTGCGAATTCGACGGGAAGAGGAGGAAGCGCGTGCTTGTGAAAGTCATCGGGGAATAAAATGGGTGGGGTTTTAACCCTGTCAGAAGGAGTGAATACGGATGATGGAGCCGTATGCCGCCGTTTTTGCGCTTGCGCTTGTGATGGAATACCTTGACGACACCCTGGGGATGGGTTTCGGAACCGGAATGGTGCCCATTCTGCTGGTGCTGGGGTTCCACCCCCTGCAGGTCGTGCCGGTCGTCCTCATCTCTACGCTAATTACGGGATTCCTTGCTGCAGGGGCGCACTGGAGAGTGGGGAATGTGGATTTTTCCCTTGGGGGGAAGCCGCTGAAGGTCACCGCGCTGCTCGCGGCCGCGGGGCTGGCAGGCACGGCCGCGGCAGTCATGCTTGCAATAAGCCTGCCGGAAGAATACCTCCGCATTTACATCGGGCTGGTCACGGTTGCCATGGGGATGCTCGTGATGGTGAGGCTAAAATCTGCCGGTTTCTCATGGGCCAGGCTGGGAGCTTTCGGGCTTTTTGCGGCTTTCAACAAAGGCGTGACCGGAGGGGGATACGGGCCAACGGTCGTAGGAGGCCAAATACTCTCCGGAGTGGATGAGAAGAAGGCAGTGGGGATAACCTGCCTGGCAGAAGGCATAGTCGCGCTGGCCGCGGCATTCCTGTATTTTGAGCTGGACCCTGAAATCAGCTGGGAGCTTGCGCCATTCATAATCGGGGGTGCCGTGCTTGCAGTCCCATTCGCGGCAATTACCGTTGAAAGGGTGAAAACGAAAAGGCTCGTGCTGGCGATGGGAGCCGTGATGGTGCTGCTCGGGGCGGCTGTTGTGCTTGGGGTTGCAGCATAGTCGATGTTGGTTTTATTTTGGTAAATTACCAATAGCTTTATAATTCCTGCACCGCAATGCCTTCCCATGAAATTCGAGCTGGATGACATCGTGCACGTGCAGGAAACCGCCCTCACGGTGCGAGGCTCGCGCAGGAGGACTACGGTCCCGGGTGAAATCCTGGAATTCTTCAAGCTGAAGGACGGGGACCGCATAAGATGGGTGCTTCTCAGGGACGGCACGCTGATTGTGATGCCTTCGGCGAAAAAGGGTGCGAAGCCGCATGGTCGCCCTTGAGCTCGGGCTCGGCATAGCCGCGCTTGCCCTGGTATGCGAATACGTGGATTCCACTCTCGGGATGGGATATGGCACCACGCTCACTCCCCTGCTGCTGATTGCGGGTTTCGAGCCCCTGCAGGTAGTCCCGGTGGTCCTGCTTTCCGAGCTCATTACAGGGTTCTTCGCCGCATGGGCGCACCATAGGGTGGGCAACGTGGACCTGCGGAGGAATTCCCTCCATTTCAGGGTCGCGATGGTGCTCGGCGCGTGCAGCGTGGTGGGGGCGGTTGGCGCGGTGCTGATCGCAGTCTCTCTGCCCGCGTTCTACGTCCAGCTGTACATAGGGGTGCTCGTGGTGGCCATGGGCCTCATCATATTATGGAAAAGGAACGGGAAAAGGGCATTCTCGTGGCCCAAGATAGTGGGGCTCGGCGCGCTTGCGGCGTTCAACAAGGGGATATCGGGCGGAGGGTACGGGCCGCTCGTGACCAGCGGCCAGATGCTTTCCGGGGTGAACGGGAAGAATGCCGTGGGGATAACGTCTCTTGCCGAGGCGTTCACTTGCCTCGTAGGGGTTGCCGTATACGTTGCTGCTAACCACATGATAGACTGGCAGCTAGCGCCCTTCCTGATAGCCGGGGCGGTGGTCTCAGTGCCGGTTTCCGCGCTTACGGTGAAGAGGATAGATATGGGCGGGCTGACCGTCGTGATAGGCGCGGCGACGCTCGTGCTCGGCGCGTTCACCCTGTGGAAACTGTTTTCCTAGGAGGATTCGCCCTCTATGTCGAGGCGCTTCCCGAAATAGGAGAAAACGAGGTAGGCGGCAAAGAGGAATAGCAGAATGCCTAGCCCCTGCAGACCGGTCGAGGCGTAGGAGCCAATCCATCCCACTGCCGAGAGGAGAATGGCTCCCCCGGCTCCTGCCATATGAGCATTATGCGCAAAAGAGGTTATAATGGGAGCGGTTTTCACTTGTAGTTTATGTGGACGAACGCCCGCGAGACGAGGCCGAGCGTCTCGACCTTTTTCTGCACCTTTTCGGAAATCGCATGGGTCTTCAGCGGCTTGTTCCTTGAGCTCACGAGCACCTCTATTTCCGCATGCACCCTGTCGCCTACGTAATGGGCGCGCACTGTCTGCACCTCCAGCACACCCTTCACGGATTCCGCGGCCCTGCATATCTCCCTGATTTTCCTCTTCCCGGGGGAGGCGCCCACCATGTAGTCAAAGTTCTTCTTTGCTATCCTGTAGCCGGACCAGCCGATTACGAAGGCAATCACTATCGCAGAGAAATCGTCGAACAGCGGCAGGCCCAAGTAAACCGCTGCGATGCCCGCGAGCACCACGCCCGATGCAAGGACGTCGTTGCGGGAATCTATGGCCGCGGCTTCAAGAGAAGAGCTATGGGTTTCCCTGCTTTTCGCCATGAGGTAGACGTACATGCCTGCCTTCACGAGCATGCTGAATAGTATTGCCCCGAAAGTCAGCGCGGTGATTTCCGGGGGCGGGCCGTCGAACAGGAAGTTCTCCGAAGCGGCCCTTAGTATCTCGAAGGCAAGCACCCCGGAGAAGACCGCTATTATGAAGGCGCTCATGGGCGCGAAGCGCCTGTGGCCGAAGGGGTGCCCCTCGTCCGGCGCCTGCTGCGCGGTGCGCACCGAGAGAAAAACCAGGAAATAGGAGAGGATGTCGAGGAAGGAATTGAACGCATCGGACAGCACCGCGAGGCTGCCCGAGAGCAGGCCAGCGGCAAGCTTCACCGCGAAAAGCACTATGTTAAGGAGGAATCCTACGAATCCCGCGCGGGTTTCCTTCTCCATGCGTGCATTAAAGGGGTGAGGTATTTAAAGACGGCTGAGAGTGCAATAATCTTACTGTTGCTGCTTCGGCCTTATTAGTTACCAGTTCTTCCGGATTCTTGAGATGGTTTTTTACCTTCAGTGTGAGCAAGCGGGCGAACGCTTTTAAATAGTATTCAGCATGAATGGAATGCTTTTGCCGCAGGGGTGGCAGTCAGTCGCACCTTATGGTGCTTCAACCTGCCACCAGTCGGCGGGAGTGCCGCAGGGGTGGCAGAGTCTGGTCAAATGCGATAGGTTGAGGGCCTATTGGCTTTAGAGCCTGCGAGGGTTCGAATCCCTTCCCCTGCACTTATGCGCAACAAGTAAGAAGGTCTGTGGAGGCAGATTGGGGTTTTTATAGATAAAAAAGAAGGCAGGAAAACAGAGATTTACAATTTCTGCTTATTTTCTAAGGAAATTCCGTATTTGCTCCCTTAACCATCCAGCAAAGGAGGAGACAATAAATATGGGTAGCATCAAAACACTTTACGTAACAAACAGGGAAGACTGGCGCAAGTGGCTGGAGAAACATTTTGATAAAGAAAACGACGTCTGGCTGATTTATCCGAAAAAATCTTCAGGTAAAAAACGGATTGTATACAACGATGCAGTGGAGGAGGCATTATGTTTTGGTTGGATCGATAGTACGGTTAGATCTCTTGGTGAAGATAGTAGCATCCAGCGTTTTTCTCCGCGAAATCCGAAAAGCAGTTATTCTCAACAAAACAAAGAAAGGATAAAATGGCTTTTAGAGCAAAACATGATTCATCCTTCAATATTGGAAAAGGCAAAGCAAATTGCCTCGGAAAAGTTTGTTTTTCCAAAGGATATTCTTGATGCCATAAAAAAAGATAACACTGTATGGAAAAATTTCACTGCCTTTTCTGATGCATACAAGAGAGTCCGTATCGCTTATGTTGATGGCGCACGAGAGCATCCTGAGGAGTTCAGAAAACGGCTAAAGAACTTTATCAACAAAACTAGGGAAAACAAACAAATAGGGTTTGGCGGCATAGAAAAATATTATTAGCTTAACAATATTGGTATATGGCGGGTTCGAATCCCTTCCCCTGCACTCACCGCTTTTGCCATAGCCATATTTTGCACATCACTTGAAAAATGAGCCCAACTTGGAAAAGAAGCCTCCCTTGGGCGCCTCTTCCTGCACGCTTTCTTCGGAATGCAGC
>Ga0180432_10001160_pt1 | contig 42273 bp, 24 predicted proteins | sample SS_ome_10_FD_132414 | JGI IMG/M metagenome (GOLD analysis project Ga0180432, IMG submission 132414) | Hypersaline lake sediment archaeal communities from the Salton Sea, California, USA - SS_1_MS_2 metaG | ecosystem: Environmental > Aquatic > Non-marine Saline and Alkaline > Hypersaline >... | reverse complement strand
TCTTCAGCCATCGTATTATATACTCTGCAAAATCATGAAGATTGTCAAGCTATATTGTCTTTCCAGAAAAATGACACACAGAGCTTTCTCTTGATTTTGGGCCTTAAAAAGTGTAACCTTTTGATGACAGTCGCTGATGATGTCTATGAAGAAAGGGTGCATTATGGGTGAACGTAGAGGATTCACGCTGATCGAGCTCCTGGTCGTTATTGCCATTATCGCGATTTTACTGGCGATCCTCATGCCGGCTTTGCACCGGGTCAGAGAGCAGGGCAAGCGGGCGGTTTGTCTGAGCAACCTCAAGCAGCTTGGGCTGACGTGGATTTTGTACGCGGATGATAACGACGGCAAGCTTGTCAACGGCGCAGCGGGGCATAACGGCGGCCCGACGGATGCCAGGCATCCGAACGAACGGCCCTGGGTCGGCGCGTGCTGGGCGTCCGACTACAGCACCGGAGGCCAACTCCCGGAAGCCGAGCAAATCCAACAGGTTATGTCCGGGGCGTTGTGGCCGTATTGCAAGAATCTGAAACTCTACAGTTGCCCGACCGGATATCGCGGGGAGATGCTTTCGTACGCCATCGTCCATTCGATGAACGGCAATCCGCCGGACGGGACGTACCGGGAAGTCGGAGGCCGGCGGCTGCCGAAACGAGAAGGCGGTGTGTGGCTGTGGGTCAAGAACCGGTCGCAGATTTACACTCCGGCGCCGGCCGAGAGAGTCGTTTTCGTCGACGAAGGCTGGGCGACCTCGTACAGTTACGCCGTCCATTACGTTCAGGAGACGTGGTGGGATGATCCCGCGGTTCGGCACGGTGACGGAACGACCTATGCCTACGCCGACGGCCACAGCGAGTACTGGAAGTGGAAGGGTATCGATACGGTGAAGATGGGCCGGAACCGGGACCGCAGTCACCCCGGCAACTACACACCCGAAACCGCTGAAGGCTTCCAGGACCTGTATCGGTTACAGAAAGCAACCTTCGGGAGACTGGGGTATCAGCCGAGTCATTAACCATTCTGATGATATGTTGAGGAATCATACCGCGATGAGAGCAGGATGTACTGGGAGTTTCTGCGTTCTAATGGCTGTGACACTTTCCTGTTTGGCCGGCCCGAGTCCACACATGAGGAAAGCCGCCGGTGAGATTCGCAGCGAAGCCTTATTGCCGCCCAACGGTCGGGCCGGCCGACCGTTGCCGCTGGTGAGCCACTGGAACATGGGCAGTCAGGGCCGGGGGTGGACGCCGCAATATCAGGTTGAGCTGCTTCGGGCCGGTCATCATATTCTGCCGTGGATGAGTTGGCCGCGGGGCGGCAGCGAATTTTCCGAAGAGAACGCGAAGAGGTTCCATGATTATTACGATGCTCTTATCGCCTACTGTCGCGATCTTCGCTTACCCATCTGTTTTCGAGGAACGCAGTGGGAAGCGATGCTGGTTGGCAAGGCGTATCGCGAGCGGCCGGCTGAGAAATGTCCCGCTGTGATTCGCACGGACGGCAAAGTGATTCGCAAGCTCAGTCCATTCGGCCCCGTCGAGCCCTGGCGCGATCCGGCCGGTGAGTATGTGGGCACCCCGGCGATGAAAGCGCTCCAGCGAATGTATCCCGATCCGCCGCTGGTGTTGTTTGTCTCCAACAACGAGGCGCCCGATCTGCGGTGGCATCAGGCGGAGCTTTCGAGGCGTTATCTGGACCGGTACGGCCAAGGGCGGACGGACACGTTTAAGAGGAAGATCGTGTCGAAAGGCTGGATGGAACGCTATCCGGTGATGTTCGAGGCGATGCGGCAGGCGCTTATCAGCGACACGTGGAAGAAGAATGTGCGGTTTGTGGGCTACGGTGCGTTTGGGCCCTCCCATTTCGGGCGATGGTCGGGATGGAAGGACTACTCGCTCATTACCGACAAATGGACCAGCCCCAACTGGCATATCTGGGACGGCGGCAGTCCGTCATACTACACGCATAACTGGTGTGACAATCGCGATCATTGGGTTTGGTCCACCCAGGTGCAATCCATGAACTGGATCTTCCAGCTTGATGAGGCCTGGCGGGTCAATCCCGATTTCTGGTGGGAAATCTCGCTCTGGGACGGTAATGCGTCCCACTGGACGCCGGAGATGGAGCGTACGCCGGAGGCGGTCAAGAAGTCCAAGGCGTGCCAGTACATGCAGGACGGCCAAACCTACACGCCGGATCGGTACTTAGGCTGGGTGCAATTCGGGATGTGGCTTTTGCGACCGCGCGTTGTGCGGGAATTTCGCGGCAGCACGACGCCGCTGGAGCCGTGGCGACCATTCTTCGAGCGGCTTTTATTCGCCGTCGATCGAATCTATGCTAATGAGACTCTCCGGGAATTCTGGCGTTATGGCAGGCTGGTGCCCAATCGGGCGCACCGACATCCGTATCAGGAGGACGTGCCTGAGCAATATCGTGACGTGGATCGCTGGTTTCTACTGGATACCCGTCTGGATTCACCGCGACCCTGGACGCAGAAGACGAACATTCCGGTTTTCAGTTTGGCTTTGGTGCGAGGCGAAAAGGGGACGCGGCGGTGGCTTGTGTACGTCCACTCACCGCTGGAGGACCGGCGAGATGTGATGATTACTGTACCCGACTTTGGAAAGATCACCGTCGATGTGCCTCGTGCAGGGACGTTCTATCTCGTTGAAGAATCGAGCCGCCGGAGTTCGGAATTGAGATAAGCGATCATGGCCAAAGCATCCCGTGGATTCCAAGTCTTTGCCAAGCCGATTGGCTCGATCTGTAACCTGGGATGCCGGTACTGTTACTATCTGGACAAGGAACATCTTTATCCGTCGGGCGAGTCCTTTCGTATGGCGGATGATATTCTGGAACGGTACATTGCCCAGCACGTCGAAGCCTGTCCCGATGAGGTGATCCGCTTTTCCTGGCATGGTGGGGAGCCGACGGTCTTGGGATTGGATTACTTTCGTAAGATTGTAACACTGCAACGCGAATATCAACCTTCTAATCAGCGGATCGCTAACGGAATGCAGACGAATGGGACTCTTCTCGATGAGGCGTGGTGCCGATTCCTGGCGGAGGAAGGCTTTGCGGTCGGGCTGAGTCTGGACGGGCCGCGAGAACTGCACGACCAATATCGTGTCACCAGGAATGGCAGGCCCACTCACGAGTTAACCATGAATGGCTATAAGCTTCTGCGAGAGCACGGTGTTTATACCGACGTTTTGTGTGTGATTAATTCGGACAATGTTCGGTATCCGACCGAAGTGTACCGGTTCTTCAAACAGATCGAGGCGCCATACGTGAGCTTTTTACCTTTGGTGGAACCACAACCCAATGCCGGAAACGCCGTTAATCCTCTTACCGTTCCGGCTGAGGCCTGGGGTGATTTTCTTTGTACTATCTTCGATGAATGGGTCAGTGAGGATATTGGAAGGATCAAGGTACAGATTTTCGAGGAGGCTGCCCGAACGGCGTTTGGGCAGGAGCATTCGCTATGTATTTTCCGGCCGGTCTGCGGCGACATTCCCGTCGTCGAACACGATGGGGACTTCTTCTCATGCGATCACTTCGTGAATCCGGAACATCGCCTTGGGAATATCCGCCGGACACCGCTGGTCGAGCTGCTGGAAAGCCCGGCACAAAGGGCTTTCGGACAGGCTAAATTAGAGACTCTACCCCAATATTGTCGGGTATGTGACGTCCGCGATATGTGCAACGGTGAATGCCCGAAAAATCGTTTCTGCAGAACCCCGGACGGTGAAACGGGACTGAACTATCTATGTGCGGGCTACAAACAGTTTTTTACCCACTGTGAACCGTTCGTTTCAGAGGTCGCCGCGCAATGGCGTCGGCAACGCCTTCAAGAGCAGACGCCGATCCCTCAAGCGGTCGCCACTCAAACGACTCGTAGGCCAGAGCGGAACGATCCATGCCCATGCGGCAGCGGTTTGAAGTACAAAAAGTGTTGCCTGAAAAAACATTGACTATTGACCATTTGAGGCTCGGGCGTTGACTATGGTATCGAACATATCTTTCATTAGTCAATCGTCAATAGACAATAGTCAATTCTCGAGTTCCCGTCAGGTCTTGAGCTTTGCGTTAAAGAATTCAATGGTCCGCTTCCAGGCGAGTTCGGCGGCTTCCTTATGATACCGTGACTCGTTCGAGTCGTTGAAGAATGCGTGGCCGGCCCCCTCATACATATAGATTTTGTAATCTATAGATGCTTTCTTCAGAGCCGCCTCGAAAGCTTCAATGCCTGCGTTGATCCGTTTATCCATACCGGCATAGTGGATGAGCATGGCGGCCTTGATCTTGGGGACATCCTCGGACCCGGGCTGGCTGCCGTAGAAGGGGACGGCCGCGTTTAAGTCCGGGCTATGGACCGTCACTTGGTTGGTCATTCCACCTCCCCAGCAGAAGCCCATGCATCCGACTTTCCCCGTCGATTGGGGATGCGTTTTGAGATACTTTACGGCCGCGACGAAATTCTTCACCGTGGCTTCACGATCGAGCTTTCTTATCTTGGACCGGGCTTCATTGACGTCTTTCGGCGTCCCGCCGAGCGGGGAGAGGGCATCCGGAGCAATCGCTATGAAACCCTTCAACGCTACACGCCGGGCCACGTCTTCGATGTGCGGTTGAAGACCTCTATTCTCGTGAATCACGATCACGCCGGGTAGTTTCTTGTCGCCTTTCGGTCTGGCCAGGCTTGCACGAACGTTGCCTGTCTGGCCGGGATAGGTGATGTATTCCGTATGCAGTCGAGGATCGTCCCTCGGGACGACTTCGGCTACCACGGAATGATCCTCCAGTTGAGCCAGAAAGGCATAAGCAACCGTCGTACGACCTGTCAGATGAGCCGCTCTCTTGAGGAAATCACGGCGTTCCATACGTTTGTCCTCGCATTCATCAGTTGTGTTAGTAATTTGTTGGTTCATGATTTGGTCTCCTTGTCTTTACTTATTTACCGGCAATAGCTCGATGGTTCCCAGTTTGTATCGACGGTGGCCGTCTTCGTTCACGTGTGGAAGGGCGATGACAGGCGTGCCGTCCCGCTTCCCGACTGAAACGTACAGTGCGTAGGTGCCGGGCAGGGTATGGGGCGCATAGCCGTATGTCTTCAAGGCCACGGCAAGCGTGGAGATCATCGTCTTCGTCGGCGCTTCGTCGGGCGGCCCGACGGGCAAATCGCGAACGTCGAATGATTCGTCGCAGAGAACCGCGACGATGCCGCCTTGCTCGTTTTTAAGGGTAAAGGCAATGAATCCTCCGGGGTAACACGGTGCGACGCCCGCGTTGGCCCACGTGCTGGTGATGGCGAAGGTCTTGCCCAGGCGAATCTGCGTGGGAAAGTTAATTTTCTTGAGTTGAATCCGGTATCCCATCCGCTGGTTGATCCTCTCGATGAGCGTCCGGTTTTCTTCGAGCAGAATCCGCGGCCACCAGTGGATCGACATGTAGCTGGCATGGTATTCTTCGACGGCCCGGAGCAGAAGCGAGCCACCGCCCCAGGCGTTCTTTTTCTTGCTCGGTCCGTAATGCTCGTGCTCCAGGATCACGGGCAATTTCGGCCAGAATTCCTGGGCCATCTCGGCATGAAACCACGAGCGCGGTGGGGGCTGTACGCAAATGCTGTCGTCCCGTAGCGTCACGCCCTTGGACAGAGCATAGTCGGTAATCGGCAAGTGTCGTCCCGGCTCCTCCGGTCCGGCGAAATCGTCGCTGATCGCCAGCAGGGTCGTCTTGAAGTGCTTGCAGTACAAATCCACATGGATCTTGCGAGCCTCATCATCAAAAGGCAGCTTCGAGCTGGCCCAGGTATGCCCTTCGCCCCAGACGCCGAACGAGCCGATGTCGATGAAAGCCACGTTGGGATTCCCATCGTATCGCTTCGCCATCGCGGCGAGAAAGTGATCGAGCTTTTCGAGGAAGACGGGATCTTTGTAGTCCGGCTCCCAGAACGGCCCGTTTTCATCCACGCCCTTGCCGACGGTGAAATTATAACCTTTCGCACCGGCGGTGTGCACCCACTCCGGCGTCGCCCAGCGCATCCAGGATTCCGTGCTGCTGATGCGAAGGGCGATCTGCTTGCCCTTGTCGATCCAGCGCTGGGCGGGCGTGTCCAGCAACGACCAGTTGAAGCGGCCTTCCTCCGGCTCCAGGAACGACCACGGGACCCGCAGATACGCACAGGAAAGCCCGGGAAAATCATCCAGTGTATCGTGCGGCGCCAGCTTCGAGCCGTAGTTGGTGATGATGTTCGAGTAGAAGTGCATCGTCCAGCCCATCTGAGGATTGACGAGCGCCAGGCCGTGATCGAGAGGCTCGATCCCGATCCGGCGGGATAGATTCGTTTCCCGGGCCGGCGAGATCGCGCCGCTTAAAGCGATGAGCATTAAAAGAATGTAAGGGAGTTTGCTTATCATATCGTTGTCCTTATTTTGTTATTCATTGTCCGTTTTATTTACCTTTTTGATGGAAAATCCGATATCCATTTTCTCAGCGTGGTCTTGCCGTATGATTTTTCCTTTATCGATTTCAGTAATCTCCGTACACACTTCTTTTATAAACGCGGCATCGTGGCACGCAATCAGGACGGCCCCGCCATTTTGGTGGTGTTTTTTTAACGAGTGATACAGCGCTTCGATTGAGTCGACGTCCAGTCCGTTAAGAGGTTCGTCCATTACGATCAGTTTAGGCGCTCCGATGAAAGCGCTGATGACGGACACCTTTCGTCGCGTGCCGTGCGATAAGGAGCCGATGAAATGATTTCGATGTTCATCAATATAAAAGGCCCGCGTGTATCTTTCAACCTGTTCCTGATAGATATTTTCCTTAACGGATCGGAGTTTGCCCACCCACCAGAGAAATTCTTCAACGGTCAGTTCCGGAAAATACACATCTTCATCGGTCGTAATGCCCAATTCTCTTCTGACGGACCAATCCTTTTTCGGATCGGCGCCGAAAACCTTTACCTCCCCGTGATCCGGGGACAACACACCTAAAACAATCCGGATCAGCGTTGTTTTCCCTGCGCCGTTTCTTCCCCACAATCCATAGACGTTCCCATATTCCAGGTGGAGATTGATTTGGTCGAGAGCGACGCAATCGCCGTAATGTTTTGTTATGTTGTCTAATTGGATCATTCTGAGAGTTTCCAGTACCATTTTTTGACGATGTCAGGGCGAGTCCGGTAGATTTCGGACGCCACAAACATTGCCGCAATCAGCAGGGGAATCAGTCCGTTTACGCCGAAGGAAAGGGACAAGAGGATCAAACAATATATCAAACAGGGGACACGAAGCACGTTGAAACACAAAAGAATGACGAGCGGAATCATACCCCACGCTTCGGATATAATCCCGGCAAATAGCAGGAAGGCAATGAGATATTTGAAAAACGTCGTATGACGGGAATAATGATCGAAGGCGACATTCATGCCCATCGAGGAAAAAGCAATGGCGATACATACACACATCGTTCGAGTGTCCGAGTCTCCTAATATTGGGATTTGCACGAGGCTGAGCAGAGATACGAGGCATCCGACGGAAACGATCAGTCCGCGCAGGTAATCCCTGGTTTCTACTCCGTACAGATAGTAAAGAAAGTCCGCTTGCCTAATCTGTAAAAGATCGGCTCGTTCGTTGACTGCAAACAGGGCGAAGGCAACCGGCATGAGAAGATAATGGCTGCTTTCAGGATGAGCGATCTGAAGCCCCAATCCGGCTGTCACGCTGACGATGGCGTAGAAGAGCAATCGCGTTCGCGGCCCTCTGATCATACGGAGCAGTTCAATAGCCATCTGTCCGCCACACGCATTTGGAAAAATGCGAGAGATCAGCTTGCGCATAGGAGCAGTAATAAACAGATCTTTCGGGTGTGCGGGGATGCTTCCCCAGGCAAAACGCGAGGCAAGTATGCCTATGAATAGTGGAATGAAAATCGCCCACGCGAAAGCGATCATGATGAGCGACCATTTGAACGAAGCACTCACGGTCCAAAGATCGACGCCTGCTCCGCGGAGGCCGCAGATGAACAATACGATTCCAATGAGACCGACGGGAATACCGGTGTAAATACGCAAAACTAACAAATCAATGGGCCTGATCGGCATGGTCTGTATGAAGCTATTCCATTGTCGATCCCGGTTTAGTCGCAACTGTCTGCCCAGCCCGAACCCGATCCACACGGCAATACCCGAAAGCAATAAGGGGATGACAGGCGAACCTTTGGCCGTGTATTGTTGCACGCCCCGATAGACGCCAAAACCTGCGATAGCCAACAAGGGCCCGGCGAAAGCAGTTAATAAGATATAACCCGGGTGGCGATCGAAGAGCGTGTGTTGTCGTCGACGACAGAGGTCTCTTCTAAATTGTATGATTAAAGGCAGTCTCATTAATCTGGGCAAACCTTCAAACAAAATCAGCGGACTCCAAATCGACATGATCATAGAGCGTAAGGGGGGATAATTCAAGCGATCCCTTTTCAGTCATAACAATGAAAGACGAAACTTTTGCGATTCTAAGGAGGTCTCGTTATAATGGCGACGGATAGAACTTGATACAACAGAATTTGGGGAACGAACATGGGTCAACGTAGAGCAAATTCACGAAAGGGAGAGATGTCTCGCCGGTATTTTATTCGAGGTGCGGTCGCGACGACGGCGGCTTTTACCGCTGTGCCGCGGAACGTGCTGGGGCGCGGCGGTTCGGCAGCACCCAGTGAAACTGTTCATGTCGCTGTGATCGGCACCGGCGGCCAGGGCACGCAGAATATCAAGGCGCTGCTCAGGCACTCCGATGTTCGGGTCATGGCGATTAGCGATGTCAACGAGGAATCCGATTACAGCCGGTTCTATTACCGGGGCACCGCCGGGAGGGCGCCGGCTCAGGCACTGATCGAAAAGCACTATGCCGCGCAGTCATCGGGCGGTCGGGCCAAAGGGTGTGCAAGTTATGTTGATTTCAGGAAGATGCTGGAGAAAGAGAAAGCCATCGACGCGGTGCTCGTGGCGACGCCGGACCATATCCATGCCGTAGCGGCGATGGCCGCGATCAGGCACGGCAAGCACGTCTATTGTGAAAAACCTCTGGCGCATTCGATTCACGAGGTGCGCAAGGTCACCGAAGCGGCCCGGCGGGCCCGGGTAGCCACGCAGATGGGCAACCAGGGCCATAGCGGGGAGGGCATTCGGCTGACCGTGGAGTGGATACGGGACGGGGCTATCGGCGACGTTCGCGAGGTGCATTCCTGGAGTCACACGGGGGGCGATTGGGCCGGATATCGCGTTGCCAGGCCCAAAGAAACGCCTCCGGTTCCGCCCGGACTGAACTGGGATTTGTGGCTCGGCCCGGCACGGCACAGGCCCTATCACATAGCTTACGCGCCGTATAACTGGCGCGGCTGGTGGGATTTTGGAACCGGGGCGATCGGCGATATGGCTTGTCATAATATGGACCCGGCGTTCTGGGCGTTGGGCCTGGATCACCCGGTGAGCGTGGAGGCCAGCTCGACCGGCATCAATCCCGAGACGACGCCTTTCGGCTCGATTGTCCGTTATCAGTTCCCGGCGCGCCGAAACATGCCGCCTGTGACGGTAACCTGGTACGGAGGCGGGCTGATGCCGCCTCGCCCGGAGGAGTTGGAGCCGGGCCGGGAGTTAGCCGGCGGCGGTAACGGCATATTATTTGTCGGGGACAAGGGCAAGATCATGTGTCCCGGCTGGGGCGGCAATCCCCGGATCATACCCGAAACCAAGATGCGAGCCTATACTCTACCGGCCAAGACGATCCCTCGGTCCAAAGGCCACCATAGAGACTGGATCGAGGCCTGCAAAGGCGGCAGGCCGGCCAGCTCGAACTTCGACTACGCCGGCTCGATGACCGAAGTGATTTTGTTGGGCAATGTCGCCCTGCGCACCGGCAAGAAACTATCCTGGGACGGAGCGAACATGAAAGCGATTAACGCTCCCGAAGCCGATCAATACATTCACCCGGAATATCACAACGGATGGATTCTATAGACAAAAGGAGAAGACGAATGAGAATTGTTTCTATTTGCTTAACAATACTATGCTTTTTTGCTTCCATCGGATGTGTGGGATGCTCGCGATTCAGTGCGCAGGAAAAGGAGCCGGTGGCCTTTACGAGGATGGATAATTTTCGCTGGCCGGAAGGGAAGCGTGTTGCGATCAGTCTGACCTTTGACGATGCGCGTTTGAGCCAGGTGGACCGGGGTATTCCGGTCCTGGATGAGTACGGCGTGAAGGCGACCTTCTACGTCTCGATGGGTTCTTTGGAGAAGCGCCTGGAGGGCTGGGAAGCCGCTGTGGCGAACGGCCATGAAATCGGCAACCATTCGCTCGTCCATCCCTGCTCGGGCAATTTTCCGTTCTCACGCGATAGAGCCCTGGAAGATTATACGTACGATCAGATGCAGTCCGAGCTTCAACAGGCGAGTGACATGATTGAGGATATGCTGGGTGTCAGGCCGGTATCCTATGCCTATCCCTGTGGTCAGAAATACGTAGGACGCGGGCGGAACTTCAGAAGCTATGTGCCGCTGATCGCAGAGGAATTTTTGAGCGGGCGAGGGTGGATGAACGAGTGGGCGAACGATCCGGCCTTCTGCGATCTGGCGAACCTGATGGGCGTCGAGCTGGACGGCAAGAGCTTCGAGCAGGTCAAACAGGTGATGGACCGTGTCCTTAAAGACGGCGGCTGGTTGGTCTTTGCCGGCCACGAAATCGGCGACAGTGGGCGACGTCAAACAACGTCGTCGTCAACGCTCCGAGCCCTCTGCGAATATGCTCAAGACCCCGCCAACGGCATTTGGCTCGACACCGTTGAAAACGTCTCGCGTTATATTATCGAGCAACGTTCCTCCGCTCGTGTTGTGAGAGCCGATTAGAAACGTTCCAGTATGGGTGTTTCGTACGACCGGCCTAATTTAAACATATTGAGCAGAAAGAGCTTGGATTTCACGGACGTTCGGTCGGCGGGGGAGAGATAGCGTTTGCTGGAATGAATCGGCCCTGGAAATCGACCGGGATTGCATACGATGAGTTCTGATCGGTCTCATACTGTTTTAGTGCAGGGGAATAGGTGACCTGCCGGATCAAGCCCCGGTCGATGTCGAATTCCATCAAACGCATCCAACCATCACCGCCGCCATTTGATCTTGACTCAGAATGCAGACTGTTGCGATATTGGTAATCGATGCAGAACTGATAAACCGGGTGACCTGATTCATTAAGATCGACGCGGAGTGTTTCCCCCGTGTCGGATGCCCAATCAAAATTGTGGCCGGACAGGACCATGAAGATCTGGTCGTTTTTGCAGATGAACTTCTGCCACACCTGCTCGGGTGTATTGTTTGGGAACGAATAACGATAGTATTCATTCAGGCGACCGTAGCTGTAGAGTTTGCCCTTGCGCCGGACAAGGTGCTCCGGAAAGTGTGTGGCCATATAGCCGTTCGGCTCCTCCCGGATGAAATCATTATTCCAGCCGGCCATATAAGCATGGGTGGCGACGATGGTTGGTTTGCGGGGGTGGCGATCTATGACGGATTGAGCCCAGTCCAGCACGTTGTTATCGGGTTCCATCTCGAGACCGATATGGATGAATTCGTATCCCCCCGCCGTGAACGTCGTGACGGAATTACCGGTGCGAAAGCTATCCAGATACCACGGTTGGTTCTTAAAGTGGATAGACTCCGGACCGAAGTAGGCGCCATACAGCTTCAGGCCGTCGATCACTCTGGGCCGCCAATGCGGTTTGCCGGGCGTTTGATTAAATCCTGGTGCTTTCACGTTGCTGTCGTAATCGTGATTGCCGGGGATCGTACTATAAGGCAATACGCCGTGCAGTACATAGAGGGCGCCCGATGCTGCCAACGCCTGGAAGTTGCTCGCTTCGTCGCTGCCGTGCGACTGCCAGATGTCCCCCAGATGTGTGGTGAAAACGATGTTTTCGCGGGCCGCTTCGCTGCGTAACCAGGCCGTTTGTGCATAGAAGCAGTTCATTCCCGGGCCCATGGCCGAATAACCCATGTGCTGATTCTTGAGCAGGGTCAATTCCTGGGTGTCAGGTAGTACGGCAATCTTGAATTTCTCTGCGCCGGGAGCAATACAACCCGAAAGCAATATGAGGACGCAGGAGAATGAAAAGGAACGCCTGAGGGAAAGCATAAAAGAGCCTTTTTGCAGGGATTTGCCATTTAACGTCATAATCGATATCTTCGAGCAATGTTTCTCCGCTCGTGTTGCGAAAGCCCGTTAGAAGCTTTGCGGTATGGGCGGTCCGCAGGGCCAGCCTAACTCGAACGTATGGCCGGCCGGGAAGGCGGTGACTTCCTCGACGTGGGCATCGATAAAGACGGCGTTGGCCTTGCCTTTGTTGATGTCTCCGCCGGGGGCGCTGTGAAACGTCGCGAAGTGGTCCTGGCCGGTGCCGGGGGTGGGACGAAGGTTGTTGTCGTTGATGATGGCATTGCTCAATTCCGGGACACGCCACGAATTTTCCTCTGAGAAGAAGAAGACGCGCGACGGATTCACGACCATCCCTTCCTTCTTGATGTTGGCGATCTCCTTCTTATATTGGGCGGGCACATAATTCCACGCGTCCCCGTTCAGATAGGAATTCATGCAGTAGCTGTACTGGGGCTCGATGGGAATGCTTACACCGTCGCAATTATTACAGCCCATCATTTTCGCCACCACGTTGAATTCGGGGCACAAGTTAATATCTTTGTCCTTCAGATAAGGCCAGAAGCACCCGGCATCCTGCGGTCTCTCCGTCAGACTCAGGCTGGCGTTGTGCCATCGGCACCCGCTGTAATTACTCTTATAGAGCCAACTGAATGAGTAAGGGAAGACACTGTCATTGTCGTCCAGGTACAACCGCCCCGCCAGGCCGTAGTTTTTCAAATTGTTCCGGCACAAAAGTTCTCGGGCCTGCTTTTTCACCGTTTGCAGTGCCGGTAACAGGATGCCTAACAAGATCGCAATGATGGCGATGACAACCAACAGCTCGATAAGAGTAAACGCGTTTTTTCTTTGCATCATTATGTTCCTCAGAGATCCTACCAGTCGGGTATGGGCGGGCCGCTCGGCCAGCTCAGAACAAACGTGTTGCCGGCGGGCCGGGCATCAACCTCCTCGACGTGCGAGTCCACAAACACGGCATTGGCCGTACCCATTTCCACGTCTCCGCCCGGAGGATTGTGATATGTTGCAAAACAGTCGGTATTGCACGGCGGCGTCGAACGCAGGTTATTGTCATTGATACCGGCGTTGCTGAGGCCCGGAATGGGCCGTGTATTTTCCTCAGAGAAAAAGAACACACGCGACGGGTTCACGACCTGGCCTTCCTTGCGGACGTTTTCCATGTTCGTGCGAAACTGTTGCGGCACGGCATTCCAGGCGTCCCCGTTGAGGTAAGAGTTCATGCAATAACTATATTGCGGTTCCATGGGAATGGAACCGTTACAGCGAGGGCAGCCCACCATTTTCGCCACAATGTTGAATTCGGGGCACAGATGAATATCTTTATCCTTCAGATAGGGCCACATGGGACCGGCGAGGTCCGGCCTCTCATTCAGACTCATGTCGGCATCGTGGTAGCGGCATCCTGTCCCGCCGTCCTTGTAGAGCCAACTGAATGAATAGGGGAAGCTATAGTCGTTGTCGTCCAGGTACAGCCTTCCCGCCATACCGTAGTTTTTCAGATTATGTCTGCACAGAAGATCCCTGGCCTGCTTTTTCACGCGCTGCAGGGCCGGCATGAGGATGGCCAGCAGGATAGCAATGATGGCGATAACAACCAACAATTCGATTAAAGTGAAGGCTTTTCGTTTTTCCATGATGTTGCTCCCACATAATCTGTTCTTAAAAAACAGCCATACGACACCTATCTTAAGGATAAACTGTTATACCCACCCAGTCAAGAGAAAAACCCATATTCGAGCTAACATTTTCGGACGGTTAATGTGACGTTACGAACGAAAAACCGCGTTTTATTCATCTGGCCAGATTTGCTCGGCCGTCCGGGCGATGGCGGTGTATTTCTGTCTGGCTTCTTTGTAGATGGCTTGAACTTCCACCCGTTCCGCGTCGGACGAGTATCGGCCGGATTTTTCCGAGACGTCGAGCAACCGGTCGATCCAGCGAATCATATATTCCGCATCGGCTTTAGACACCGTCGGTTTACCGTCCACTGTGATATACACCGGGCTGGTATGGGCCTGGCGCAACCGGTCGTCCGGGCTTCTAAAGATCGCTCGGGCGGCGATCCAGCCGCTGCGCTTGGGTTGATAGGCCAGCGTGAGCAATTCTTCAAGGACCGGTGAAGCCTCTCGGTTTTTCAGATCGATCTTCTCGATCACATTCGCATCGGCAATCAATTCAAGCGAGTCCATCGGCTGGATGCTTCGCAGTTCGGCTTTGATTTGAATCGGGTTGCTGCGGCCGGTTCGGTACTGTATCCGTTCTCCGCAGTCCAGGTCGTTAGCGGTGAGGATAAGGATCGGGCCGCTTGTGGCGAATGTCCGGCCGGCTCGGATCGCCTTGAGATAGGTGGCCTCGGTCAAAGAGCCGTCCAGCTTGGCGTACGTTCGGTTGTAACCAAGCGGTACCGGCATCACGCCCATCGCCGAGCCGCCCGTGACGGCCAGCTTGAAGCCGCAGTTCAAGAAGCGATAGTACGTCTGGTTCGTTCTGTGAAAAAGCTCATCTTCGCCCCAGTCCTCCGGTTCGTCTCCGGCGATAGCCCCGGCCATGCCCCATCCCATGCGCAGCGTGGCTTCGCGATGAAAGTGATTATGGCAGACCTGAACGGAATCGAACAATCCCAGGGCGACGCCGACCACGTTCTCGCCCCAGATCGGCTTGTCGGCGTCGATGACGCAATCCGGCGATGCTTCTTTGGCCATTCGGGCCAGCACGGCGTCGCAGGGATAGAGGCTGTTGCCCGCCGGCATCTTGACGGGCCGGGTTAATCCGAACATCAGGAGCGCCCCGACGGACTCGAATGCGTCCCCGCCGATGCGTTCGATCTCCTGGTTTCGCAATGTGACGATATGTTGTCCGCCGGCGCGAAAACTGGAGCCGGTCTCCCAGTTCGGCCAGGCATCGTCTGTCGTATCAGTCTGCTGGTGATTCCAAAGCGTCAGGATCGGCTCCAGGTTGATATCGTCGGCTATTGCAAGCTGTTTAAGGACCGTCGGGTGATCCAGGCCGAAGTGGCAATGCGTATCCGCAGAATACCAGCCCTCCCGGGACATATTGATCCATCGCTTAAGAGTGATTTCCACGTAGGTCGTTTGGTTTGTTTCGACGGTGACCTCGTTGTCCACGGGCCGGTACTCTTTACCCCGCTCGATATGAATCGTGGCCGTGCTGGCGGGGACCGTGATGAGGAAGTAGCCGTTGCAGGAGAAGCTGCGATCTTTCGCATACGGCGTGCAGGATTTCGTAGCCGGATTGAAAAACCGTTCTTCTCCGACGCTTACCCAAGCCCGACAGGGCCGCGGCACCAGGGAACCCGATTCATAGACCGCTACAGAAATATCGCCGGTCTCGGCGCCCAGGCCCGACCGGTACGCCAGCAGCCCCACAAAAAAAATCACCCACGTCAGCCATCGCCTCTTATGATTTTGCATGTCTGTATTTTAATACATTGGCCGGCGAGTGCAAATCCTTTTGAATTGAATATCGGGTATGAAAAGTAAGAATTCCTTTTCTCTATTTCGTGTGGGTTATCTGGTCTTAAACGGAAAAACTTCATGAAAAATAGACTCGAGTGTGTTAAAACTCTTGTTAAAAATAAGGTTCCGGAATTTCAGAAACCTATTATGATGATGAACAGATTATCTTTATTGATCCTTTTGTGCACGGCGGCGTTATGTTTTTCGAAGGATACAATTACGCCGGCTATCCGCAAGGTCTCCGAGGTTAAAACCCGCGCCCGCCGGGTGATTGAGCGGTACTCAGAGCCTCAAATCATCTCGTATGGGATTCTCGACGTGACGAAACCTCCGTATTCGGTCGATAACACCGGCGTACGAGACGTCACCGCCCCCCTGCAGCAAGCTATCATTGATGCCCGAGATGCGCAGCTTGTCTGTTATTTGCCCGCCGGACGTTACAAGGTATCGGATACGCTTGAGGGAATTATTGGGGTCATCGAATGGGATGACTGGCCTTACGCCGGCTACTCCGATCCGTGGGTGGCCGAGGCGTCTTTTCACTATCCCTGTGTGCTCGCCGGTTCCAGCGGCGACGCTCGGACGCGAATTGTATTGCGTGACAAAGCCCCCGGCTTCGATGATCCGTCTCATCCGAAGCCCGTCATCTATTTCTGGGCCCGTTCGATGCAATCCTTCGGACCGCGCGATCCCAATACGCCCCAGGGCAACATTAACTTCAATCAAAAGATCATGAGCCTCGACATCGACCTGGGTCGGGGCAATCCCGGCGCTATCGGTATCGATCATCGCGGCGCCGAGGGGGCAACTATCGAGGACATTCGAATCACTGCGAACGGCGCCTTCGCCGGCTTGCGGAATGCTCCCGGTTCCGGAGGAGCGATGCACGGCATCGAAGTCACGGGCGGTCGATACGGCCTATATCTATCAGGAAGTCAACCTTCTCCGCTGGTCAGCGATGTTAAACTAATCGGCCAGACGGAAGCCTCGATTCTCTGCCGAACCCGCGGGCCGTTAACCATCGTGGGCGCCGAAATCGGCGGTGCCGGTATTCAGGGACAACTTGCCAACGCCGCCTGGAGCGGGGCTATCAGTCTCATTGACAGTATCATTCGCCTGCGCGGAAGGGAACCCGTGATCGACGCCAGGCGGTCCGTCGTGATGGACAACGTATGGTTACACCGTTGCGAGCGGATCGCGGTTGTTGGCGATAATCCGCCGCTCATGGGTGATGCGCAAGGTTGGACCCATGTTCGCCGATACGTCGCCGGAGGGATTCAAAACTATCCCGAAGATCTCCGCGCACAAACGGACAAAGATCCGATCTGGGTGGACCGTAGGCAGATAAAAGATCCTATTGTAGTTATGGAATCTTCTCAAGAACCTCCGCCTCAAGAATTGCTCTCCCGACATAAGTTGCCAAACCTGCCCGACTGGGCCAATCCCGATGTTGTGAATGTTAAGACTCCGCTTTTCAACGCTAAAGGCGACGGAAAGACCGACGATACCAACGCCATCCAATCCGCTATCGACCGGCATCGGTATATCTTTCTGCCCAAGGGCCGGTATTGCATTTCGAAGCCTCTGAGACTCAGGGCTGATACCGCACTGTTCGGTCTGACCAATATACTCACGCAAATTACGAGCATTGACGGTGCGCCGGCCTTCTCCGATGTGGAGCATCCCCGCCCGCTGATCGAGACGCTTGACTGCCCCGAAGCGACGACGAGTCTGCAAATGATGACGTTGGACGTTCCGGTCACCAATCCCTGTGTATATGCCTTGCATTGGAAGGTCGGCGACGAGGCTTTCGTTCGCAACATCTATCCGATTCGTCCCATCTGGCATCCCCACGCCATCGCCATGAGTCACCCAATGGTGCGCATCTCCGGCTCCGGCGGCGGTCGCTGGTACACCCAGACGCTGCTCGGTTGGTGGTCGCAGGGGCCGGATTATCGACATTTGCTCGTCGAGGGCACAAGCCGACCGCTTCGCTTCTACCACCTCCAACCTCAGCACGCCCGAAGCGAGGCTATGATCGAGTTCCGCAATGCCCGGAACATCGACGTGTATTCGATGAAGGCCGAGGGCGATGTCACAATCGTATGGCTGAATCGTTGCCGGGCCGTTCGCCTGTTCGGCTATGGAGGCAACGCCTCTCCGAGCCCCGGCCGGGCGATCTTTCGACTCGATAACTGCTCGGATATCCAACTGATCAACGTCAATCCGCAGATGTGGGGCGCTGGTAAATGGGGCGCTCTGGGTGTTCATTACGAACCGGAAAGCTGGAATATTCTCAGGGATGCCTCATTCACGTTGAACGGCATGGAGCAGTTCGCACTTTATCAATTGAAATAAGTCCGGCTATTTCGGATTTTTTTAGTCGTGAAAATCCGATGGCAAATTTTTTGACTTATGGTGTGTTATCATGTAGTCTTAGCGTCGAGTTATGGATAACTGTGCATATTGACGTGTGAATATCAATGGGGATGATATCTAATGGGGTGTTGTCATTTACACAGGCGTATTCTTCTTGTCCTATTCATTGCGGGGTATTCCTTTTGTTTAGCCGCATTCGCTGAAGGGAAACTCGGCGACGGATTGCCCGAATCCGGGCGCGCGCTGTATCGCGTTTCCTGTGCGGCCTGTCATGGTCCGGACGGCCGGGGCGCTTCGGCGGGGATCGTGGGATTCGATACGCCCCTCCCGGATTTTACCGATTGCAATTTTTCCACCCGTGAAGCCCAGGCCGACTGGGTTCTCGTCGTAATGGAAGGGGGGACGATTAGGGCGTTTTCGGAGATCATGCCGGCTTTCGGCGACGCGCTGACCGCCGAACAGATCGAGAAGATTTTACAGTATATCCGATCTTTATCTGATTGTAGCGATTGGCCCCGGGGAGAATTTAACCTGCCTCGCGCCCTTTACACAACGAAAGCCTTTCCCGAAGATGAAATCGTTTTTCACAGCGATATTAAAACGGATGGACTGGACAAAATCGGCAATAAGTTCATCTACGAACGTCGTATTGGCTCGCGCAATCAGGTGGAAGTGGTTGTGCCCTTCGGCTGGAATACGATCGAACCGAGCAGCGGCGGCGGCAAAAGAGAATGGGCGTCCGCCGTGGGGGATGCAAGGTTGGGTGTCAAGCGGGTTCTTCATCACGATTTGTCGTCGGGATCGATCTTTTCCGTGGGTGGGGAAGTTTTGCTTCCGACGGGCGATGAAGACGAAGGCTTTGGAAACGGCACGACGGTCTTCGAGCCTTATTTTGCCTTTGGACAGATTCTGCCGGATGATTACTTTGTTCAGTTTCAAGGGGGAGTGGAATGGCCTTGTGACGACGACCCCGTCCAGGAAGAAGCGTTTTGGAAAGTCGTCGCGGGGCGGACGTTTGCCGTTGGGCAATATGAGAGCGCCTGGTCGCCGATGGTCGAGATCTTAGGTAAGAAACATCTCAGTGACGGCGACGATGCCCGTTGGGATATCGTGCCGCAGATACAAATTGCTTTAAACAAGCGGCAACATGTGCTGCTTGGAATCGGTATGCGAATCCCTCTGAACGATAAGAAGATGCGTGAACCTCTTTTCGGCGTCTATCTGTTGTGGGATATGTTTGATGGTGGCTTTTTTGAAGGTTGGTAGGAGGCTACCCGTGAAGTATGTCGTATATGTCGTCATGATGTTTTTGTTTGTCTCGCCGTCATTAGCGCAGCCGGCGGGACCGATGTTTCATATGTCCGATCGGTGTATGGCCTGTCATAACGGCCTGGTGGATACCTCGGGCAAAGATATTTCCATCGGCGCCAACTGGCGCGGCGCGATGATGGCTCAATCGGCGCGCGATCCGTACTGGCAGGCGGGCGTCCGGCGGGAGATTATGGATCATCAAGGCGCCCGGCAGGCGATTGAGGATAAATGCGCATCGTGTCATATGCCCATGGCGCGATTTACCGCTAAAGCAGGCGGAAAAATGGGCGCCGTATTCGAGCATCTACCCATTGCCCCAACCCAGACCGAGGAGGATATTCTGGCCGCGGACGGTGTGTCGTGTGCGATGTGTCACCAGATAACGGAAGAGAAGCTGGGCACCGAAGAAAGCTTTACGGCCGGTTTTGAGGTGGATACGCAAAAGCCCCTGGGCCAGCGTGCGGTTTATGGTCCTTTTGAGATTGATACCGGGCGAACGCGCGTTATGCAATCTTCCGCCCAATTCGTCCCGACGATGAAGAGCCATCTCCAGGACGCCGCATTCTGTGCCTCGTGCCATACGCTCTACACGCATGCGTTGGGACCGGACGGCAAAGTCGTGGGTAAATTACCCGAACAGGTCCCTTACCTGGAGTGGAAACACAGCGCCTATAGGGAATCCCGAACGTGCCAATCCTGTCACATGCCCGTCTTACAGGAGCCCACGGACGTATCTTCCGTTTTGGGCTTGCCGAGAGAGGCTTTTTCGCAGCATGTTTTCCGTGGCGGCAATTTTTTCATGCCGAAACTTTTTAACCGGTATCGAGTTGAGTTGGGCGTGGAAGCTCTCCCGTCCGAGTTAACTCGAACGATGGAGCAAACCGAGGCGCATCTTCAGACAAAAACGGCAAAGGTAGGTATCCAACAAGCCGTTGTAAGAAACGGTCGTTTGCAGGTTGAGGTATCCATTAAGAATCTGGCCGGTCATAAACTCCCCACCGCGTATCCATCCCGACGGGTCTGGTTGGAACTTGTCGTTCGCGACAAAGACGGCCGCACAATCTTTACCTCGGGCGAGCTAAAGAAAGACGGCTCTATCGAAGGCAATGACAACGATACGGATTCCGAACGTTTCGAGCCGCACTATTCTGTGATTGAAAACCAGGAGCAGGTCCAGATTTACGAAGCGATTATGGTTGACTATAAAGATCAGGTAACCACCGGTTTACTTTCGGGTGTGCGGTTCATCAAGGACAATCGGATATTGCCTTTAGGTTTCGATAAGAAAACGGCTCATGAGGATGTCGCCGTTCACGGTGCAGCGGCGGAAGATACAAACTTCGACGACAAAGGCGACCTGGTCTCATACTCAATAGCGATTGATAACTCTCAAAGCCCACACCATGTGGAGATTATGCTTCGATACCAACCCATCGCCTACCGCTGGGCGCAGAACCTGTCGGCTTACAAGGCTATGGAAACCGAGCGATTCGTCGGCTACTACAACGAAATGGCCCAGGATTCCGCCGTCATCTTAGCCCAGGATCAAAAGATCGTGGAATAATTCAAATTCTACAACATCAACAATCGATCAAAGCAAGATAGGGAAAAGCAACAGGGACAGTGATGGAAAGAGCATCCTGACGTGCGCCGGCTGAGTGGTTGTTCTTAAAAAAAGTTGTGATTTTCTGACCCGTCGTGCGTTAGTATCTATTGAAGCCGTTATAACTCAGCAATGTCGGTCAATTTAAAAGGCGGAACCATGCTCCATTTAAGAAATCTATACAATTCGCACTTAGTCATAGTAGCAGTATTATTGACAGTCAGTTGTCTGCGTACACCGTCAACCGTAGCCGGTACCGTTAAAATGCAGTTTGTTCGAATTCCTGCCGGCAGTTTTTATATGGGTTCGCCTTCCTCGGAAAGAGGCAGAAATGATTACGAGGGGCCGGTTCATGACGTTCGCATCACGAAGCCTTTCTATATGGGCAAGTACGAAGTCACGCAGGCCCAGTGGAAGGCGGTGATGGGGACAACATTAAGTCAGCAACAAGAAAAGGCCAGGTCTTTCTGGCTCCTGAAGGGAGAAGGCCCCGAGCACCCCATGTACTATGTTTCATGGGAAGAAGCGGTCGAATTTTGCAAGAAGCTTGGCCGGGAATTTCGCCTGCCGACGGAGGCGGAGTGGGAGTATGCCTGCCGGGCCGGATCGCAAACTCGGTTTCATTATGGTGACGATCCGAATAATTTGGAACTTAACCAGTATGCCTGGTATTACGGCAAAAGCGATAATAAAACGCATCCGGTAGGTCAGAAGAAGCCGAATGTGATGGGCCTGTATGATATGTATGGTAATGTCTCCGAATTGTGTTCAGACCGATATGTCATCCTGAGTGACTATGAGAACGCCGGAAGTGTCGATCCTGCGGGGCCTGCTTTATCAAAGAGTTCCTTTCGTGTTTGTCGAGGCGGCAATTGGCTTGAGAAGCCGAACAGATGTCGGTCTGCGAGTCGTGGATGCTTCATAGGCGGGTGTGATCTTATTGGGTTTCGCGTTGTGTATACAGATCAAGCCAGAGAGGGGAAGGAAGTTCTGGAAATCGCTTTGCCGGAGACGACTGCCTCTATCACCGATGCTTCGGAAAAAGAATCCGTGAGTCGGCCTCAGATTATTGCTGGCGTCGTGCGGGATGAAGCGGGGCTTCCGATAGATGACGTTAAGATGAGGGTCGTGCCGAGTCGGAGTGGATTCTTACGTCCATATGCTGAGGGAGGATTCGAGATTTACCGGCGCCCGTCGGATCCGAACTCTCGCATGCAAGGATGTCACTTTTTAGCCCGACACGAGCAGCGTAATCTCGCCGTATGTATGAAGGTCGAGGAAGATGCGAATGTATTCGACATTAAGCTCGAACCAGGTGCGATTCTCACCGGTAAAGTTGTTAATGATGATGGTGATGCAATCGAAGGCGCTACCGTTGGAATCTCACTTCAAGGTTCAGATTGGCATGCGGTTATTCCTCCTCTGGGTATGGAAACGGATTCGGAAGGAAAATTCACTTTCAGAGCTTTACCAATGAGATGTAAGTACAATTGTCATGTAAAACACAAACATTATCGTCGGAGCACACTTGAATTTGATACCGGGGAAGCCCCTGATAATCGGGTAGATTTAGGCTCAATCGTCCTGGTTAGTGGGCCATTCTCTGTCTCAGGTATCGTGGTTGATGCTAATGATCAACCGGTGCCGAATGTCTGGATTTACTGTACCGGCAAAGATCAAATTGGCATCAACTCACGAACCGACGCAAACGGCAGGTTCAAAGCTGACGGAATCTTTAAAGGAAAGGTTCATATCATCGCTGCTCTCAGGCTATCGGGCAGACGGGATAATTTGTCGGGTTCTATTGACACCGAGGCTGGAGCAACCAATGTCAAGATTGTGCTATCTGAGAATAAGGTGCCTCTACCTAAAGGCAGAACGTGTTTTCCAGCGAATACGGGTGTGTGGGTGAATGGTGCGCTTGTAAAAATCGCGGAAGTGGCCCAGGGCCAAACAGTACCCCTCGGGCAAATTGAAAAGATCGAAGAGCATGAAGGCACATTCGAATGTCGGGATATCGTGCTTGAGAATGGGAATCTGATAAGTGTCGTGGATGCACACTGTTTCATGCTCGATTCGGGGCAATGGATGGCGGCCTATGACTTAAAAAGCGGCCAGAGATTGAAAACAGTAGACGGGATAATTCGTATAGAAAGTGTGATCGTCAGAACAACACCTATTGTGGGCAAAGTCTATAATCTGAAGATCGAAGGTTCAGATCGGTATGCAATCGGAAAAGAGGGTATTATCGTCCGTGATTATTGATCTCTCACTTTAGCCTATGGTTGGATATTTCTTCAAATTTTCTTTGATTCAAGTTGACAAGTCTCTTATCCTTTGGGAGCTAATAATCAATCAAAATGGAGGACTATTATGTTATTAAATCGTTGTGTGAAAGTTGTTTTACTTGTTTCCATGATTTTAGGTGGATCGATAGACAGCTCCGGACAGGAGAAAACGTATGCGGAGCGGCTGGGCTGGCCGGCGGGGACGAAGGCTGTGATCTTTCATGTGGACGATGCGGGGATGTCGCATAATTCGAATATGGGGGCGATTAAGGCCATCGAGGACGGCGTCGCGACCTCGACGAGTATTATGATGCCGTGTTCGTGGGTGCCGGAAATGGCAAATTATGTCAAAGATCATCCGGAAGTGGACGCCGGGATTCATTTGACGCATACGTCGGAATGGAAGAATTACCGCTGGGGGCCTGTGGCCGGGCGATCTATCGTACCGGGGCTTGTGGATGAAAACGGGTATTTATGGAGCGGCGTTGAGGACGTTGCCGCGCACGCAACGGCGGATGAAGTAGAAAAGGAGATCAGGGCACAGATCGATAAGGCGTTGTCGATGGGAATCGAGCCGACGCATTTGGATTCCCATATGGGAACCTGTTTCGTTCCGCAGTATATCGAGCGATATATGAGGGTCGGGATCGAAAAGCAGATACCCATCCTCATCTTCGGAGGGCACATGCAGCATATCGGCGCCCGGGCGGCGCCGTTTAAACCGCTGGTTCTGGGGATCGCTCAGCAGGTCTGGAATTCCGGATTGCCGGTGATCGATGATCTTGTCACTCAGCCAACCCGGTCGAAGGACTACGAGCAGAGAAAGGCCGAGCTGATTACATTGCTGCGCGAGATGAAGCCCGGCATCACGGAGATTATCGTTCACTGCACCGTCCAGACCGAGGTGTTCTCCCGCATTTCCGGCTCGGGTCCGACCCGCGAGGCGGAACTGCGTTTACTGACGGATCCGGAGATCAAAGAGTTCATCAAGAAAGAAGGTATTGTTCTGACGACCTGGCGCGAGCTCAAGAAACGCCGCTCGCTTAAGTAAAGAGTGACTAAAGTGCCTGAAGTTAAGAGTGACTAAAGTTAAGGCCCGTGTCATCTCACTTTAGTTCACTTCAGGCACTTTGGCTCACTTTAGTTTCACTTTTCTACCGATACAGCCCGACGTCATCAACATACATCGTGCCCGTACCGCCGACGGTTGCCAGGCCGGACGTGCTGCCGATACCAATCGCGATCTTATCCACGTTGGTCAGGCTGATCCCCATATCCGTGAAGGTCTGTAACGGGATCACCCACTGTGTCCAGCCGATGATCTGCGTCGCGGCGGCATCCTCATGGGCCGCGACGGCAGGGGCGCCGGCGGCGTTGGAAACAGCGACGTATAACGGATCGGCCGCGTTGCCCGCAGCGCCGCGGAACCAAATCGAGAGTTCCGTCACGGCTTCGTCGGTCCAGTCGCGCGTTTTCGATAAGGTCAATTGCGCTTCCGAGTTCGTCACGCCGGCTTCGTTGACGTAAAGCAGCGGCATGGCTTGGGCGCCGCCATGAACGATGGCCAGTTCGGCATAAGGCGGTACTAAGTAGCCGACTTGAGCGCCGTTATCCGCAACGCCGAAGCCGTCGATCCAGTGTTGCCAGATAGCCTCACCGGCGGCGTCATCGTCGGAATAACTCTCGAAATCGTCCACGATAACGTAATCGGCGGTTGTGAAGCTCCAGACGGGGCCTTTGACCGGACCGGCGTTGGTGACGGCATCGACCCGCCAATAGTACATTGAGTGCCAGGCGAGCTTGCCGGGTTCGAGGCTTTCGGAACCGGCGGCGGCGCTGCCTCGATACTCGGGCGAGCCGCTATCGGCACTCCGGACGGTATCTTTATCCAGGCCAAGATAGACCTCATACGATGTGGCGTTTGTTGCCGCGGCCCAGTTCAGGCTTGTCGTCATCGACACGTCCGTGGCGCCCAGGGCCGGTTGCGGAGCACCGACGGCGCCCGGCGTCGTGAAGGTCCAGATGTCGCCCTTATGCGTCTCGAAGGCGTCAAACTCGTCCACACGCCAATAATACACCTGTTCCAATTCGAGCGCACCCGGACGGTAAACGGCAAGACCCTGCGGGAGGCCGCCGGCGGCATTGCCTATTTCGTCGTAATCGGTGCCCATATAGACGGTGTGCAGTTTTGCGCCGTACCCGGGCGTCCAGGTAAACGATGGGGCATTGGCGTCCGCGATTTGCGTTCCATCGGCCGGTTCTGGATTGTAGGCCGTCTTGGGCGGAATCGAGAAACTCCAGACCTCACCCTTCCACGGACTTTCCGGATTGGCTTCGTTAACCTCGTCGATTCGCCAGTAGTACGTTGAACCCGGATTGAGCCCCTCAGGGAAGGCAAATCCCGGAAAACCGGCGACGTAGAATGTTTCTCCCTGATTGCCACGAAATTCCTCACTCTCATTCGTGGCGTTATTGACGTTATCATGATTATCGCCAAGATAGACATCGTGCGAGACGGCGAAATCACCCGCCGACCAGCCGAGGCTGATCCACGTATCCTCGTGGACGGCTCCATCCAGCGGAGACGGATTCCAGGCATAGGGGAATTTTCCGAGACCCTGCATGATGACCGGGATTTCCGGTGGGGTCAGAACTTTATCGAAGATCATGATATCATCCATGACGCTCATGGCGCCGTTTGCAGAAGGGATGTATTCGAAGGTCTCGAATCCGAAACGGGGATTCGGATCCAGGGCCGGGAAGCCGCCTAAATTTTCGCCTCTTGCAATTTCCTCGCCGTCAAGGTAGAGGATTGCCAGGCCGCCGCCGAATTCCCACGTTGCGGCGACATGATACCAGTTATTGGCGATGATAACGCCGGACGGATCAATCTCGATACCCTGCCAGTCGGCATCCGCTGCGTCTTCCAGATAGAAACCGAAATCCTCCGGATTGATGTCGGCGTGGTTGGCGCCCTTCGAGATAAAGAAATAGATGCCGCCCAGGCTCGCATCGAAAAGGCGATAGTCTTCCGGATCCGATCCATCCCAATCGGGCTTGAACCAGAAAGCGAGGGTGCCTGTTTCTGCGAGGACGTTGGGGATTTCGATATAGTCGTCCACGCCGTCAAGATAGACACCGCCATCCAGCTTACCCTCCGTCCATAGGGCGCCTCCGTTCAGTGTGCCATTGTTGCCGAAGCCGCTGGCATCTCCTGCGGTCAGTCCGGTTTCCTCGTCGAGCCGCCAATGCCCCACGAGGCCGGGCACGCCGGCGCTCGCGATGCCGGCCAGTGCTAAAGCGACAAGAAAAATGAAAGAGCATGCGTCAATTCTTTTTCTAACCATGATAAGCCTCCTTCTAAAAAAATTGAAAAATCAAAATTCAAAACTCAAAATTGCGGACGCCCTTCGGGCCGACTTCCTCAGTTTTACGTTTTACACTTTAAATTTTGATTTTCTCTTGATTGTGCACCACCTCCCTTCTGACAAAGCCCAACATCAGCGGCGGTACGAAAGAGTCTAAATCAATGTTTGCGGCGAAATCGCCGTGTTCTAAAAAGATTGAAAATCCACAAGTCTTGCTTGTTTTTATTATTACCGGATAGAGAGTCGTGACGTCAAGAAAATTCTTCAGATAGACCATCGGCAGGCGGGCGCGGGTACTTGACAAAATTCTCTTCCAAAGCCACTCAAAAAAACAGGGCCTATGCCGAATAACTCGACATAGGCCCCGAATGAAGATTTTTCGATTTATGGATTCGTTTAAATCGAAAATCGTAAATCAATAATCATACATCTCTACCGATACAATGCGATATCGTCAATATACATCGTGCCTGTGCCGCCCACGACGGCCATGCCGGCTTTGCTGCCCAGACCGATGGCCATTTTGTCCACATTGGTCAATGTGATTCCCTGATCGGCGATGGTCTGCAACGGGATCATCCATCGGGTCCAGCGACCTGTCTGCGCTGCGGCTGGATCATCGTTAGCGATGATAGCCGGCGCGCCGGATGCATTAGAGACCGCCACATACAGCGGGTCGGCCGCATTGTTCGCACTCCCACGGAACCACAACGACAGTTCGCCGACGCCTTCTTCGGTCCAGTCGCGCGTTGTCAACGTTAAGGCCGCTTCCGAGTTTGTTACGCCGGCTTCGTTCGTGTAAAACAGCGGCATGGATTGGGCGCCGCCATGAACAATTGTCTGCTCGGCATAAGGAGGCAACAAATTGCCGGCCTGCGCGCCGTTATCTGCAACGCCGAAGCCGTCGACCCAGTGCTGCCAGATCGCCTCTCCGGCCACGTCGTCGTCGGTATAACTCTCAAAGTCGTCCACGGCGATGAAGTCGGCCGTTACGAAGCTCCAAATCGGGCCTTTGACCGTGCCGGCGTTCGTCACGGCGTCCACGCGCCAGAAGTACATCGTTTCCCAGGCGAGCTTGCCGGGATCGATGCTTTCCGAGCCAAGCGCTGCGCTGCCTTGATACTCCGGCGCGCCGGCATCGGCATTGCGTACGGCGTCTTTGTCCATGCCGAGATAAACCTGGTGCGACGTCGCGTTGGTCGCCGCCGTCCAACTCAGGCTTGTCGTCATCGACACGCCCGCGCCGCCATCGGCCGGCTGAGGAGCGCTGACGGCCCCCGGCGTCGTGAAGGTCCAGACGTCGCCTTTATACGTCTCGGCGCCGTCAAACTCGTCGACTCGCCAGTAGTACACCTTTTCCGCCTCCAGCGTACCGGCGTCGTACGTTGTTGTGCCTTGCATCATTCCACCGACGGCGTTGCTCACCTGGTCGTAGTCATCGCCAATATAGATGGTGTTTAATTTGGCTCCGTAACCGGCGGTCCAGCTTAGCGTCACGTTATCCACGTTCGCGATTTCGGCGTTGTCGGCGGGAACGGGATTGTACGCGGTCTTCGGGGGAACCGAGAAGCTCCAGACGGAACCCTTCCAGGGGCTGTTCGGATCGGCTTCGTTGACCTCGTCGATGCGCCAATAATACGTTGTGCCCGGGACAAGACCGTCCGGATAGGCAAATCCGGGGAAGCCGGCCACATAAAATGTCGCTTGCTGGTTGCCTCGGAATATGTCAGAGTCCGGGGTGGCATTGCTCACGTCGTCAGAATTTTCTCCAAGATAAACATCGTGCGAGACGGCGAAATCGCCCGCTCTCCAGCTCAGGGTCACCCACGTATCCTCAAGAACGGCGCCGTCGGCCGGATCGGGGCCGAGGGCATACGGGAATCCCACACCGCCTTCCATCGTCGCCTGAAGCTCGGCTTCCGACAGCGCTGAGCTGTAGAGGCGGATGTCATCGAGGACGCCGACGTAGTACTTCTCAAAAGCGACGGCCGCGGGATCAGAGTTTCCATCTATGGCTCCGAGATAGGCGTTGGACTGGGATGAGCCCGAAAAGTCAATTGTTTCCGGGACGGTATTGGTTCCATCGAGAACGCCATTGACATGCACGCTTATCGTCGTCCCCTCTCTCATCCCGGCAACGTGGTACCATTCTCCATCAGTAACGACTGTATCGCCAAGGGCTTGGGTTTTGGTGCTGTTATCATCTGTCGTCAGGGTGATTTTATCGGTGTTGTCCCCTTCATGTGTAGCCAGTGTAAAGCGTACGCCGCCACTATTGTCGCTCCCGTTGGCGAAGATCGTGCCTCGGTCCGTTTGAGTCGTTTTGATCCATGCGGTGATGGTCCAGTCATTCGTCCCGAAATTGAGAATATCCTGATTGCCGCAATCCACAATATCGTCGCCGTCCAATTCCAGGCCGCCGCCGACTTTCCCGGCGACCCACTGCGGGTCTCCATCGAGCGTCCCGTCGCTGCCATTGCCGGTCACGTCAATGGCGAGAGTTCCCGAGCCGTCATCCAGCGGCCAGTGGGCCACCAAATCCGCTGAGACATTACCAACCATAATCAGTACCATGACCACAATAGTCATTTGAAGCAATTTTTTGTACATAACAAGTCTCCTTCAAAACAAGAAAGTTAAGAGTGATTTGACATTCAAGATATGTGACTATGTCGGTTTAAGGCAATGCTTTGCGATCCGGTACCACCTCCTTCCTTCAAAGCCATACAACTCGTTGGTTGGAAAGACAATCCATAACGAGCCGCTGAAACGACTATAAGGCGGATAAATTGCATCATTTATCTTATCTCAGTATATGGAATTATATTACTTACTGTCAAGAGAAAACTTCAAATCATGCATCGGCATATCGACATGCGCACTTAATGAGTTTTTTGTTCGGAGCAATCCTTGAAAAAAACGAGGCCCATATTGAACGGTTCAGTATAGGCCCCGGATTGATGCTACACGTCATCGCCGGTTAGCATGTGGGGCTGCGTTTACGGACGGTACAGCCGGATATCGTCGATGTACACCGTTCCCATACCGCCAACGACGGGCATGCCGGATTTGCTGCCGACGCCAATCGCCATCTTATCTACATTTGTCAGGTCGATTCCCTGATCGGCGAAGGCCTGTAGTGGAATTCGCCACTCCACCCAGGTTCTGACCGCAGCCGCACTCGGATCATCATTCGCTACGATCGCCGGGGCGCCGGTGCCGTTGGAGAGTGCGACGTACATCGGCTCGGCGGCGTTGCCCGCAGCCCCCTGGAACCAGAGCGATAATTCCGTAACACCCGCCTGTGTCCAATCTCGCTGCGCCGTCAGCGTCATCGTCGCCTCAGAATTGGCTACGCCGGTTTCGTTGGCATACAAAAGCGGCATGGATTGCGAGCCGCTATGGACAATCGTCTGCTCGGCATACGGGGGCATTAAATAGCCGACCTGAGCGCCGTTATTCGGAATACCGAAACCATCAATCCAGGTTTGCCAGATCGCCAGCCCGGCCGCATCGTCGTCCGTATAGCTCTCGAAATCCTCGACCAGAAGATAGTCACCCACCGTGAAGCTCCAGACGGGACCTCTCACCGGATTTCCATTATAAACCTCGTCCACGCGCCAATAATACGTCGTGCCCAGTTCGAGCAACCCGGGATCGTAAGTCTCAGCGCCCAGCGTTCTGGAACCTTTGTACTCGGGCGAGCCGGTATCGGCGCTGCGCACCGTGTCCTTGTCCAACCCGAGATAGACCTCATGTGACGCGGCGTTATCTGCCGGTGTCCAGCTTAAGAGGGTTGCCATCCCCACATTGGTTGCGCCGTTGGCCGGATACGGATTTCCGACGGCCCCCGGCGTCGTGAAGCACCAGACGTCTCCTTGATGCGTTGTGACGACGTCGAACTCATCGACGCGCCAGTAGTACACCTTCTCCAATTCGAGCGGGCCGGGGCTATAGGTCGTCAGTCCACTCGGCAAACCGCCGCCGGCGTCTCGGACCGTTTCAAAATCGTCGCCGAAGTAAATGGTGTGCAACTTAGCACCGTGACCGGGTGTCCATGTGAGGGTCACGTCGTCCGGACCTACGGATTCGGCGGCGTCGGCCGGGTCGGGATCGTACGCCGTCTTCGGCGGAATCGAGAAGCTCCAGACAAGTCCTTTCCAGGGACTATCCGGGTCGGCTTCGTTCACCTCATCGATGCGCCAGTAGTACGTCGTCCCCGGTACAAGCCCCTCGGGAAAAGGATATCCGGGAAAACCGGCCATAAAAAACGTTCCGGCCTGATTGCCAAAGAACGCCTCCGATGCCGGGGTGGCGTCGTTCACTGTGTCGAAATGGTCTCCAAAATACACATCATGCGAGACGGCGAAATCCCCCGGCTCCCAGGATAGACTGACCCACGTATCCATGTACAGCGCCCCATCGGCGGGGGTGGGACGCCAGGCCGTCGCGCGGGGCGCCATCTTCTTGATCTCGTCGGCGCTCAGCGCCCTGCTATAAATGCGGACCTCATCCATCACGCCCTCAAAATAGCCATAGGCCATTCCACCCAATTGAATCGGGGCATCCACAACCTCTCTCGGTGACTCTAAGCCCGTATGAACGGCGCGGCCGTTCAGATAGATGGTGGGAAGCTTGTTATCATAAACGATCATGACGTGATTCCAATCATCTCCCAATTCCGTGGGATACGACGCGGTGGTCGGCATATAGTTACTTCCATGCTCATAAACGGCAATACCGTTGGTTCCGATGGATAATCCGGCTCCGCCGTTCTGTTCCCCTCCATGTCGCGGGTCAAACGCATACCTCTGATTATTAACACCCCCCGTGCCCGAGATTGCCTCATTCTCTATTTCGTGTGTCGCAGTCGTTTTGAGCCACGCTCCGAAGCTGAACGTGTCGCTCGGCCGTGCGTTGGTTCCCACGGTCACATAATCATCGACGCCGTCGAATCCCAGGGCATAGCCTTCCTGGCCGACCTGCTGATAAATCACGCCGTTGTAAGGCGTACCGTCGTTATGATTATCGCTCTGATCGAATAATACCCCGCTCGCTTCCTCGAACTTCCACCATCCCACCAGGGTCGGATCACCCTGTCCGAAGGCGTTTGTTCCGGCTACACCCAGCATCCACACAACAAAAATAAGACAGACCGATTTTCTACACATGATCGTCCTCCTTCAAAATAAAGAGCTCGACAATAAAGATATTGCTTCGCCTTGCAATACGGCGATAGTTCTCTTTAGTTTCTTCAAGTGCAGATTTTCAGACGTCGTCTGCTTTTCACGGTCGATACAACCGGAGGTCGTCGACGTACATCGTCCCCGACCCGCCCGGCGCCGCCGGATCGGCCTTGGCGCCGAGACCGAGGGCGATCTTTTCCACGTTCCTTAAATTGATCCCTTGATCGGTGAAGGCTTGTAGCGGAACGATCCACTCGGTCCAGTCGTTGATCGTGGCCGCCGTTGAGTCCTCGTGGGCAACGACCGCCGGTGCGCCGCCGCTGTTGGAAACGGCGACATACATCGGCTCCGCTGCATTCGCCGGATCGCCCTGGAACCAGAGCGACAATTGCCCAACATTTTCCTCGGTCCAATCCCGCGTACTCGTCAACGTCAGCGCCGCCTCCGAATTCGTGACACCGGTGATATTATCGTAAAGCAGCGGCATAGACTGAAAACCGCTATGGATGATGGTCTGCTCGGCATACGGAGGCAACAGATAGCCCACCTGCGCGCCGTTATTGGCGACGCCAAAGCCATCGATCCAGCTTTGCCAAATCGCCCGGCCCGCCGCATCGTCATCCGTATAGCTCTCGAAATCGTCTATGAGAAGATAATCAACGGTTGTAAAGCTCCAGACGTTGCCGATCCACGGACTGTCGGGGTGGGTATCACTGATCTCATCGACACGCCAATAGTATGTCATGCCCCAGGCAAGCGTACCGGGATTGTAGCTCTCATCGCCAAGCGCCTTCGTCGCCTTATATTCGGGCGAAGTTTTCGTGGCATCTCTGACGGCTTGCGGATCGGTGCCGAAGTACACATCGTGCGTTGTCGCACTATCTCCCGGCCCCCAGGTCAAAATCACCTCCATCGGGACATCGGTCGCCCCGCCGGCCGGACTGGGCGTATTGGCCTTCATGGGCAGCGACAAGGCCGCCTGCGGAATGATCTGCCGCTCGCGGGCGCTGCTTTCCCAGAACAACTGGGCAATCGCCGTTCCCGCGCCTTCAGAGTATTCCATCCGAATCGAGTGGCGAGTACCCCCGATGAGCTCGATCGGCTCGCTGGCCCGACTGCTCGTCGTGGGGTTATCCCAGTAGTCGATTATCAGCCGCCCGTCCAGCCACAACCTGAAACCGTTATTCGCGGTGATATCGAACGTGTAGGCGTCCGTCAGATCGATCTCCACCTCGCCGCTCCAGCGGGCGGAGAAATTATCCACGTTGATACTCGCATCCGGAGAATTCTCGCCGGGGACATCGCCGCCGCCCCAATTAAAATCAATCTCAGGGTCCTGACGAACGAATTCCGGTTCGCCGGCAAGCGTGGCGTTATTGAAATATTCCGCCTTGAGTCCGCCGCCCTCCTTGGCGACCGTGAAACTCCAGACGTCGCCGACATGCGTCACCGCACCGTCGAACTCATCGACGCGCCAATAGTACGTTCGCTCTCGTTCGAGGGTACCCGGCGCAAAACGCGGATCGACAGAAGGGCCTTTGTCTGTGCCTCCGGTCCCGACTTCCACGTCGGCGGCATTATCCCCGAAGTACACATGATGCAACTTCGCTCCAAACCCGGCGGTCCAGCTCAATGTGGCGTCCGGATTTACGAATTGAACGCCATCCGCGGGATTGGGGTAATAGGCTTTTCTCGGAGGGACCATGAAGCTCCAGACCGGTCCCCGCCACGGGCTTTCCGGATGCAGCTCGTTGACTTCGTCGATCCGCCAATAATACGTCGTGCCCGGAACGAGGCCTTCCGGATAGGTAAAACCGGGAAAGCCCGCCAGGTAGTCCGACTTCGTTTGGTTGCCTCGGAACGTCCCCCCGGCGCCGTTGTCGACATCCTCGAAATTGTCGCCCAGGTACACATCGTGCGAAACCGCGAAATCGCCCGGCGTCCAGCGAAGCGCCACCCACGTGTCCTCGTGGATCGCGCCGTCCTCCGGATACGGGTTCGTAGCGCCACCGAAACTCTGAACCGGTGTTTCGGCGCCGAAGTACACGCGGTCGATCCAGACTTTTTTGTTCAGATCGTCGCCGGCCATCGGCCAGTACGTCCCTTTGAGCATCAGATAAATATCCACAGACCAACCCGGCTGTTCGGTCGTCGTTTCGGTATCGTGCGTGTATTCGAAATTAAAACTTTGCGGGTCGGTCGTCAGTTGCACCGTTTCCTCCCAGGGCGTTAGCCACTGAGGAATTTCAGGCTTGTAGATCTGGAACAGCACGACCATTTCCCGGTCTTGTTCCGCCATCGCGGTAAAACCAATCTGATACGTTTCGCCCTGTACGAGCCCAAGTCCCCCCTGAGACATGCCTATACCGGTCGCCACCTCGGCGTCGGTGACGTCGATGACGGCTGCATTTTTTCCGGATAGACCCACCCCCTGCGCGGTATCCAGAGTGTACCCCCCGGCACCGTAATTGCCCCACGAATTGAGACCGTCGTCAAACTCGCCGTTGACGATCTGGTTTTCCTGACCGCCGGCAATCGATCCGCAAAATCCGAGAATGAAAACAACAGAAGCGAAACCTATGAGCCTTCTACACATAACATTCCTCCTTCATATGACGTGAATGATACGATATCGGTCATTTCACTGGTTCCATTTATAGCACATCAGACGCTTCAGTGTCAAGACAAATCGTCAAATAAGCGAAGCCCGTGCCGAATCAAACAGCACAGGCCCCGAATTGATGCAAATTTAGTATCGCTTCTGCAAGAGCGAATTTTGCCGGCCGGCAAGATTTCACGGCCGATACAGCCGGATGTCATCGATGTACATCGTTCCCGAACCGCCGGCCGCGGGTCCGCCCTTGCTGCCCAGTCCGATGGCGATCTTGTCCACATTCGTCAGGTTGATCCCCTGATCGGCTATAGCTTGCAGCGGGATAACCCATTCCTGCCAGGTACGTATCTGCACGGCTTGGGGATCATCATGAACGACCACGGCAGGCGTGCCGGCGGCATTGGAGACGGACACATACATCGGCTCAGCGGCATTGGCCAAATCTCCGTGGAACCAGACGGACAGTTCCGCAACGTTTTCCTCCGTCCAGTCGCGAGCCGCCGTCAATGTTGATATGGCCTCCGAATTCGTTACGCCGGCTTCGTTGGTATATAACAGCGGCATGGATTGGGCTCCGCTATGGACAACCGTCTGCTCGGCATAGGGCGGGAGCAGATAGCCCACCTGGGCGCCGTTATCGGGAACACCGAAGCCGTCGATCCAGCTCTGCCAGATGGCCAGGCCGGCCACATCGTCGTCAGTGTAACTCTCAAAGTCGTCCACGGCAATGAAATCGGCGGTCGTAAAGCTCCAGATCGGTCCTTTGACCGTGCCGGCGTTGGTCACGGCGTCCACACGCCAGTAGTATCTCGTTGCCCAGGCGAGCTTGCCGGGATCGACGCTCTCCGATCCGAGGACGGCACTGCCCAGGTACTCGGGCGAGCTGGTATCGGCGTTGCGGACGGTCTCTTTGTCCAGTCCGAGATAGACCTGGTGCGATGTTGCATTGGTCGCCGCTGTCCAATTAAGACGTGTGGTCATCGCCGCGCCAGCGGCGCCATTGGCCGGCTGCAAACTGCCGACCGCGCCCGGCGTTGTAAAGGTCCAGACATCGCCTTTATATGTCACCGCGGCGTCAAACTCATCCACCCGCCAATAATAGACCTTCTCCAGGTCCAGCGGTCCCGGCTTATACGTCGCGGTGCCCTGGGGAACGCCTCCTGCGGCGTTTTGCACATCGTCGAAATTGTCGCCAAGGTAAACCGTGTGGAGGATGGCGCCGAAACCCTCCGTCCAGCTCAAGGTCGCATTCGGATCGACAAATTCGGCGCCGTCGGCCGGATCGGGATTATAAGCCGTCTTGGGCGGAATCGAAAAGCTCCAGACGTCGCCTTTCCACGGGCTGTCCGGATGCAGATCATTCACCTCGTCGATGCGCCAGTAATACGTCGTTCCCGCCACCAGGCCATCCGGATAGGCAAAGCCGGGAAAACCGGCCACCAGATACGTCAAGGTCTGGTTGCCGCGAAAGAGTCCGGAGTCCGGGGCGGCGTTGCTCACGTCGTCGAGATTATCGCCCAAATACACATCGTGCGAGGCGGCAAGATCCCCCGGCACCCAGGAAAGATTCACCCAGGTGTCTTCATGAAGCGCCCCGTCCGCCGGGTTGGGGCCCCGCGCTTTTGTTAACGGCTCACTCGAAGAGACCACCAGGGCGTTGAGAAAAGCGAAAGGGTGAGAGGCCCCTGATGGCTCGCGGGTGTCCTCGCCGGGCGCGCTTTCCAGCAGGATCGTGCCGGTGCTGTCCGAAGTGGCTTTTCCTGTAAAGGCGTAGTCATCTTCAACCGCAGGCCGATCAATCGAACCATTGAATTCGGCCTTACAAACAAAGATCCCGTTGGCCGTCCAATCCGCAACCCGAAGCTCTGCGCTTCCTGTATCATAAGCGTAGATTGTGATCTCGTAGGTCGTGTTGGCCGCCAGGCCCGAGAGCGTAACGGTCATTGCGCCGGGCCGGGAGAAGATAAAATCGCGATAAATCTGCTCGTAGGGTATCCCGCTCGGTGTATCCCGTCGGCGCGAGTCCAGAGTACCGCCGAACTCCACTTTAATACCCTCGACCACAGAGCCGCTGTCGGCGAGGGTGAAAGAAACAAAACTGTCTTCCGTTTCCGCCGGCGTATTCGTTTGATTAATGTCCAGCTTAAGGATGGGAGAGCCGGCATGGGTCATACCGGCCAAAACCAAAGCCAGAACCCAAACAAAGGAAATTACATGAATCCGTCTTTTAGACATAGTCATCCTCCTGCTTCATGTGATGTGATTGAAATAATCACGGTCATTTCACCGGTTTCGTTTATAACAAATCCGACACCTCAGTGTCAAGACAATTCACCTCCCTAAACCATTCAATAAGCGAAGCCTGTACTGAATAAACCAGCACAGGCTCCGAATTAATACACATATGGCATCGCTTTTGCGAAAGCGAAATCTACCGGCCGGCAGCACTACCTTGGCCGATAAAGCCGGATATCGTCAATGTACATCGTCCCCGATCCGCCGGCGGCGGCTCCGCCTTTATCACCCAGGCCGATGGCGATCTGATCCACATTCGTCAGATTGATCCCCTGATCGGCGAAGGTCTGTAGCGGGATCACCCACTCGGTCCAGACGTCGATCGTCGCCGCAGCCGGATCATCGTGGGCTACGATGACGGGCGCGCCGCTACTATTGGCAACCGACACATAGAGCGGCTCGGCCGCGTTGCTCTCAATACCGATATCCTGGGCCTGCCATTGCCCCGTAACGTTGCCCGTGGTTTGGACGTTGGAGTATGACGCCTCACATACGGCATCGCCGTTATGCGCCGATAGCGCCAAACCAATATAGACATTCGACGTCATGGAGACCGTCTGTGGATTCCATGACATATTTTGCCACGAGCTTCCATCGTTGGAATAATAGGCACTGAAACCCATAACGGTGCGCTCCAGCTTTACCCAGTACGGCGCCGTGATGGCCATCTGTTCGTCCGTCGCCACCGACGAGTCGCTCACGACGGCGATATCCGTATCCCGTCGCGCCTGGAATCGACAGCCCTGACCCGGCGTAATATACACGGCCGCAAACTTCGAGCCCGGCTCCAGGGTTTCGCGGATCATCACACCGGCCTTAGCCCACTGGTCCGTATTCTGGACGCTGAGCACCCGGGCGACAATCGTGCCGACGCCGCTAAGCGACTTGTAGGCATAGTGGAACTCATCGGCGACGCCGGCAATATCCACTCCGGTAGCCGTGATCGTATAGGTGCCGACCGGGTCTTCTACGAAGCTGCCGACGGAACCGGGCATCCCCCTGAACCACAACGACAGTTCGGTCACGCCTTCGTCGGTCCAGTCCCTTGGGGATGTCAGCGTCAATACGGCTTCCGAATTCCCCACGCCGGCCGTATTGTTGTACAAAAGCGGCATGGATTGCGAACCACTATGAACAATTGTTCGCTCGGCATACGGCGGCATTAAATAGCCGACTTGCGCGCCGTTATCGGCAACGCCAAAACCATCGATCCAGCTTTGCCAGATCGCCTCACCGGCCGCATCGTCATCCGTATAGTTCTCAAAATCCTCGACAAGAAGGAAATCACCCGTCGTGAAGCTCCAAACGTTGCCCACCCACGGACTGTCGGGATGGGTATCGTTGACTTCGTCGACGCGCCAGTAGTACGTCGTCGCCCATTCGAGCTTGCCCGGATCATAGCTCTCGTTCCCGAGCGCCTGGGTCCCCACGTATTCCGGGGAGCCTTGGGTCGCGTTTGTTACAGCCACCTCATCCGTACCGAAGTACACCTCATGCGAAGCGGCATAATCGCCCGCGCTCCACGTGAGAACAGGCGTCAAAGACGTCCCGGTCGCAAGACTGGCCGGCTTCGGATTGCTCGCCTTGATGGGTGGCGTTAAAGCCGCCTGCGGAACGATCTCTTTCGGCGTATGAGCGCTCGACCAGCGAAGCTCCGCTACGGCGGGGCCCGTATTCTCGTAAAGCTCCATCTGAAGACTGTACACCTGACCGGCGACCAGATCGATCACCCCGCTGTTTTCCATATTCGTGTGGTCGGTCCAGTTATCCACAAGCTGCTTGCCGTCCACCCATAACCGCACGCCATCGTCGCTGTTGGTATAGAAGGTGTAGGTCTCGGTAAAGGCGGCTGCGATTTCACCGGTCCATCGGACCGAGAAGTTATCGTCACCCACCAACGCATCGGGCGGCGTTCCATCGGGCCAGTTGAAATTAATTTCGGGATCGGTGCGGCTCAGCACGAACGTGTTGAAATTCTCACCTTTGTAGTAATCTCCCCGCACGCCTCCGCCGACGCCAGCGACCGTAAAGCTCCAGACGTCGCCCTTGTGCGTCGTGATCGCATCGAACTCATCAACGCGCCAATAATAGGTCTTACCGGCCTCAAGCGTACCGGGATTATACGTTTCAGTCGTCTCGGTGGCGCCTCCCGTTGTGGCGTTGGCGACAACATCGGGATCGTCCCCGAAGTACACGGTGTGCAACCGTGCGCCGAAACCGGGCGTCCAGCTTAACGTCACGTCCGGATCGACGAACTTGGCCCCATCCGGGGGATTGGGCTCGTACGCTTTCTTCGAGGGGACCGTGAAGCTCCAAACGTCGCCTTTCCACGGGCTATCCGGATGGAGATCATTGACCTCGTCGATCCGCCAGTAGTACGTCACACCGGGAACAAGACCGTCCGGGAAGGCAAATCCGGGAAAACCGGCGATAAGATAAGTCAAAGCCTGATTACCCCGGAACGTATCGCCGGTTCCTTCGTCCACCTCGTCGAAATTATCTCCGATATACACGTCATGCGAAACTGCATACGCCCCGGGCAACCAGCCTAAATTCACCCACGTATCCGCATGCAACGTACCATCGTTCGGCGTGGGACCCCAGGCATATGGCCAGGGTTCGGCTTCCAGGATCGGCTGAATCTCGGCCTGTACCATCGGCCGGCTATAAATACGGACATCGTCCATTGCCCCAGGGAACATTCGAGCCAGCCCTCTCTCATTGTCGAGACAGCCCAGGGCGACTCCAAAGGCATCGCCGGGATTGAAAACGCTCGTATCGGCCGCAGTGGCGATTTCCTCGCCATCGACGTACAACGTAATGGTGTCATCCGACTTGACCATCGCCACGTGGTACCAGGCGCCGTCGTCGTATGTTTCGGTCGAATAGACATTCGTGCCTCCACCGGTCCCGAGGGGATAGCGGTGCAAATAGCGCAGGGTACCCCCGGCCTGCAGCTCGAGAAAAATGCCATGCGCAACCCCGCGCGCATAGGCGGAGAAGATGTCCCTCTGAGCAGAACCCCCGTCAACTCGAAACCATAGCGTTGCCGTATAGACGGGAACCGAATAAAAACCATCAATGAAGATATAGTCATCGGTCCCGTCAAACACAACGATCCCCCCGTGCCCGGCGTCTGTGTCCCAGGCCGGACCGTCACCGAAAAATACGGCATCGACGCCATTACGGGTAAGGTCTTTGGCGACCGAACCCACGCCGTCGTCGAACGTCCACCAGCCGACAAGATCCGGATCGATATTGCCGGCCATGCCCGTGCTCGCAAAACCCAGCACCAGGACACAAGCAATCCAAGGAATCAATCTTCGACACATAATAGTCCTCCTTAGCAAAACATCATTCTTCAGTAGAGCGGGTTTAAGCCCACGGATTCAAACAAGGCAGGGCGCTCGCCCCGGCAAAGACCAAACCAGGGACCGAGAGCCCTACCTTACCAAGAAAACGATTAAGGTAAACCACTTCAACAGCGGGCCAAGCCAACTGTTGATCTGAGTCTTTTCCTCAGATACCGTCCGGCCATCGTCGATGATGTCAATCCAGTGGTTCCTCATGCCATAGAGGCGCCGGTACAAGACCGGAGGCAGACGGAAATCACAGACCCGCGATCTCGTCCTGAGACAGCGCCCGCGTGTACATGCGGAATTCGTCCATCAGTCCGGTAAAGGGTCTTCCGTCATCAATCGTCAATCCGACGCGAGCACCCATGTCCCAATCTCCGGCGATATCCGCAGGCTCTGCCACGTCCATCTCTTGAATCAATTCGCCGTTGACGTACAGCGCCGCCTTGGCGGACGCTTTGTCGTACGTCCCTGCAAAATGCAGCCATTCGCCCCACGTCATCGTCCCGGCACGGATCTGGAAGATGGTCGTCCCGCCATACGAGCGGAGCAGCCATCGGATGTCGCCGCTACTCTTGGGCTCGGGGTGAATCAGCCAGGTACTGTCCGATGCTCTGGCGCTGAATATCTCGTGGTCTCCACCGGTGTTCTCACAGTTGATCCAGGCGGCGAGCGTCATAGCGGACGTTGGAATATCTTCAGCGGCGACACTTGGGCCATCCAGATCGAGGTACGAGCCGGTTGCGAATTTGCCCGCTCCGGCGAGGATCCCCTCGGCCGCTGCTGAGACGTCGCCCATGACGATTCCGTCATGACCTTTGCCGGATTGGTCCGCGACGATATCGCTCACCTCGTCAAAGGTGTAGTGGATGGATAGAGACGGATCGGCGTCAGCCGGCTCGGCAGGTAACATATACTCGACCGCGTTGAGGAACATCTGTTCGCCGTCCGGATACAGGTCATACAGAGCCGCCGCTTGTCCACCGGTTACGCCGGAAGGCTCGCGACTACCGGTCAGGAAGACCAACCGGGGACCGCCCAGCACGTCATCCGGGCTCCCGCTGGAATTCTGCATGATAGCTCCGGCCGGATACTCGGCAATCACCATACCGCCCACAGGGCCTGTGTCCGCTGATACTTCTGCGATCGTGGCCAGGAGCATCCCGTCATCATCGATGTTATTGTCGTTGATCGAGATACCCCGCGAGATAATATTCGGATCGGTGGGAAGCGGGACCGCACCCTCGGCATACAGATTGTCCATAACGCCATCGGTCAATGCGATTCCCGCAAAGATCGGATGGGCCGGGTCGGTGACCGCCAGCCTGACGTCTCCGGTGGTGTCCACCATTGTTCCGCCGTCCGTAAAGCCCATGCGGCTGGAACGCAGCGTGTAACCATTCAGGTTAATCGTGGGAGCCGTGACGCTGTTCCACAAGGAGGCGCCGCTGCCGCTGTAATGTCCGCTGGATGCGGTACGACTAATAATCACCAGATCCATGGTATTGAGGAATTCCACATCGGGCGTCTGCGAGGTGACAACGCGCACCACGTCGTAGCCCTGGGCCTTCAGCAGGTCGGTATATCCAATATCCGGCGCCAGGGTGAAGCCGACAGCGGCAGCATCCGCATGGGGCTCGTCGTCGGCGGCGTGGTAGGAGACCCAGGCAATCGTGGGAGCCGGTTCGGGCACCAGTTCGGACGAGAGAATCATATGCCCAAATCCGAGACTCTGATCATGAGCTCCAAGGCCTGTCCAGGACATCTGAAGTTCTGTATCACCCTCGTCGATGTCGGTGTCGTCAATACAGGGGTGGAATCCAATAATGTTGCCTGCTGAAAAGTCCAATGACTCCATCTGTCCGTATTCGATGGAGGCTTCGCAGATGTATCCATCAGCCGTTACGGAGGAGGCCACCTGTAGGTAATCAGGCACGTTCTGACCAGGACCATGCATGTTGCACCAGTTCCATGTCTGATTGCTGGCGTTAAAGCCGTACTGGTAATGTATGGTTGGATTTGTCCAGGGATGCTCTGCCACTGCGTCTGTCGTAGCGAAAAGTACTTCGACACAGTCAGAATTCCAGATACTTCCGTCGGTTTTATTCATGGCTATCTTTTCGTCTTTCACCACCACCGCCATGTAGATGTTCACGTCATCCCATAGCATATAG
>Ga0180432_10001159_pt1 | contig 42300 bp, 49 predicted proteins | sample SS_ome_10_FD_132414 | JGI IMG/M metagenome (GOLD analysis project Ga0180432, IMG submission 132414) | Hypersaline lake sediment archaeal communities from the Salton Sea, California, USA - SS_1_MS_2 metaG | ecosystem: Environmental > Aquatic > Non-marine Saline and Alkaline > Hypersaline >... | reverse complement strand
GGAAGTCAAGGAGTTACAGGTCCTACGGGAGCAGACTCTATAGTTACGGGTCCTACGGGAAGTCAAGGAGTTACAGGTCCTACAGGAGCAGACTCTATAGTTACGGGTCCTACGGGGCCGACTGGTGATAACTCAGGTCTTGCTAGTAGGCTAAAATTCTTTAGTGGAACTGGTCCTGATAATGCTCTAAAGTCTATATTATCAGTTAGTCTTCCGTCAGATGGGGATACACTTTCTATATTTGTAGAGGTGGGGATGAGTGATCAGACGTCTGGTGATCCTGCTTCAGCATTGATGAACATTTCGTGGTTAGCTAGAAATACTTCAGGAACAGTGACTGCAGAAATTGTGAGAACTTTTAGGGATAGAATAAATGGTAGTGACCCTAAAATTGGGAGTAATATCAGTGGTACAACATCAGAATTACAAATAGAATGGTCTCCAAATTCAGGTAATGTGTACAATTGGGTAGCTAAAGTGACGGATTATTCGACACCGACAGTAACGATTACACAATTATAAAATATTGTTGATAATAAAGTTTTAGAAATGTCAGTAATTAATCAAGGTTTTGAATCTGTGGTTAGTATTAATGGAGATGCCAAGTATAAATCTATTGTAGAAGCAATAAACGCTGGAAATAAATCTATTTATGTCAGGAATGGAGTATATATTGAACCTTCTGACATAATCATACCAGAAGGAGGCCAACTGGTAGGAGAAAGCTTCGGTTCTGTCTATATAGTAGGTAAAAGTGTTAAAATCGATGGCAATAACGGAGTATATGAATCTAGTGGAACAATAAGTATAAACAATGGAAGTACACTTGTTACTGGAGTAGGCACAACTTTTACTAATTTGTCAGCAGGTCAATATATATCGGTAGCTAATAATTTTATGGAAATCGATACCGTAACTAACGATACAACATTAAATTTAAAAGTATCTTATCGAGGAAAAAATATATCAGGCAATACATATCTTGCTCAGACCATGTATAATGGTATACGTATAAAAAATTTTATCGTGGCAAATTCACCCGCAGAAGGGGTCTTCGTAAGAGGAGTTAAGCAAAGTTCGATTTCAAACATAGCTTGTGTAGAATGTACAGGTTCCGGTTTTAAATTTTCCGAAATGGGAGATTGTGTAATAAATACATTGGTCGCCACTAATGGAATATCTCACGGAATAGAAGTTATAAATAGCGTAGATCTATTACTAGATGTATGCAATGTATATAACAATTCTGGAATCGGTATTAAAGTTGGAGGCACCTCCAACTTTATTTCTGTATCTCGAGCTACTTGTACTTGCAATTCATCGTACGGAATCCATATAACCGACACAAGTACAGAAGTAATTCTCTTGAACTCTTATTCTAAACTTAACAATGCAGACGGGATGAAAACAGATTCGACGACATCCGATATCACTTTTACAGGTTGTATATGCACCGATAATAACGGAAACGGTATACTCATCGATTCTCCAAATTCAGTTATAGTATCTAATATCTCTAGAAAAAATTCAGCAAACGGTATAAGAACAAACAGTAATTCTATGATAGACAACAATAACTGTACAGATAACGGCGGAGATGGTATACATACTACCGGAGACAATACCAGCATTGTTTCCAACACTTCTTCAAACAATACAACAAACGGTGTGTGCATAGAAGGAAAAAATTGTTCTATAACGGGAAATATAAGCACATCCAACTCAACAGGAATAAATCTCAGCAACACATCAAACAGAAATAATATAGTCTCAAATCAATCCACAAACAATATTTTATCAAATATAAGCGATGCCGGAACAAATAACACACAAACTAATAACGTCGTTGATACTTAAACCAGCTTCGCAATCAACTAGTGAAGAAAAGAAACTATCACCAGTTTAAAAATTATCATTCTAATATTAGAATGATAACGAAACAAAATTTAAAACGATAGAGGAGCCCTGCCAAGACCCACCTTTATCTAGGGGATGAAGACGCAACCCAAGTCAGACGGGTTTGGTCATTAAAGCCCCAAGTATGGGGCTTTAATGCGTTCAATTAGTTTCGATTTACGAACTGTGGTAAATTAGACGTTGTTACGTTTACGGAATTACCGGTGACGGCTATGTCTGGGGAGGTTTGTAGGGTCGTTGCTCTTATTTGGTTACAAGTATTTCCGTGTACAGTAAGTTCTGTGATTGCGTTAGGCCCATCAAATACAATATCCGTATTATTAGGGATACTGTTTGAATTAACAACTGAGAATGATAATTTGTTGAATTTAATTTCCATATTTGCTGAACCAAGGTTGTCTAAGACATTTTTGTTTATCGATAAATAGTCTATCGAGGAATTTGCATTCCCAATCTGAAATGTTGATGGAGCTACAGTTGAGTTATTTGCAACACTCAATGATGATATAGTATCTGCGTCAGCGATAAAGTTAACTGATACAAGATTATCGTTTATCAAGCCGCTTATTGTACTAGCATATATTTCTACATTCTGACGAATATCATTACCTTTAATCATTAACCTTTGAGCATTGGTTATAGGACTTCCAGAAGAACCAAACTCTAAATTACCACCAAGTACTCGATTATTTGAAAACATGATACCATTATAATCATCTCCGGTAAAAGTAGAGGAACGAAATATATTATTTCTAAAAGAAGCCCAACCTTGTACTGACACTGGATGAACAAAATTTAGGACAGAATTATTTGCAAATATTCCAGACCAAGAATTGCCAGGTGCACCAGTCACTGTGAAATTCGACGCAAAGTTATTACCAGTAATTTTTAAATTCGTTCCATAACCCATTTGTACATCGCCGGCCACATTATTATCTATAAATCTATAGTCGGTTAGAACAGCATCAACTTGAATAGTTCCCCCAAAAACACTTTTAGAAACTTCGGATTTTGTTGATCCACCAGTTGCAACAAAATCTCCAGTTACTTTCGTATCGTGAATTTCGTATCTTGAATTTCCGTCTGTCGATGACATAGAAAGCCCTCCGTTTATTTGTGATTCTCTAATATTAACAATGTCAGTAACATCAATGCTTAAAGTAGACCCGTTAAATATAACACTATCCATATTAAAATTGGAACCTTGTACAGTTCCCATTACAGAGTTTAATGTAATGTTTTCTAAACTTATATTCACACCGTTAATAGTAGGATCTGCAAGTGTTCCACCTCCATTAACCATTGAATTGTCTGTAATAATACCACCGTCTACCGTCGCATTAGGCATTATATGTAACATACCTCCCGAGAAGGTTGTGAGCATATGCGTACCATCACGTACGCATATATTTGCGTTTCCAGTATTTATAGCTGTGCTAAGATCGCTAAAAACAAATTCGTCATCTGCTAAACCTGCATATTCAGTTGTTACAATAGCTTCAATACAGTCTGGTGTTGTTACGGCACCTGTAGGACCGTCCGGTCCTGTAGGGCCTGTTCCAGAAGACAGATTATTAAATACACCACCACTTGGTTCATACGCACTTTTTGTTCCATGTGCTACTATTTGAAACAGAGACATTTATTAATATAATTAATAAATATAATTAAGAAAAAAATTACCCGATAACTATGGAACTAAATTTTCTGTAGAAACATCCGCACCATTAAAATTTACTGTTGAAACCTGATTTCTATTATGAACAACCCAATTGTTCCCTGCATTTTGTAGGAGATTTACTTGGATTAAATTAACCTTGTTTCCAGATATAACATTATTAAAACAAGACGATGCTGTTGCACAGTTATTAATAAGAATATCCCCACCCAAAGCATTGTTATTAATTGTATTAGATTGGAAGATAGTTGACGTAATTCCAGGCAGAAATTCGAACAACATCGAAGGGGTCGTACTACTATTAACAACATTGGAAGAAAATACGCAATTTCTTATGTCTTCGTTGAGTTCTCCACCTGGGTTCTGGAATTGGACCCGCAATTGGGCTCCTTGAGCATCTATCACATTATTGTTAATAGTTACGGTGTCGACTGTCTTTTGAGGTGCAACAACTATTCCGTTTGGATCAACTCCAAAAACCGTGTTGTTATTTATGTTCGAATAGCTAATATCGTTACACGATAAAATAAATGTTCCAAGAGAATTCCCCTCAAATATAAAATTACTAAAATCTTGACTAGTCCCCGCTGTTCCAAAAATCGCACCAGCATTACCGAATGTATTATTAGTAAAAGATGAATTTGATACAGCTCCGCCTATTTGTATACCATTTGTGAACACATTTTCGTCGAATTTAAACCCATTATAATCAACTGTTGTCAGAGCTGAAGAAAATACGGTTGATACATTACCGTAAAACAAACCACTCATTTCAGTAGAAACCTGGGTAGTAGTAATAATAACCCTACCTGCAATTCTGTTATTTAAAACTTTAACATTATTAGATCTAGGTAAGGTTAAATTACTTCCTATATCATTATTAGACAAATGGAGGTTGTCTTGAATGTTCACGAATGTAACAAGTCCTTCAACTACATTATTGGTAATATAAGCAGATGTTGTTGGGTCCGAAATCAGTATTCCATTTGTTGAACCTTCAAATTTATTATCGTGTATATAAACTGGCGAGCCTTCAGGTCCCATTCGAAGCAACCCTTGTAGTATTGACTCTCTTAATGTGAAATTGCTACCAACATACGTTAATACGGTAGCATCGTGATTAATGTTTTCGATAACATAATTATCGCCTGTCATAGAAGTAGGACCTATAAGATGTAAATTTTTTATCATTATGTTATTTCCATTGAAAGCAACATTTTGAAGAGTTCCATCTCCATCTAAAATAGTATTACTTCCTATTGTTCCGTCAGTCACAGTTGCCCCTGCCATAACGTGTAATTTACCTCCTGAAAAGGAAGTGAATGAGTAACTACCATCGCGTACGCATATGTTGTTATTTCCATCTAAAATAGCATTATCTAGATCATCATAAATGAATTCATTATCAGCATAAACATCTTGCTCTGTTGTTACAATAGCTTCAGTACAGTCTGGACCGGTCATAGGATTAATAGGTCCTGTAGCACCAGTTGGTCCAGCTGAGCCACCAACACCACTATCTCCAAAATTACCAGATGGTTCGAAAGCACTTTTAGTTGCGTGTGCTACTATTATAAATTTAGACATTTATTTATAGTTAGATATTATTTTATTTTACGGATTTGTTCCTGTCGTAGCTATATTATTTACAAGTGGTGTTCTATTTCCAGCAACATAGTTGCCTGTTTGGGCATTTGTGGAACTAATAGAACCGAATGCTGTATTTCCTGATACACAAGTTTGTGTCATAATATTCAATAACACCTGAAAATTTATAACGTCGCATATATTATCATTGACAACACAATCTTGTAGACTATTATTAGAAGGTTGTAAGTCAATGTCATTATTAACAGTATCCTTAAGAATATTGCCGCTAACAACAGTTTGTCTGATTCCATTGTCTTGTGACAAAAGTATCAGATCATTACTCACAACATTGTTCGATATATTACAGGTATTTATTCCAGATCCTGGGACAAAAGTTGTAATGCTTATTGGAACCATTTGATCACTACAAAAATTATTTGTTATAACAGACTGATCGAATGTAAAACAAACGATAGTAATACCGTAACATAAATTACCATCAATAATGCTTGTTTCGACTGTATCCTGTTGTACTGAATCGCCAGTAATTTTTATTTCACCTATAACATTATTATTTGAGATGGAACATTGGCTCAATTGTCCTTTCCATTCAAGAGTTTTAGAAATATTATTTCCATCAATCTTTAGATACTGAGCATTTCCTGCAGTAGTATTACTAGTAATTCCATTGCCGAAATAATTGTTAGTTATGACACCACTCCAATCCCCAAAATTTGCTGTGTCAAAAGACGCTGCTTCTCCTATATTGTTATTGTTCATTAAAAGATTTTGTGACGTACGTAAGGTAAAATCTCTCGCGATATCATTCCCAGAAAGTTGTAGGTCAACAGAATACGCACTTGATCTAAATGAACCAGATATTAAATTATTTGTAATTTGTGAATTGTTTAAAGGAGTAACTGAGGTAAAAGAACCAGTTATTGTATTATCATGTAAATTTAGCGATGATATTGATTCTGTACCAGAATAGTTAAAGTCGGAATTAAATGTAGAAGATTTTACATATTGTTCGTGATTAGTTTGCGAATTTATTGTAAATGCTGTATTGGTTGTAGTATTATAGGTTATATTTTCTATTCTCACATTATTTCCATTAATGGCAGCACCAAGTTCCTGGATAAAAATATTTCTGATTTCTATATCATCTCCATTTATAATGGCATTAGCCAAAGTACCCCCTCCTTCAACTATCGACCCATTACCTATTGTTCCAAAAAAAGCTGTAGTAACAGTGGCATTAGGCATTATTGTTAAATTAGCACCTGCGAATGGCACACTCAAAATATATGTTCCATCTCTCACACATATATTAGTACTAGCACTAACACCACCTATAGCAGTATTTAGATCATTAAAAATAAAGGTGCCATCTGCTAAAAAACCATATTCTGTAGTTACTACAGCTTTTTCACAATCTGGTCTTGCCATTTGATAAGGGCCAGTAGGACCTGTCGGACCTGTAATACTTCCGTCTACAGATGATAGAGTCGGCGTGTCTTGAGGTTCAAAAGCGCTTTTAGTTGCATGCGCTACTATTACGAATTTAGACATTTATTTATAGATAGATATAAATTTAAACATTCTTATTTTATTAATAAAATAAGATAAACAACATGATAACGAAACAAAGCTGGAAAGAAACTATTTGGTCATTACAAAGAAAATAAACAAACTAAAGCCTATTTACAGGCTCTAAAAAGCGTTATCGGAATTCCCATAACGAAATTAATTATTGTGAAACAAGCCGGAAATTCGAAACTTCAAGGTACATGGGTGCATAGAAAAGTAGCTATACATCTCACCCAATGGATCTCTCCTATTTTTGCAGTGCAGGTAACCAATTGGGTGGGAAAACACAAAGACGGAGATGCTAAGAATAATAAAAGTGTTATCCTAGCAGGTGACGGTATTTTTAATTGCCAACTCACTCTAAAAGATGGTAAGACTGTAAAGATTCCTATGAGAGAAGACGGATATGTGAATGTTACTCTGTTATGTAAAGCAGCAGGCAAAAGAATAGATAACTGGAATCGTTTAAAAAATACTAAGGAATTGTTCGCAGAACTTTCTAACTCCCTCGGATTCGAGGGAGTTAGAATTAAAGAGACAGTTCAAGGTAAAAACGGTGGTACATATCTTCATCCTGATTTAGGCATACAATTGGCCCAGTGGATCTCTCCATCATTCGCAATTCAAGTTTCGAGATGGACACGAGAACTCCACGATCAACTCAGAAAGAAAAGAAACTATCACCAGTTTAAAGATTATCATTTTAATATTAAAATGATAACGAAACAAAATTTAAAAACGATAAAGGAGCCCTGTCAAGACTTACCTTTATCATATGATAACAAGAACGTCTTTAAACCTGAATATAACGAAATAATATTGCATAAGTTAGTAGTTTCAAAAAATAGCACTATCGACATTCCTGTCAGAAAAGATGGTATGGTAAACGCGACTCTACTTTGCAAAGCTGGAAAGAAACTATTTGCCGACTACAATAGAAATAAACAAACTAAAGCCTATTTACAGGCTCTAAAAAGCGTTATGGGAATTCCCATAACGAAATTAATTATTGTGAAACAAGCCGGAAATTCGAAACTTCAAGGTACTTGGGTTCACAGAAAAGTGGCCATACATTTAGCTCAATGGATCTCTCCTATTTTTGCAGTGCAGGTAACCAATTGGGTGGACGAACTCCTTATTACAGGTCAAGTCACTCTTGGTCAAGAAAAATCTAATAAAGAACTGGAAGATGCCTTCCAGAAGAAGATCCAATCCCTCCAAGAAACAGTTAAAACCCTATCAACAGAAAACTTACAAATAAAAAATACATACTCACACCTAGCAGAACTCCACGATCAACTAGTGAAGAAAAGAAACTATCACAAGTTTAAAAGAGGGAATTGCGTCTACATTGTAACAGATAGATGGAGAGAAAGAAATTATCTCAAAGTCGGTTACACAGACAATATCAATGCTCGTCTAAGAACTTACAGGACTAGCATGCCAGATACAAAAATAGAATTCCTATTATACCTAGATCAACACAAACTAATCGAAAAATGCGTCAAAACGCGCTACGAGAAAAAACTTGTTCAAAAAAATCACGAATATCTCATAGATACTAAAGTAGAAAATCTAGTAAAATGTATAAAGTCTCTAGTAAAGTACCTCCAAATTGAAACAACCGAAGAAGAAGGTTTAGCACTCTATAATGAACCCTACAAGACTTATAATCTTGTTTTCGTCGACCAAGACGGTAACGTAGAAGACAATACAGATCCTGTCGAAATAGAATCTGAAGACGAGAAAAGCGAGGCAGAACCCGAGTCTGAACCAGAACCTGAGGTGTATAACTGTAAGTTTTGCACTAAAGAATATAAACATAAAGGCAATCTTGTAAGACACCTTAGAAAAGTACACGGGGAAGGTAAAGAAGAATATGATGACGGGAAGACTTGTAAAATATGTAATAAAGTTTTTAGAGACCGAGGAAAGCGTAATAGGCATGTCAGATCTGTTCACGAAAAATCTACAAAGGTGAAATGCACCTTATGCAATAAGACATACTCAACTAAGGATATACTAAATGCCCATGTTAAAAATGTGCATGAAAAGAAAGGGAAATCTGAGTGTAAATTATGTGGTAAGACATGCTCAAATCCGGGTAATCTGCGCAAACATATCAGAGAAACACATAAGAGATTGTCTGATGTTGACTGTAAAATATGCGGAAAAACATTTCACAACAAAACTAACCTTACACAGCATATAAAAAATGTGCATGATCGGAAAGAGAAGTCAAGGTGTGAGATATGTGATAAGACGTTGCTAACAAAATCTGGATTATGGCACCATATGGCAAGAATGCATAAGGTGGTTAGGTGAATAATCCTAAAATAAATTTTTAAACTTTCGGAAAGTTTAAAAATATTTTAAAAAAAATTGAATTGAAATAATAGCTATCTAAAAACTAACAGAATCATAATAAAGATGTCCATGTCCGAAAATACTCAACTAACTACAGCCTCTGGCTATGATACCAAACGTATGATTTTTTCTGAGCCACAAGTTGGATCTATTCCCAACAGTATTCCTCAGATTTCATACAAAAGAATAACTATTTCGACACGCAACCCTGACGAAACTTGCGGTGATCTGATTATTCCGACAAGCAGGTTATTTAGCTTTGGTGTTAGCGAGAATACCAATCCTGAGACTAAGAAGGTCAACGGATACGTGATGCCATTATGTCTCTACAATAGAGATGGTCCCAGCAAAGAAGAGAAGGCATTTGTCGAAACTTTCAACAATATTGTTGAGAGGTGTAAGGACCACCTTGTTGAAAATCGAGAAGAAATTGAAATGTACGAATTGGAAAAACGAGACCTCAAGAAGCTGAATCCATTATACTGGAAAAGAGAAAAAGGAAAAATAGTTCCAGGAACAGGGCCAACTCTGTACGTAAAACTCATCGTTTCCAAAAAGCAGAATAAGATCGTGTCAATGTTTTACAATCATAATGACGAACCTGTGGATCCTCTCAAGCTACTTGGAAAATATTGCTACGCTACGTCTGCTATTAAGATTGAATCCATATTCATCGGCAACAAGATCTCTCTTCAGGTCAAGCTTTATGAATGCGAAGTTAAACTTATGGAAACAGGAATGAGACGCCTCATGCGACCTAAGGGTCAACGACGGGTTCTAAATGCTCAGAGTTCTCGCCCGCTCGATGATGTTAACGATAACGAGAAAGAAGCAGAAAATGTAAAGGAACCTACCTCTGACGGAATCCAAGACAGCGATTCAGAACCAGAACCAGAACCAGTACCAGTCCCAAAGAAGAGATCTGAACGCAAGAAGACTAAGCGTCGGGTTAAGAAGGTTGTCAGGCGATCCACAGATTCAGCAGAATAATCTTAAGAATCTTAAGAATATTAAGAATATTAAAAATTATAGTCTTATTATCAGGTATAATAAGACTTAAACAATCATCACTTCTGATAAATGAGTAAATCATCAAGATCGGAACTAAATACACGTTTGACAAGATATCCTCGTAGGCCGCGAATAGATAGGAATTATAATTCCTATAATTCCTATAATTCCTTATCTAACGTTCGCCCTCGTTCAATACGTCGTAGTGCTCAGTTAGATTTTATTCCTGGGTGTAGGATCGTAAGGGCAAGTTATAGAAGCAAGTTATAGAAGCAAGTTATAGAAGCAAGTTATAGAAGCAAGCAAGTATTTATTCCTACATAGGAATAAATATCTAACAACATAATTCCCCTAACAAAGTAGGATCACTAACAAAGTTAGGATATAATGTATCAATATCATCAGAAATATGACTCAATTTCTCTTTGGAAATATCCTTTAGAGTCTTAGTTTCGAGATCAGCAAGATATTCATCGATCTGTTTGATACGTTCATCATGTTGGTTAATATAATAATTGGTATCGAATACTAAGTATGAATTCAAGTTGGCCTCCTTAAGTTCTCCAAGCTTCTCCTTGATTTTTAGAGCCTTATTCTTATAATATTCTTTATATTTTTCAACCATTTTATCAAGAATTTTATTCTCTAACCGAGTGATTTTCTTAGATTTGTTGGTCGTTGTTTGAGAGTCAAGGTTATAATTAATGCATCTAAGTTTTTGGACAAAGATCTGTTCGAATAAATAATCAACTAGACGCTGATCAACACTGCTCATTTATTAATTACAAGATTTTATTTTTTGATAGTTTTTTTAATCCACCCATTTATTGATTTACCGATAGTCTGTTTCACCTTATTAATATCAAAGGCCCAATAATTCACTGTAATTATTTCAAGAAATGCTATCTCTACAACAGCCACAATAGATACCAATATCAAAGCACTCTTAATATGCACATGAAACGGTAAACAGTACCCCGATAAATACAACCCTAGAATGACTAAAATACTCAATACCACACATATACCAAGCACTGCGTAGGTTTTTTTCCTTATATCGGCATTCGATTTTAATATCTCTTTGTGTTCACCCCTGTTCACACTTTGTCTTGCTTTCTCCAAAGAAGTGTTTAGAATAATCGATGTTAAGTCCGCCGGTTGAGCCTGAACAATATCTCCCAAATATGGTGCCATATCATCCACTATATCATCCACTATGTAATCCATCTGTACCGTGGATGCTTGATTCTCAGCCTGAATTGTATATATAAAGAAAAAGAAGACTAAAAATACAAACGTCAATATAATCTGTGCGAAAATATGAAACCCCCTGTTCATTATTTTACTCTCTAATTTACACTTAACCATTTATTTTATTCATACATTTTATTCGCACGGTACAAAATACTTGTAAAGTATTTGTTAATATAAACCTATATAAACCTATATAAACCTATATAAACCTATATAAACCTATATAAAGAAATATACAAGTCAATATAAGTTATACATGAAAATCATTATTGTCGGACCAGCTCAAAGTGGGAAAACAACTCTCCTGCACAAAGTAATTCGTACCAATCCCGGTATCACATTTTCAATCATATTAGATGGAATTGAAGGATTTGCTGCAGCACATGATATACTTCCCGGTATTCCCGCAAACATGAATTATATCCTAACAACTTGCTTGCTCGCTAATGTTCCTCCTGCTGTCCAAGCAGGAGCATTGATTTTAGATGTACCAACTATTCGAGGATTACCCGCACATGCCCCCGCACATGCCCCCGCACATGCCCCCGCACATGCCCCCGCACATGCCCCCGCACATGCCTAAGGATGTTTGATTCTAACAAACTCCGCTGTATCTATCATTAGGCGAACAACGATACCACGGATTGTTATACTTATTATAAGGTCCTCTAACTGCAGCAGAGATAGAAAAGGCTCCAAACTTTTCTAATGAACCAATAGCTAATTTGTATTTTTCTTGCTTGATCCATACATTTTTTAATTTCTCATAGGACGAGATATTCCCTTGTTGTGGCATTTTTATTATATGATTGATAATAAAAATTATCGCGAATCATCAGAATCATTTTTATGCGGATCTCCCTGTACAATATGTCCCGACTTATCAGAATACCAAACATGCCCATTTCCACATTCCCTGCATTTCCCTGCACAATTACACACAAATTCAGCTTCCGTTTCGCATACTGGACACAGAGATGCATCTCTCGCGTTATCTCTCGCGTTATCTCTCGCGTTATCTCTCGCGTTATCTCTCTCTGTAAAAGTAGCATAGCTAGATCTTGCGACGGATGAACGGTAATCAGTCCCAGAAGTCTCTGTATCCAGAGTTTTATATCTACTTGATTTTCCCTTAGGTGATTTTGGGTGAACATAACCAGAAATACTCAATTGTCTCCTTGCTCTTTCAATATCTGTCATTTATTGAAAGAACTATCTTTTTAGATAAATTTTTTACTAAATAGTATAAATACTATGTATAAGATAATCGCAATTACGATAACTACAAATCTGTGTTTCTTTTTATTCATACAACTGAGATAAACCATAAGAAATAAAATCAAATAAATAAACAAATATACACACGTGTCTTTAACACTTTCAGTCATATCTTCTTCAGTCAAGAAAAATAACGCTATAAGAGCAATAGGTATAATTTTTAATAAATCAAGATAGTTCATCGTTTATTATTCATTAGATTTTTCATTAGATTTTTCATTAGATTTTTGAGTATTTTCTATCACTATCTTCTGATATTTTTCTGCCAAAACAATAAAAGAATCAAACCATTCCCATACAACCCTTTTGTCATCCTCATCCAATAACGGCGATCTCCATAATTTTTTAAAACGATTGATTTTTCCCTTCTTTTCTACATCTCTGACATTATCTAATAACGTACAATGGTTGAGAAAAAAATCTTCGTTTCTTTCATTAACCATCTGTTTTAAAGGTAAAATTTTCATCGTAAAGTACTGCATAACATCGTCGATCGGAGCTTGATCCTTTATGTATATCCTAAAAATAACAAGATCACCGTTATCGGGAAACTGAGCAATTAACTCATCTAAAAAAGAAATTAACGCCACCTTAAAGGGTTTTAATATTTCTATCTTGGACATTTGTTATATAGATTCTAAGCTTTAAGTATATCTTTCATAATTTTGAGAATAACTAAACAAGACACCCAATACAACTAAATTTATTCTCCTCATATTTAAATTTGGTTATCCTAATAGATACAACATCCTTCTCGGATATATCATACCCATCAGAAGAAAAACAAATATCATTAAATAAATACCCCTCCATATTACTATGAGGTACTAATACTTGCATAATATCATTGATATTAACAAGTATTCCTTGTCTAAATACCATACATACAATTCCCGATAATTCCAGTCCTTCAACAGGTTTTAAAAGATCAACCTCGTATTTGACATTAAAAACAACCCTAAAGGTCTCTGGACTAATAATATTTTCTCCCAAATCAGTTATCCTATTAACCCTCAGTATATATCCATTTTCCTTCGTACACGTACCCTCCAAATGTTTTTTTAATTTTGTTAATATATGAGACCTAATATTTTTATCAAGATACTTAGAATCAATAGAAACTTTCTGTTTTATTATTTTTCGCATTAATTTTGATTTAATTTACTCTGCTAAGTTTATTTCAATTTGTAATTTCTATCTCAAATTAAGTTTCTGAATCAAAATAATCAATCCAATCGACACAACAACAGCCCCCGCAACATATATTATCCCATATAACATCCCACTCTTTAACCTATCCGTTACTCTTATAGGCAAAACATCTCCAGGAAAACGCAACGGATTAGATTCATTAGGATCAACTATCAAATCGTATGAAAATCTACACTGTTCATCACAATCTACCATTCGTGTAGGTACGCAATTTCTTCTACATAACCTCATAATAGAATCTTTATTATCCATCACACACTCCTTATTAATCGGTTCTTCATAAGAATCACCGCAACCATGCTCCTTAAGACCAATATAGATAGGATTATCGGGACCCCATATACCCTTACTACTACCACTCAATCTACAATTATCCCTACACGCAGCTATTATATCTTCACATGTTTCGTGACATCTATCATGTTTTCTTCCCTCAATTGTTGAACATGTCTGTCTACAAGATTTAACTATCGGTAAACATGCTTTCAAACAACATTTTACCAGCTCTACATTAGTAGCTTTTCTATACCTATTACCTTCCCAAACTGCCGAACACAATCCAAACGCTCCAGGAAGTAGTTGAAAACTCGGATTCATTTATATTAATCCACAATAAATATAATAATATTACACATATCACGTCAATTCTCTTTATGAGATTTTCGAGATATATAAATCCGTTACACACACAATTTTTGTGTAGCGCCCAAACAAAAAAATCAAGGCATGCAGCTTAAAAAATTTCGCCGAATATCGCTACATATCGCAAAATAGCGATACAGGTTTAAAGCGTTTCATTTCATTTCATAATTTTCGTGAAACCATATATCTTAATATGGTTTCCAAACTCATATATAAATAAATTCTGTAAATTTTAAATGAAAAGTTTTACATAACTTTTTCCGGAAAATAAAAGTCAAAAATCCGGATTTTTGGAGATATATAAATCCGCCACACACACAAAAATTGTGTGTGGCGGCAAAAATATATTTTTCAAGGCATTTGGCCTTGAATTAGTATGAGATTTTTCGAGAATAATCGAGATTTTTCGAGAATAGTTGATAATTTTCGAGATAAATTCTCGAAAATTAATTTAAAGATCATATTGTGGTTAATATAAATGGAGTGCAATTATTGCAAAAACAAATTCAAAAATAAGTATGTTTTGAAGAAGCATCAAAGTTCCGCTCAATATTGTTTAAAAATACAAAATAAAAACACTCAATTCACGTGTGAATTTTGCTGTAAAGGATTAACAACGAAGAGATGGCTTGTCAATCATTATCATTCTTGTATTAAATATAGGATACATGAAGCAACAAAAGAATATAAAAAGGAAATAAAGGAACTGAATATGAAATTGTATGAACAAAAACATGTATACGAAAAGCAGATTCAAGATCTCCAAAAGCAGATGCAAGAGATTGCTCTTAAAGCTGTGTCCAGGTCTACAACGACTAACAACAAGACTCAGATCAATAACTATATTCAGCACATGCAGCCTATTACTACGGATCATTTTCTAGAGCATACTCCACAACTTACTCTAGAACATATCCAGAAAGGTGCTTCTGGATATGCAGAATATGCTTTAGAATATCCTCTTAAAGATAGGGTGGTGTGTGTTGATTATGCGAGGAGAAAGATTAAATTTAAGGATGAGAAGGGGAATTTGATTACAGATCCGGAGATGAAGCGTCTAGCACCAATGTTTTTTAATAATATTAAAGGAAGGAGTAGTGAAATAGTGTTTGCCCAAAATACCCCAGATATGGATTCTGCGATGTTTGAGCAAGTAGCAAAGCTTTTTAATACCAATGCAGATGTGAGGAATGCTGCTGAAGGAGTAAAAAGCGAATTTTATCATGATTTCGTTAAACATGTGTGTTCTGGGAGTACTATGTTGGATTCTTGATCTGATAACATATTTTATTTAAATAATTCCTTCTCAAACTCTTCTCTAGAATATATAGGAACTCCTAACTTCGATGCTTTTTTTTCTTTGCTGTTTCCAGAGTTTTTGGAGTTAACTATCAACCCAGAAGTCTTTTTAGAAACAGACGTAGTTACTTTTCCCCCTCGATCCACAATCTTCTGTTCCATTTCCTTGCTTCTAAATCCAGAGAATACGAACTTTTTTCCAACGAGTACATCTGAGACCCTTGTATCGGTTTGGAAAGATACATATGGAGATATAGCATCGACAAAAGCGACTGCTATATCTATATTATTGTATACCTTACTTGCCATGATTTCAGAGAATCCTTCAACTTCCATTATTCTTTCTCTCAATCCTTCCTTATCTGCAACCAATAGGTCCGGAATATCAGTCATTAGTTGAATTACTCTCTTACGTCCTACCCCGAATCCAAACACACCACTCGCACCCAACAGCTCGGATGCTTTAATTTCCTGTAGACCATTGTGGATATTTGTTACGATTCTTGCAGCAGATTTTTTCTGAATTCCCTCTATTTCGACCAGATCATCCTGTTTTGCTGCGATGATTTTTAATAACGTGTCAATACCGTGATCGTACATCTTTTTCACCGTAGCCTGGCTAACATGTTTAATTCCCATTTTGGCGAAAAATTTCGAGAACATTTTTATTCTCATTGTTGCTATAATATCACTCCCGGCATCTGTGACTTTGAGATGCACGCGATTATCATCCCATACAAAATCAAACATCTCCCTATCTGGCCATTTCAGTTCATCGCATTCCTCAATAACATCCACAATATATGGTATAACTTCTTTGGATCGTGTAACATTTACAATAGCACCGGGGCCAATTTTTCTTTCTTGCATAAGTCCGGCATTACTCAATGTGACACGAGAAATTGTAACTCCAGGTAAATCAACTGGATCCAATATTGCTACTGGTATAATCTGGCCCCATGAAGAAACTGACCATTCTATATCTAGAACTGTTGTTTCTACAATGGTATCTTCTCCGCATACCTTAAAAGCAAATAGATAGGAAGGGTTTCCAGATCTATTTCTGTCATATGCAACATTGGATTGTACAACGATTCCATCGATCTCAAAATCAGACTTTTCCTTAAACTCGTTGTGTAATGCAACATAATCATCCATATTATTAGTTGTCCGAATTTTTTTATTCATCGCCGGTCTAAATCCAAGTCTTTCTAATTTTCTAAGTTGAGACGAAGGACGAGGCATCGTTTCGTCGCCTACGATTTCATAAACAATAAACTGTAGATCTTGTAGACCTTCGCGAACTGTTTTGGCACCGATAAGGCCAGTTACCATATTTCTGGAATGTTTGTAGGTTCTACCGTAGCCTTTGCTAGAGCGATATTCACCAACTCCATCGTATTTATACTTCATATCGAATGCTTTTTTCTCGATGATAAGTTCGCCTCTTACTACAATATTCTCCTCCATGTCTTTTATATCCGGTATCGTGTCAATATACTGGATTACGTAAGATATATCTGCGCCTATAGTTCCGTCACCACGTGTATATAATTTATTCTTTCCATTTTTACATACAAATAGTCCTGATACCCCGTCGAGTTTTTCTGTTATTAATAAATGTTCACATTTATTGTCAGCTAACCATCTATCCAGATCTTTTTGATCATTGGGAGTGATCTTAGAAGTACTGCCCATATAGTATGGTATTCTCACTCTATTTTCGTGTACCCTAATTTTTGCACCAACGGGAGGAACATAGTCTGGATCTCTTTTAACGAGAGTGCGCTTGAGTATGTCGTAACGATAATCTGGAAATGTGCTTTCGTCGGTATTGTAATATATGTCGTCTAGATATAATTTTAGTTGGTGGAGTGTTTTTAGGTCATCTGATCGTACGTGATGTTTGAATTTTTGATCATTATATTTCATGAATCTTTGAGAGATTTCCATTGCTATTTATTCTTAAATAGCAATGCTTATATTTCAATTTTTTTGACTTATCCTTATCCCTTCCTTATCCCTTCCTTATCCCTTCCTTATATCTTCCTTATATCTTACTTGATTATCACCAGGGAGTTAAACGTCAGGTTGTGCGTAGAAACATAAACTTTAATTGCCTGTAGGACAGATGGCAAAAATTTTTGAGTATCATTATTCGAGATTTCCGTTATATTTGTTGGCAAATTTCCTACAATCACAGTGAATCCTGCCCCAGGGATTTCCATAAATCTTACCTGGTTTAATTGTCCCCCACACCTCGAAGAGATGACGAAAATTTGAGAATGTTCAAATACGTTTGAGTGTTGACTAGACAACCTGATTAGCCACTGCCCAGAGTATATAGGCGTGGCTGAGGACTTGCTCATGATGAGATCCAAAGTCGATAGATCAACAAAAGCATGTGCCTTTCCAATGATTTCGTCAACTGAATTTTTTCTTTTCTTATCTTTTTCTTTGTTATTCATCACTTTCTCAGCTTTACATCCATTCTTGTCCTCCATTACAGAGGAAAATGATCTCGCAGCACCGCGAAGAATGTCCCTTTGGCTCCAAAGATTCAAATATTCGATCAACAGATTGGTTCGATAATCTGGGGTAATTGTGGAAAAAAGTACATCTCTGTATTTCTTGAGCCAAAAGATTTTCCATTCCACTCGGTGTCGAACGCATCCAATATCCTCACCGGTTTCTGGATGAAACTTGCTGGTTTTCAACCATTGGAATAATTCTTCTGTGTTGTATACACGACATTTGTTTTCTCCAATAAATACTTTACAAACAGAATGGTAAGGAATTCCTGGAGTAGTCTGTACACATGGAAGGGAAGAACGTCTTCTTTTGTCACGTTTCTTTTCCTTATTTTCTTCGAGTTGGAGAGACGAAATATTCAAATATGCTGTATGGGCGCATTGATGGCTCATGATTCGATACAAACAGATTTATCTCAAAAAATAATTCAATTTTAAATATCACGATTCCGCTCGACCAGAGGGAGATCTCGAGGTTTTAGGTGATTGGAAAAAAATATGTCTGAAAAATTTCTTCTCCATATTATAAATGAGTGAAACATACGAATTCATGCAAAAAAATGCTTTGCCAATAGTATTTGCTGTTTTAGTATTGGTGGGTCTTGGAATTGGTCTTTATTTTCTTTTTAGCGGGGGTAATGGGGACGGTGCTGGTTGTAAATCACAGGCCGATTGTGGGAAAAATATGTTATGTTACAAATCTAAGTGTACAAGCTGTAATAAACTGAAAGTCGTTCCGGGAGATTTACATAATTCTAATGGCGGACAATCGGCAGAAATGTGGGTAGACGGAACTGTTGGGGAAAGCGAAACGACTACATTGGTCTATTCACCCCCTGGTGATTATTGTGATGGTTACGATGGGACTTTCACAGCTTCTGGTATGTCACAATGTATAAAGATTATGAGTAAGGACCAGTTTATATTATCCGAACTGCAAAGTGGTCTTTCTTTAGCATATAATAGGAGTAAAGGTAATACTTTTGTTAGCGATCCCATAGAAGGGAAGCAATTCTATATGTATCCAGTAGGTTGTTCATATGAACCTGACGACCCTACACCAGATCCTACTGGAAACATACTTCCCGGGGATAAGTCTAATAGCGGAGAATTAGACATGTGGGTATACAAAGGCAATGACGGTCGTGAGACAACTTTTTTTGTACGGAAGAATGACAATTGCTCATATCTTTCTATGCGGACTGCTACCAATATAGAATACTGTTTCGAACTTATAGATGAAAATAGTTTTAAAGTGATGTATAGTGATACTGATGTAATTTACACAAGAACCAATGGTAATGTTTTTTCAGATGGTAAAGGGGTGACAATCAGGGAATACTAATATGATTAAGATTTAATTCGTATCGATACTAGAACCCTGTACTTTTAATGCACTTTCTGGGAGAGTGATCCTTTTGCCATTTATTGTTACGACAGGATTTACATTTATACCCGATTGAGTCTTGTTGGGAATTGGGTTTCCCCTAGATTTTCCCCTAGATTTTCCCCTAGAATTGATTTATATCGCATGTTTGACTAAACATTTTTATGAGTTTGTTGGCATAGCTTGAGGTCATATAAGATGGTATTAATATGATCCCCCTAGAAGAAATCCGACGATGAAGGTCAAAGCACCGTAACCACCTACTTTAGCTTTAGAAATTTTATTATCTTTATCTACGTCTTCTGAAATGGATTTCCATTGTAGTGTACATCCCCATATAAATAGAGACATTATCAGTATGATTAAGAACGATGTCATGAACATTTTGATTCCTTGTGATTTAGCTTTTTTCATGGCCACGGCTTGAATACTTTCTACATGACCTGCATTTTTTCCCGGCACTTACTCCTTTGCTAACAATACTTCTCATACCAAAAACAGTTGGAACAAGTAGAAAAACATTTACAAATAACCCGACAAAGAATGTCAGAGCTGTTAATCGGCTTATCTTAGTTTTTGTAGTTTTTCCGGTTTCATCTATATCTTTAGAAATAGTTTCCCATTGTTTTACTGCACCCATCCGAAACCAACCAGTATTAATAGGGATAATAAAATTAAACCTAAACCGTATCTGAAAATCAATGATTTTCAGATATTTCCATTTAGTTTAATCCAATATTAAACTAAATGGAAATATAAATCTATCTACGTACAGTACCCAGCAGTTCTAAAAACTATATACTTGTTTGCATTTTGTTGTTGGGGCAAACGGGTTACATTGGGTTTGTAGATACAAGTTTCTCATTACTTGTTCAAAACCACCTAATATTTCTTCTAAACTTCCACAATGGGTCCTTAATTCGAAAACTTTTGATGTATCACCTCCAGAAATACTATCTACAATAGTCTGAGTTGTTTCTAAATGATTAATAAATAGAGAGACGTAGTATCTGAAATCTTTTGTGTGCGATTTCGATGTAGAATCAAGTAATTCTAAGTTTTCTAGGCCGTCAAGCAGGTCAATATACTTATTGGCTTCGTTTCTAACGAAACTGATCTCTTCGAGAAACAGATCTGATTTTCCCTGAATTAGATCTAGATCATTCTCGGCATTCAAATCAACAATGTCTCTGGTATAATCAAGGCAACTATATGCATTTGTACCAATTAGGACTAAAAATAAAAATAAAAATTGCATTTATTTAAACGGATCAAACTTTAAATTGATTTTTATTTTGAAATATGTTAGATGTTTCAAAATGGAATCGATACTCGATACACATTATAGAATTGCCCGTGACGTTGAATTATGTCAGCACGCCGGTAAAATCCCTAAGGCCCGAAACGTGAAAGAATTTTGGGAGAAACTGAATAAAGAAACAAAAACTTTCACAATACTGCTATACGACGAATCTTTCGATAAGATGACTACTGGATTGTTACCGTCGTGTAGTTGTGGGTGTCATTTCAATATAATGAATGCACAGTGTGATATGTTACCAAAAAAATTGAACGAAATAATATGGGGATATTCTAGTTAGTTTACCCGAATATTTACTAATGATTATTTATTATAATGACGATTATAATAAATGAAGCTAACAAAGAATCATTGGCTAGGATTGTTATGTGCAGAAATAGCAGCGGTGCTGGTATGGATGTATATAATACTGGTTACACACCCGAATAAGCCCTTTTCTGAAGTTTTAGATGGACACAAATGGATAGGATTGGTATTTTCGATTTTTCTAGCAGCTTTTGCATGGGGTAGACTTATATTTGCATCCGATAATAAATGATTATTTTCATATTATATAAATAATATGTCAAGATAAGAATATTTATTCTATATCTATTAGCATATTTAACTTTGTTCCCACTGTCTATATATTTTATCTTTTTGTTCTGGAGAAAGCCTTCTCTCTAACGCGTTATCTATAACTCGAAGTGTATAATTTTCTATTTGAACTGAGGGGAAATCTAGTGGGGTCTGTATCATCGGATTGAGAACATTTTGAATAAACATTCTAATGTATGGACACAATCTTTTTACATCAATGGGTCTCCTTTTTTCTTTGGAATATCTATTTAGCCTAACCATCCCTGCTAGGCTAGACAACACATGAATCCCTCTCAATTCAATTATTATATTATCTTTGCCTTCTACGCCCCATTCCATATAATCTTGTACATTAAACGTTTTTGTAAAAACAACATATCCCTCTTCGTACTTTACAGGAGCAGGAGGGTTGGCTCTTGCTATCAATGAATATGGTTCTATAGTATTAACTCTGTCTATTATGGCAATTCTTTCTATGTTTTTCATTTCATCGCTAGGAATAGTAACAATACTTAATTTCGGAACTTTAACCTTCCCTTCAAACCCTGGTCTAGCACGAATTTGATACATAGGTGTAAATGGAACGAGAAAAAATCTTAAATAAAATTGCTTGCATATTTTCTGATCAATTCCAGTATAACCATTAACAAAAGCCATATTAGTGGCCCATATTTCATAGAATTCTTTACCTGAATCGGTTAAAACTTTATCATATATGATCCTTAGATTAGATCGCAATTTTAGTAAAATTAAAGATTTCCCGTATGCCTCACTGCCCCGCTTTCTTAGTGTTTGAATCAAATCTATTGATATTAGGTAAGAATTTGTAAGAATAATTAGAGCAACTACATCCATTTGGTCACTAATACCACTTCCTTCAACTTCCACCCATGACGTAATTCCTAAAGACTGCAATTGTACGGCTGAATCATACAAAGATCTTCTAATTTGTTTTAATACCAATAACGATGGTCCTATAGATCTACAAGATTTTTGATCTTTTGTTTCACATGTATTTAAGAGATTACTAAAAAAAGTAAACACCGAGATAACATATTTCAATCTAATACCCATTGTTAATTGTGGTTTACCTGAGACCGTATTCAGCAATTCTCTATAAAACCATTCCATCTTACCTTCTCTAACAGTCCCTGGTATAGATCTGGCGCAATCTTTAAAAATTCCCAAACGAGATGTTTTCCCACGAGTTTCATTATACGGCATATTAATAATTGTTAAAACAGGGTATTTTTTTTCATCTATAGTGATCGCCTTTGCTGATACCATTCCAAGCCAAAATTTTTGAAATTCCTCACATGTTGATAAAAACGATTTTACGTCAAATTGTGTCTCGCTCGTAGATCGAAAAACACCTAATTGTGCTTCTAAACCATAAAGACAGTCAGTTTTTAGGATTTTACCTTTTTTGTCACCCCTACGTTTAGCTAAATCGGTAGCATCCAAAGATATAGTCCAGTTTGATCCCATTATTGCTGGAGTTTTTGTTATTATACCAGGGGGAAGCTGTTGATTTTCAAAAAAAACTAGAGCTGTAGTGTCCCATTCTATACCAAACGATGTCATTTAATTTATTAATAAGATTTTAATAAGATTTTAATATACTTAAAGTATATTAAATCAAAATCTAAATTATATATCCTCAATTACATAGCAATATTCATCATTTTTTCTAGTTCCTGTAGGTCAGCATCTTTTCTATTTCTTTTCTTCTCGACATGAACAGTACCCATAAGTTCTTCAAGCTGCCGAAGTTCATCCTCTTCTCTCATCATTTCTTTATTCTTTTCTTTATTCTTCTCTTTATTCTTCTCTTTATTCTTCTCTTTCTTTTCCTCAAACATACCCGTTTCGATATCATTCTCTTCCTCACCCATTTCTAACTCTGCCAATAGTTCTTCATCGTCATGTTCTTCCCCAAACGATTGAGCCATAACTGAGGCAATCTCATTAGAGGCATCAAGATTTGCAGCAATGTCATCCATCAACTCCCCGATATCATCAGGATCAAGAGACTTGGACATCTTCTCGATGATATTCTTCCCTTGTCTCATCGATTTAATCGTATCTTTGGTAGCTATTCCCTGCTGAATAGCAAAAATCTGCATCTCCAAATTTTCCCTCTGTCCATAGATAGACGCCAAATGTTTATCATTCATCTTAACCCTTTTCAACAAGAGGAGTGCCTTCTTTTTATTGGTTTTAACACAAGCGCGCGCTTGTGTTCTAAATTTTTCATTATTCTTTTCGAGATAGATTTCGCGCTTCTCCAACGTTTTTAGAGTAACGTTTATATTCTGAATAACCTGTTGCGGAGACGGAGTCTCCTGTTTTTTACTCTTGCCAAATAGGTTGAAAAAGCTCATCCTTGTTATATTATAATATTTATTCTCTAAAAATCAATTTTTTTAATCTAAGGGCCATGACCTCCTCCATGACCTCCTCCTCCATGACCTCCTCCTCCATGACCTCCTCCTCCTCCTCCATGACCTCCTCCATGACCTCCTCCATGACCACCCCAATGACCACCCCAATGACCTCCATGACCTCCCCGATAAAATCGCCTTCTAAAGCGGCGCCTCGGAAATCTGTATCGATATGAATAAGGATAACCATAAGAATAAGGATATGTATATGTATATGTAGGGTATACAGCAACTTGTCCACATCCATCATCTACACAATCCTGTTGTTGAGCATATTTCCCGTCTTTGGTAGGTTGACATTGGTTGTTAACACAATTCCACCTATCGGGAGAGACGTCTATTGGTGGACAATTGGCAATACAATCATCACGTGTTGAATATTTTCCTCCTACTATTCGTTGACATGAATCACCTTTGCAAGTCCATTTTTTATATACTGTCTCAAACAATGCGACAGCAATTACGGCAGATATTACAAGGGCTGATATAATATATAGAAATGTTCTATTACTCATTTATATATAATAAGAAATAATAAAATAAAAAAATCTAAACACACCCAACTTATATGAATTAAAGAACAACTCCAAATATATATAAATGTCATCCTATAGAATTATTATTGAGAAGGAATACTACCCACTTTCCTTAACCAGAAAAAAACCCATTATTGGTTGTTTAATGATGGTCAAAGACGAAGAAAAACGTCTCCATGTATCTTTGGATAGTGTGACCGGAACAGTAGATTGTTTTATTATTTACGACACGGGATCTACCGATTCAACAATAGAAATTATTAAAAACCATTGCGAAAAACACAAAATAAATCTATACATGATCGGTGGTGATTTCGTCAATTTTTCGGTATCTAGAAACGTCTCATTAGATTACGCAGATACAAAAAACGTTCATTTCTATGTCTTACTCGATGTTAACGATGAACTCCGCAATGGAGATAAACTACTAGAATTCGCTAAAAAAGAAAAAGACTCTAAAAATAACGCATATCTTATGTGCCAACACTGGTGGTCGGGAGAATACAATAAATATTTCAATACTCGTTTCGTCAGAGCAAGATCTAACTGGCGATACAAAGGCTCTGTCCACGAATGGTTGTGTGACATGAATGAACCGCCTGGACCCTCTGTATTACGTATGCCAGATGACATTGTTCTTTATCAGGACAGAACAAAAGACAATAACAAATCTGCTAAAAGATTCGCTCGAGATAAGGTACTACTCCTGGCAGATCACAAGAAAAATAGAAAAGAGCCACGAACTCTTTTCTACTTAGCACAAACTTGTTTCTGTCTTCAAGATCCTGAAGAAGCTTTCTATTACTACAAATTGAGATCAGAACTTGAAGGTTTCCAAGAAGAAAAATTTCATGCATTCTTAAGGTGCGGTGAACTTTCACAAAAATTAGGTCACACCTGGCATGATTCATTAGGCTACTACATGAAAGCTATTGAACATTCATCCACAAGAGCTGAACCAATGATTAGAATAGCTCAATACTACAACACAAAAAAGAAATGGCTGTTGGCATTTACATTCGCAAATCTCGCTTGTTCCATATCTTACCCACACCACTGTATATTATTTGTCGATAAATATGCCTACGATTACACCCGTTGGCATCTCCTGGGCATAGTAGCCTATTACTGTGGTAAATACGAGGAAGGTAAGAAAGCGTGTCTAAAAGCGATAGAAGGAGGACTGAATGTTGACCTAGATAAGAGTAATCTAGAATTTTATGAGAAGAAATTAGTTGAGATCACAGACTCCAAGAGACCATTGACCAAAAAACAATTTATCCAATCAGAAATTGATAAATTGAGAAAGAGTGGCACCAAAATATCTTTGAAAAAGATGAAAAGATTGGCAGCAAACAAGTGGAAAAATAGATTTAAGGCCAATTAATAATAATCACATTCGTTAGTTGGATCGTACTTTACCTTGAATCCTGATCCTCGACGAAGATGAGGTTGATCGATCTTATTCTTCTCGGTTCTCCCAGAATTGGACCTCTTAGATTTGGTCTTAGTTTTTCCAGACTCTTTGACCTTCTTTTCAGGTACCATTTCTGGTATATTTTGTAAGTATTCGTGCGTATCTCTGACGCGAAAAGACATATTTCTTATGAGCTAACTATTCTATAAATCATTTCACAGATAATTATTTAAATATATTAGTTTATATAAATAAACATGGTATCTATCAACCCCGGAGTTCAAGCATATGATATGCGCCAGTTCTATGACTTTCCCGATCTAAGAAGCAAAAAACAAGTTAAATGTTCCTTACCCGATAATACCTTAATGGGTATTATATATAACAACCCTGATTTTTCTATTTTTGCCGGTATAGTAGAAAAAGCACACTACGGTGGAAAATTATCTGAAAAGCAAGCAAATTTTACATTATTCGTCCCATCGGATACATACCTAAAACAAAAATACCCTAAACAATATTTTGATAATATGGATGATGGTTTAGCCCGACAAATCCTCGCCTTCTCAATGATGAAAAGAAAATTGGACCAAAATCTGCTACAAGCCAGCCCTGTAAGTCTATACCCTACAATCGACCGCTCAAATTTAATGCAAATAGATACTATTAGCGGTGTCTCCCGTCTGAATAATTGTACAACTGTTATTCACTGGAACCACCCGGCAGACAATGGTATTATTCATGTAATTGACGATCTCCTCATTCCAGTAAGCGTAACCGGGAAAAGAACATGGTCAGCCTATATTTAGTTGATGCCCTAAATAATACGCCAAAAATACAGTTATACTAAACATAGATACAACATATATTGTTTTTGTTATTATATGTTTACCAGACCATCTAAAACTCCTAAATATAGATAACACTAATTCATTAAATCCTAAAGCCGTTGCCATCGCCAGTGAATAGAGAAGAATTATTGTAATATTATCTCTGATGTTATTTTTCCTCTCTTCAGTCAAAACTTTATCTCCTGAACTCATTTATTATACAGTCGTATAATAAATGTTATGCAATATATGAAATATCTTTGCTAGTAGTCGTTAGTAATTCTTTTACTCCTCTACAAGAATATATCCTACATATATATTCTTGCTCATGTATCAGACAATGAACTTTCCCTCTATATTTCTTGGCCACTAAATTTCCTGCGAAAGGGCATTTGCGCTTATTTACAGGATTTATATGCATTTTTTTCAGATTTATCGGTTCATATTGATAGGGTCTCTTGCGTTTTTTCGTAAACATAATATTTCTCCTCTTGAATTGTGGATTAATTTGGGGATTACAGCAAGATAACATTTATTTCTGGTAGTTTAGTTATAAATCAAATTTGTTCCGATACCATTCTCTCCAGTCTTGGGAAAAACTGGAGATGATCTAGAATCTTTGCCTTAGCTTTTCTTATATAAGGTAACCTTTTCTCCCACCAATTTTCTTCTATAGCCTTCTTAATTTTCTCATAATCCTTCTCAAAATTAGATAATTCAAGATATACAAACGCTTTCTTGTCTATATAATCTCTAACATTATGACAACCTGAATAAAATACCAAACACTCTGCCATTATCCCATCAATAAGTTTCTCTGTATAATAATTCTTTATCCTATGATTTTCAACATTAAAGGCATACTTATATGGAAACATAGCATTATCCTTCTCATGAGGCGGTAAAGATCCCTTGTAATTCGCATATTCCCATTTATTATTTCCAAACACATGAACTGGAAAATCCTTACTATCCAGGTACTTGACAAAATCAACCCTCTTTATGTGGCCTGGATCCCGGTATTTATCACTAAGAACAGTAGATAAAACAGAACCTAAATTATCGTCTTTTACTATCTTCATTTCTTTTAATTCAGTATACGTTTTACTAAGATGCCATTCATTATTATTATACTCATCCTCGTGATAACATACCTTAAAAAACTTATCCGGATCAGGTCTAGACCATTCTCCCCACCCTTTATTTTTACCCATATGAGGCTCCATCCTAAAGATAATCGTTTTTGATGGATCTGGATTAATATTTTTAGGTGGGGCATTTACTACAACAAAATAATCAGGGTCATCATCAAGAACAAGAGTTACTTTACCCCATGTGTAATTTCCTTTACTCATCTTATTCCACAACTCACGAAGATTTTTAGACGATGTCCAGTTACACAATAATTTAACTCTCACTTGATCATTTTTTCTAGCAACTTCAGCGGGGACTTCAGCGGGGACTTCAGCGGGGACTTCAGCGGGGACTTCAGCGGGGACTTCAGCGGGGACTTCAGCGGGGACTTCAGCGGGGACTTCAGCTGGGACTTCAGCGGGGACTTCATCTATCAAAGGGGGATTCTCTTCTTTACTGGTATCAATAGTTTCGCTAACGATTTTACCCTCCTTTTTAAGACCTTCGATATTGGCAAGAAACCGAGTAGAAATCTGAGATTTTCCATCGTTAATAATGACATCTAACAATCTCCCAAAATAATTAAGATTGTTGTTGAGACAAGATACAAGTGCTTCGTCGTAATTCCCATCAGAAATATATTTTTCAACTTGGTTCATTTAAATATATTTCTTATGTATTTAGACTTCTATTCATATATGCAGTCTTAGGCGTTGTTTTTAAAACCGTTTTTACAGCCTCTTGATGCTAAACAACGCACTGATTTGTACAAGAGGATTAGCTGCGTCAGGTGAATATGTGTCTGAGAGAACCGTTTGGAACAATTCACCATTTGGTAAATAAACCCCAAATTTTAGATTATCGTTTGGTTTGAATTTAACAGTTTGTACCATACCATCCCCATCTATTTTTATAAAAGGTGACAGTTCAGGATTGGCAATATCATCTACAGCAGCTCTAAACAACATTCTGTTTGCGTTCGGATTGTTAGAATATATTATACCATTAGTTCCCGCACTGGCTCCAGACAAATTTTGAAACTCTACGTAAACGTAAGGATAAAAAGCAATCCTTCCCCCTGATACTAGAATTGTATTTGGTAAAATTAAATTAATCAACTCAATTTCGTAACACACCATTTGTTGCTGTGAAACAAGACTTCCGGTATAATTAAAAGGAACAAAATTATCTCTTGTACACTGTAAAATTTCATATGTATCTCCAGCAGCCAACGGTACTGTAAGAAGTGGATTGCATGATAAAGTTAGTGTAATTTCTTGTGATAAATCATCATATGCGTATCCAGTTATACGACAAATTCTGTTTATGTTGGCACCACTGGTTATGCGAATAAAACACCCAGTATAAAAATCATTATCTATAGCATTTGGACCAATAACAGCAGTATTTAAACTTCCTCCAACTAGGGTGCCTATTTGTATTGGCATACTTTTACGCAAAACTAAAATATCGGTATCAACCCAACCACTCGCATCACTATCTAAACCTGCCAGTCTAGTAGTTCCATCAAAACTAACAATAGTTCTAAATTCATTCTGTGTTTGGTTATATATTATACAGCCAACATATGCGTGATCTGCAGATACACTTGCAGGAATCCATACAACGGGAATAGAAAAATTTGTTGATTGTACAATATCAAAAGGACCTACAGGAACTGCGCTAAATGGAACATCAACCGTAACTAAAAAACATTCATCTGTTCCATTATCACTTATAAATTCCCACGTAGATATACAACGAATTTCCCCAAGTCCTGTATCTTCTATTTTTACACCATTATAATATCCATTTACTTTAGCTTCGGGAACCAATGTTCCTGAAGGCCAACAAACCATAAATTGATCTGCTGTTGCTGGAGGGATAGGTGGCAGTACTCCACCAGCAACAGCAATATCATTGGGAATCCAGACTTCCATAGGTGTTGCATCTGAAACCGGATCGATAGCACGAAATCGATTTCTACTACCAAATTGAGAAATTAAAACATCGAAACTAGCTGGATGTGGAAAACGTTCTCTATTTCTGTAAGTACTGTCAATTTCTATATATCGTGTATTTGACATTTATATTATGAAAATATTTTGTTTAAGTAATATAAATGTCTTGTAATACATACGCTCTATTAGGAGCTCCATGTTGCCCTTTAACAATTGCATGCACGTCAAATCAAAAATTTATTCCTTTATGTTCTAAAGTATACCGTAAAAACTATAGTTATATGTTACAATACCCAGGAGATCGTGCACGCGGACGTATATTCGTACATCCATCCGATCCTGGACACTATCACCCGGAAGTTATTAAAGCGTACTATGGTAAAATATATGATCATGATTCCAGAAGACTCCAACCACACAGTGGCCATAATGTTGTTGATGTATTTACGACTCATGACCATGGTCATGACCACGCCCCTGGGCATGACCACGCCCCTGATTTTACCCAAGGGGAATCTACGACATCATGTAAAAATTGTTGAAGTCTTAATTTAATCTTTATCCCCATCCTTATCCCCATCCTTATCCCCATCCTTATCCCCATCCTTATACAAATTTTTTCTCAAATGCTCTAATAATTTACCCAGATTATTCCTTCCAGTATTTTCTTTTTTTCCCCAAAATGGATCGGACGAAAGAACAATGATAGGGCGCAATCCTGTTTCCGTTAAATTATTTCTAAGTTCTTCGTGTTGGCTAAATTTATGCTTCAATACTTGGTACATAAAGGGTTTTCTAAGTTCATCCCAAGAGTTTGTTGTAAATTTAGAAACAAGCCCATCAGGGTCTTTTTTAATCAGACCCTCAAAATATTTGTAAGCATCTCTAGCAGTTGGAAACACACCTACACCTGGTATTTCGACTTCTATTTTAGCGTCATTGCCAAATCTGGCAGAAAAATATTTATTATGATTTTGATAGATGTACAACGGGTCGAAAAATCTTGTTACAAAATGTTTCTGAGATCTAGTTTGCGGAGACCCCATTTTTCTCCATTTTTCCCTCATTTCTTTTCGTCTGCCATGGTACTTTGTAGTCTTGGCAATTGCATCAGATGGTGAAATATTATACATGTAACATAATATACACGCCACTACAATGCCAGATCGGCCATGTCCTCCTTTGCAATGGAGATATAATTTTTCTCCTGCAGAAAGATTCTTAATTATATCTACTAGTCTAATGATAAATTGTGCAAAGCTTTTCCAGTTTGTTGGAATACGACGATCATGGATCGGGTAGTGAATATAGGTATAATTGGTCTCATATGGGGTTGTGTGTTTTTCTCCGTTACGCACAAGGTTTACAAAATATCTTACACCCAGCTTCTCAAATTCTTCAACATATTCTTGCGTAGGATAACTACCGAATAATGCCTTATTTTTAATAAACTCGCTTGATCGGTTCATTTATTAAAAGATAAAATATAACTTTAATATTCAATTATTTTAAATCTTATGAGAGAGATTGTTAAAACCCCAAGTTTTAACAATTTTTAATTAAAGATCTAAGAATTAATTCCTACTATAAAATGGACTCAAAATCCGAAGAACGGAATAAATTCGAAGAATACATTTCCAACATGATCAGCAACCTTGACGAAGAACTGGACCCAAAATTCGTCCAAGACTTCATGTTCTCCCTAGATTCGAAGGAAAAATTCTGTATACCCGCAGAAAAACTACTCGAATGGAAGGTATATAAGTATAAACGTGATGTAAAGAGAAAATTACTCCAACTCGAATATGAAGAGGGAAAAAACTTTTACGCAACGAAGCGTAAAACTAAAGGTCGTCCTTCTGAATCTATAAGGATTTTATATATAAATTTAAAAGGATCTATACCTAATATAAATATGTCTATGCAAATTTTCGTGAAAACTTTAACAGGAAAGACCATCACGCTTGAGGTAGACCCGGCTGATTCTGTTGAAACTGTTAAACAGAAGATTCAAGACGCGGAAGGTATCCCAGTAGATCAACAACGCCTTATTTTTGCGGGTAAACAGCTTGAAAACGAGCGCACTTTGGCCGATTACAATATCCAAAAAGAAAGCACTCTTCATCTTGTTCTTAGGCTGTGAATGAGCTAGATTTAAATTTTATAGAAATTTTCTATAAAATAACTTGACCCATAATAAACGGGTTGTCGTAATTGTAATAAAAAATCTAGATGTAGGTATGGTTATAACAATGGTAATGGTAGTTTTCCATGGTGGACAATCGCAGTAATCGTTGGGGTGTTATTATTGGGCGGTGGTTTCTTATACCTCAGGAAAATGACAGGGCATCATGATCCTCTCGAAACATCTATATCCCCTCCTTCAAGTCCAAGTAGATTAGTTTGGGAGGTACAAGAGGGTCTTGCACCTGATTATTAAGTTCTATTATTCATTTCAATAATAGAACTGAGGACAACGGTAATAATCACTTTACGGGACACATCCCTCCGATGCACTCACTGTCTCCAATAAACTTCTCGTCTTCAGGTGTAAAGCATACACCTTCAACAGAAGTAATTGGCCGAGAATTAGCAACCATCTTATCATATTCTTCTTTGGTAATCTTCTCTAGAGGAGCCTGTTGAAACCCGTGTTCGCTATGTAGGAGAAAACTGACAGATTTGATTCCGTTGTTATAGTTTTCTGCTAACCAGGCCTTAATTTCATCTAACTCTTCTCTCTTATAATATACTGTACATGAGACACTATTGTCACTCCATTCTGTTTGTAATCTTCGTACATATTCAAGTTGTTGAATAGCGGTACATTTGTCGGCGAAAACAGTTCCTTCTGGAAGTGAGTACGGAAAAGAGATTACTTGTGTAGTTGGATCAACAGTTTGATCAAAGTTCCTTACGTATTCAACGTGGTAACCGTGCTTTTGCGCCAAAGCGATTAGTGGAGATTCTGAAGCAATTCTAATACGACGGATATAGTACTGAGAGTATCCAGGATGAACTCCAGAAGTACACCCGCCCAAAAGAGACAGAGTACCGCTGGGTTTACAGGTCGTGAGCTTAATACTGAGAGGAAATCCGTGCTGTAGTGAATACTTCTCATCAAATGATCGAAGATATTCATAGCATGGAGACAACCAAGACTTTTGATCTTCAGTTGCCTGAAGATATCCAGTGACTCCAATTCCCATTCGCATATTCTTGTGCACAATACGTTCTGTCTCTTTGCTGTCTGGACATCCTAAGGTTAGTGAATGTTTGCAAATTCTGTAGAGATAAGTTGCACATTTATTGAGTTCGTCTTGAGAATGAATGTTTGGTAGATAAATCTCAGCCAAGCAGCAGGTTTCATGGCTTGAAAGTGATTGTTCGGCACATGGATTATATCCTTCTACATCTGGATCCGGATATTGAGTTTCTCCTAAGCGACCACAAGATCTTGATAATCGAAGATTAATTAATCCGTAAGGTTCTCCATTTCCCAAGTAACCGTGCCAAAACTCATCATTGTCTAAAACTTCCTTAATATCATTGCAAACTACAGAGTTGTTGCTGTAACATCTCCAATTAGGAATTCCACCCAAATCCCAGCGTTTTGCTCGGAGATACTCAGTGTCTTTGCAGTCTCCTAATGCCAATTGGGCACTTCTTCTCACATTACCAGATACCACAATCTGTCCTATAATATTCATAATGTCCAAAGCATCAACTGGTCTAATCTTCATTCCAGCTCTTTTATTCAAAACATTGCTGATCTTTCTTACACCGTCGCACAGAACCTCTGGTCCAGAAGCAAGACCTCCAAATCCTTTGATAGGCGCACCCTTGCTTCTTAACAATAGACAAGAATAGGTGAATGATTGTCCGGAGTAAAAATGGGCTTTCAACACACGACCCAAGAGTTTTACCCATCCTTCTCGAGAATCTGGGACAATGTAGTCAGCATCTTTTGTTTCTTTGCGGGTAATCAATGCGTGTTTTACAGGCGGAATTTTCTCAACATTTTCTGGGGTAATACTGTATCCGCATCCTGCACCCAGCATGAGAAAATTCATGACCCATGTGAAAGGAGCGACAGGTTCATCAACAGTGACAAACGCACAGTTTTGTAATGACATCAGGCCAGTTTTTTCTACAGTCTTGGTACCGAGTTGCCATAAAAATCTTCCAGCGACGGAGCATTTCAGATTATATAAGATAGAAAACAATTCTGCCAATTCGTCTTCTGTAAACCCCACATTCAGTTGGTTATTCGTTGCTAAAACTACCCTATTAAGACATTCGGTCCATGATTCCACAGTACTATCCGGATCCTCGTCGTTATGACGACGAGCGTAAGTTCTGAGGTATGTAAATAAACCGACGGTATTAAACGGGGCAGGCCCCATGGGAGCAAAAGGAGTATTCAGATTATTTTTGTTATGCGAGACAGTCGTTTGGATAGACATTTGTTTTTATATTAGAATCCAATTTTCTAAATCAATTTTAAATTTGTGAAATAGTGTGATTAGACGGTAGATGTTTACCATTGCCGAAATCTATTTTAAAATTTTATCTTTTCAAATATAAAATGAGCAATTATAGATGTATATCAAATTTTGGTGCATCGGCATCCAATGATCCAAGCAACAACCCGTTATCATACTGTCTCCTCCAAACCATGGATAGTGAATTTTTACACGGTGGTACGGCTGACTCAATTAGTGGAAAATATAGTAGAAATTGTCAAGCATTCATGTCTCAATATTGTGCCAATAAATGGGATGATGTATGCGAATTCGCCAGTTCTGATACTTCCCATATCTATCCAAATAATCTTCAAAAATGTGGGTCAGGAAGCTCCGTTGGTTGTCAGGGACTTACAGCAGGAGAAGTATTAGTTGCAAACACAGCAGCCCGTAAGTATCTTGTTAGTATGGGAGGTTCGTGTTGTTTAAAATACGAACCTTTTGACCCCACTGTGGCATCTTCCCCATTAATTAGTTTCTGGGAAGGAGGTTGTAATACTCAAGGAAATGGGGGTTGTGTAGCAGAGTATGCAGTTGACCCTACAACAATAGATAATGATCCTGTCATGCAAAAGATTTTAGCTAAACCAATTATTGCATGGACAATTTTAGTCAATATCTATAATACTGCTAGGCGCAAAAATAAATTAGAAGAGTTGAGGGGTACCAATATTTACAATTTCTTTACATCCCAACCTTTTCAAAATTACTTGAAACAGATGGCAAAAATTCCTGGAATTATATGCACCAAAGGTTGCTGTTCTGGTGCTAGATCACTGGGTAACATAACAAGTATGCCATGCGGGTAATAATTAACTATAACCTAACTATAACCTAACTATAACCTAACTATAACCTAACTTATATCATTGTCAAAACTCCACCACTTCTCAGTTTCTGCAGAATTCGTCATATTGAAAATAAACATATTACAGACTATAAATATATGCTTATTTTCATAATACTTCGTTAGTTATAATTTAACGCGACGGTGAACCTCACCCCCCGAAATTAAATCTTGGATGACATTTTACTTGTGTAAAATACAAATAAAGTGATACTATAATTAATACAGCTCCTCCAGATATGACTGCGATCGAATGATTATTAATATCTTTATCCTTACATTTGTTCTTATTCAAATTCATTGTAGATATCCCCAACGATACAATAGTAACTCCCAAAAAAAATATAAATACACTGCCTAAAATTGTATGACTAAGCATTTTATTAATACAAACATAAAAACTTTACCATAATTATTGCAACCACGAATACAATAATAAAAAATACAAATGTCCTAATAATAGACGATAATGTTATCGCATGTCTCACATCACCTCCAACAAATCTTAGAGCAGTTTCGACTGCTGCTTCCATTGTAGTCGGCTTAAATATTCGATAGTTCAGGGGTCCTACTATGGCTAAATCATTCCTCTTCCCATGAGAATTGATAGGTCCCTGAACAGTCCTGCATGCTGATGATATATCAAAATTCCATCCGTTATCTAGAGACCACTCGACATCTGTTCCTAATGTCGCATATTTATATTCCGGCAGCGGATTGATCAGCACTAGCTGCCTCCAGACCTCTTGTTTAACTTCTTCGGGATTACATTCACGGACTGTCTTTTTCAATGATGTGCTATACGAATCTAAATTTATAACAGAGCATGATATGACAAAAAATTCAGAAATTTCTCCAGGAATTTTAATACATATTATACCCCATTCAGTTCCAAATCCTGATTTCACTGAACCTTTGAGTTTTACTTCGCTATTTTTGCTGAAATGATACTGAACTCCAATAGATATATAAATTCCTCTGGAAATGTGTTGATATAGTTTATTCCAAGTTCCCCAATTATTTTTAATACTGTCATCAGAGACAGATAAAACTTTTAATAAAGACAATGGATCTAACGCAAGTATCATCTTTCCACCCTCGATTTTTATATGTTCTGGAGTTGTTTTGGACTGAACGTATACAGATATCGTATTTTGATCAATTTTCAGCATTTTTAATGAAGTGTTGAACCTAAATTTGACACCCTGTTTTTTTAACTTATCTACCCATTGTTGAGCAAATCCTTTCCTATCATCACTAGCTTTTTTCATTTCCATTGTACTATAAAACACAGTCTGATCAAAAGAACCGAATAATTCTGCGACTGTCATTATATCTGGCGATACTCCATCCAGTAAATAGCATACTTTCACTATCGCATTCCATCCATTTACCGACAGATTATTATAAAATTGTTGTTTTACAGTCAGCTTTTCATAATAATGTTTTCTAAATGTATACGATAAAAATGTTGATACCAATTTTAATTTATCCGAGGATGATGTATTATTCAGTATTAATGAAATCCAGGCCGCATTATAACCCTTCGTAAATTCTCTATAATTAATTCCCATTTCTTCCCATAATGCAATCGTATTGATATACGCCGTCGTCAAAATCTGAGGGCTATGTTGCGTAAATAAATCATTTTCTGTCCATCTTGTTGCCCATGTACCTCCTGCAGAATTATATTTTTCGATAACAGTGACCCTATTACCTTTTTTAGATAACAACCAAGCCAGTGAAAGGCCTGTTGGGCCTGCGCCAAATATATAAATAGTTCCATTCATTTATATATATCAATATTTAATCAATGTACCGTTATCGTTCTTGATCAACGATATTTTCAATTCCGTTGTGAACTTGGACACAAAATCTGTTTTGTCTTTCGTTTTGCTTGTTCACACTTAATATCAATATACCATCAGTATATTTAACCGTCACATTCTCTTGACTGGTAACACTCATCGGTAGCACGAGATTTCTTCGAAAAGTGCCGTATCTGATCTCTTTTTTCCAGGGTTGACCTGTCCATTGTTTTAATTTATTACCAGAAACAGTTAGCTTATTATTAAAAAATTCAACATTGATACTTTTCTCATCAACTCCTGGAAGCTCCATATAAACAGTCAATAGATTCTTAGAATCGACAATATCGATATTCGGTTGCCAACTCCCTCCTTGAGGAACATTAGGAGTATTATTTAATATATTTTGAACGGCAGTTCTCATATTTGCGTCTGGATGCATGTTGGATAGGGTAGTTATCAATAAATCTTGTAACGACATTTATTAATTTATCCACCCTCTTAAATAGATTTAAAATCCTTGACGTAATCTTGTTAATAGATCTCCACCCCCAGTCGGTAATCGAGATCCTACTGGAGTTGGAGACGATTTCGAAGTCCGAAAATGCATTGAAGGAGGTCTATAGGATCTAGAATCGACCGGACTATATGATCCCCGGACGCTAGATTTAGTTTTGTATCCATACTTAATCCTGGATTCTGATCGTGCACGATCAGACCCACGATCAGACCCACGATCAGACCCACGATCAGACCCACGATCAGACCCACGATTAGACCCACGATCAGACCCAAATCGTAGATGTGTTCCGAAAGTCGGGAATGTAAGAGGTCCCTTCTCATCGTTGCCTGAGCCATCATCTGCATCTTTTTGTTTGTAGAGTTTCCATAGAATAAATAATCCTCCAACAACAACAGCAACAATCAACCCGATTTTAACCCAGTTAATAGATTCCTTAGGAGGATTGGCTGGTTTTCTTCGTAACTGACCTTTTGAGGGTTTGTTGTTTAGGGGAGGGTTAAGTTTATTTTCTGGAGTTTTAGGTAAAACTTTCTTAGTTAATTCAACATCTACAGAACACGGTGACTGTGATTTAAGTATCAAGAAATAATTCTGATAAACATTTTTATCCGCTACTATATTTCCAGATATAGTGCCAACTACCTCCTTATACTGAAGATTTGGTGTATTGTCCAGTGTTGTTTGATCAACAACCAATAGGTTAAAAGGCGTTGAATCTTTACATGTTACCTTAAATGTAAGGTCAAAGTTAGTACTATCACCATTCAAATCTATTAATTGCTTGATTTTACTGAGTTGATAAGTTTGTTTTGTTTGTGCCATCTTTTATACAATCAACTCCAATCCTTTTAAACAAATAATAGCTGTTAAGGTCCCTTTATTTATTCAAGTATTCTTTACAAGAAACCATCCATCAACTCTAATATTCTCAATTTCACCCAGATATTCAGAAGTTCTTATTTCTCCCAGCGTAAGGGAAACTGTTTAAGTACTATTTTACCAGTTTTGGTATCTTGTTCCATTTATATTGTTAATTATGTTCTTTAATAGATTCGGATATGTATGAGCAACATACATATCTTTTATTGATTTATAACGACCCAATCCCTATCATTATTTCCATCAGTCTGAATACCTATGCTTCTTGTCTCAACTTTTTTCGTAATAAATTCATTACTATGCTCAATCAGTTTTTCCATTGAAAAACCTTTATCAGAGTGAAAAGAACTTTTCTCCTTAAACAACACCGGTACATGAAGAGCAGAATAAAACTCTTGTTTATTCTCAAATAATTTTCCAGGCTCAGTGTTAGTTCCAATACTTCGAGTATCCATGTGTAATATACAACCCTGAGGTCTGGTTTTTAGAAGCGGAAAAAACTTTTTCCGAGGTATTGCTGGTTGTTGAATAAAACTCCCGCAAGCAAGTGCCCTCCATAAAGGTAAACCAACCCCCAATTCTGTCATGTAATTAAATTTATAACTTTGAGTTTCTTCATTTTGATCTATCACACTCATTTATATGTGGCCAACTTCTTTTTAATATCTCGCACTTTTATATCAGACCTCGCTAAATTTCGAGCAAGAGCAAAGAAAAAATCACTTAACCTGTTCATATACCTCAAAATATTATTATCAACTTTGACAACTGAAATACTATTATTTTTATTATCATACCCTTCTCCAATATGTTCCAATTTCCATAAACTTCTCTCAACCCTTCTAGCAAGAGAACGACATACATGACATTGTGCATCATTACTTTGTGTACCATAAACTAGAAACTCTGTTAATCTATCATTTTTTGCTTCGCATTCGTCTATTAAACCCTCTAACTTTTTAACATCGTTTCCTGAAATTTTTGTAAGATTTTTCCTCTTTTTCTCATCAATAACAGCAATATTACTAGATATATCAAATAATTTAATCTGAATTTCTCTAAGATTAATTAAACACGCATCATATTTTCCTTCTTTTTCTTCATAACAATCCGAACGGTGTTGCAACATACATTTTGCTCTTTGGTGATCCCTTCTCGTTAGATCAATGTTTGCGTGCAGTACTCCAATATGACTAGATAATTCATCTATATCGCCAAGTACGTCAAAAAATATAGAACTCTTTGGACGTCTATTACCATCGTATAGAGAAGTCTCTCCATTATCCCCAGATTTTGTATATAGTTTTGGCATTTATATATAGATAACTTCTCCTTAATTTAGAATTAGTCCTCAGATAAATGGCGAGTTCGCCTTTCGATATTAACGAAAAATTTGCCATATTCACCAAGGATGTATATAAAAATAGGTATACGTGTAAACTCGGATTTAGTTCTAGAAAATATGCAGATCGGTATTCTTCTAGGTTTACTAAAAAGGGGTAACAAACTGTTTGATACCATATATGAATTGTACACCAAAATGGCTTTTACGGAAACAAATTCAGAGATATTTGACTCCCAACATAGTATTAGATTAATTTATTAATCCTGTTAGGATTAATAAGTAATTCGACTCATCCCACGTCGTCTATAATAATGGTCCAAAAATACCTATGACTACCCGTGCAATAACACTCAAAACATTTTCTATAACTTGGGTATTTACCAGTTACTTCACAACATAGACACATATATTATCTATAGCTATAGATAACACCATTCCCATATTTATTCATACACTAAACAATTTGAAAACATTATTCCGAAAATTAAACCAGGCCTTATTCAGATCAAAAATAACAAACCCATTCATAAATTGTCTTGAGTTCTCTCCAGAACTAACAAAAGTTAGTGGGATTGGTTCCCATCCATTAGGAATCCATTCCCACTGATATACCATATTTTTTGGTGCATCCTCAGGGAGATTTAGATGTTTAATCTCCCTGAGCCAATCACCATTATCATTCTTAAAAGAATGTAAAACCTTATGAGATTGCTCTCTGTATGATCGACGTATGTTGACCACCGATTTCTGTCGACCATCCGTGCTCCCAAAACCACCAGAACCTCGTTCTGTCTTTTCCAGACTATCGACAACAGCTAACTGTGAATATTCGGCTCTCCTCAATACCATCTGACACCTGGTAAACGGGACAGTGATATCGGGCATCTTTTGATCTACTTTAATCAAAGCGATCTTAAGTGTTCCCCTGTAAGGAGGATCGATTGTTCCGACAGAATTTGCAAGCATATATCCTGTTTTGCTTATGGAACTTCTCGGAACAATTTCGATATAATACCCTGGAGGAGGACACACCTTTACTCCAGTTTCAAATAATGTAATGCTGTCAGAGATTTTTCTATATACTCCAATTGCTGTCAAATCATAACCAATGTCGTCCGGATAAGCTTTAGTGGGTTTACAAGCCAGTTCATGAGTCAGAACGACTTTAATCAGGTTTAAATCATTTTTTAATTCCATTGTCTAATATATTTCCGGAATCGTAATTTTTAATTCAATTTAATTTAATTTTTACGATCAATTCCAGTTTTAAATATTAAATGTTTATAATAAAGGATGGGTATCAAAAAAGAGATTATATATCCAGTTTTCTTTGAATGCTGCCAATACGCCGATGATACGTTCTGGGTAAATCTATTCGAAGACCTCGCATACGGAAAGACTCCGTACGGAACGTATATCAGCAAAAACTTTTTATGTTGTAGATACAAAAATAAAGAGTTTAGCTACAAACTGGACCGTAAAGACCCTCTAAAACTTTATAATGACATATACAAACTCCTAACAGTAAAACTAGGTATTCTGTCAAAAAAAGAAAAAGTTAAAAAACGGGTTGCCTTCCACAAGACCGAGGCCAGGATTAAACATTTCCGTCAAAATTGGGCCAACATACGTAAAAAAAATATAAAAGACCTGCTCATAGAAAGGTATGTTGTTGATATGAAGAAAAAATACAACCTAACTATCAAACAGGCTAAGAATTTACTTTCCATTATTTTTATCGCACTTGTTTTTAAGGCCATTACATCTAAAGATATCGATTACTTTGATGGTAAAATTCAACATATTGAGGGAATTGAGTTCGTCAAAGAAAAAATCATAGTCACAAGAGATATTTACGATGCTGATACCGGATTCTCCCCAGAAATTGTTATTGATAAAAAAGTTATGGCTGACAATTGGGGAAAGTATCTCATATCTCTACGAAAGTTGAAGAAAAATTAATAAAAATATTACACTATAATAAATGCCAAAATCTATTACAAGAGAACAATGTGGTAAACATATAGAAAAGTTTATTGAAAAATATATAGGAAAACAAATGGATCAAGAAGAACTAGAACAAATGGATGATCTAAAATTATTTAAAAAAGTATTCAGAGAATATCTAAAAAAATATCCATCATGTAAAAAATATGTAGAAAAAGATATGAGAAAGAAATTCCCCGGACTTTTTCGTAAATCCCGTAGAAAGCCTAGCAAAAAATCTACAAAAAAGAAGTGTAAATACGGGGTACTAAAAAAACCCGTTAAACTTCCTAGTGGAAGAAAAAGATATTGTAAATTGGTTAGGAAGTCCCGTAGGAAGTCCCGTAGAAAGTCCCGTAGAAAGTCCCGTAGAAAGTCCCGTAGGAAGTCCCGTAGGAAGTCCCGTAG
>Ga0180432_10001155_pt1 | contig 42345 bp, 32 predicted proteins | sample SS_ome_10_FD_132414 | JGI IMG/M metagenome (GOLD analysis project Ga0180432, IMG submission 132414) | Hypersaline lake sediment archaeal communities from the Salton Sea, California, USA - SS_1_MS_2 metaG | ecosystem: Environmental > Aquatic > Non-marine Saline and Alkaline > Hypersaline >... | reverse complement strand
GACATAGCGGAGACCCGCACGAAAAGGAACAGCTTGTCCTGAGCTTGTCGAAGGGCAGTTCCAGTCAAATTAAGTCAATGAACTACGAACTACGAACAATGAACTATGAACAACGAACTACGAACAATGAACTACGAACTACGCCTGTCCGCCGTAGCCCTGGCGAAGGCGGAAACTATGAACTACGAACTATTTTATCCAAAACAAACCCAATTTCCCGAATGCCCAAATGAACATAACTTCTGTTATATCAATGAACTACGAACAACGAACTACGAACTATTTTCTGCAAAACAAACCCAATCAAACCCAATTTTTACACTTTTTTTCCAGCCGGCGGTTGGTTATTTTAACGACTTTTTTTATCAGACGGATTTGTTTGCTGTTTTTGTTCTGGCTTCGGTATTCCCTGAAGAACCTCATACGGTCACTGTTAGTGATGGCAATTTGGTGGTGCATATTAAGCTGCACAAGATTTCTTACTCGCAGCCGAAAGGGCAGTCTGCGGAATTTTTTTGTCCGTTCGTTATCAAGAAAAAAGAATTGCCGCCCATCTTTATTTTTTCGTCCCAGCACGTTGCCCAGCCGCATATCACCGTGAAAAATGCCGGCCTTGTGCATTTGGCCGACTGTACGCCCAAGTACTCGCAGCCACTCTCGTTTATCTCGCATCTGCTCAGCCGTCAAATTCGAAACGCTGTTGGGAATAATTTCATAAATCCGTTTTCCGTTTTCAACCTCAAGGGTTAACAGAAAATTATCTGTATTGAAAGGATCGGATTTGCGCTCACCCATTGCGATAATGGCAGGTGCTTTGAAGCCGTTCTGTTTTAACATTTGTGTTGCATTAAATGCCCTTTTGGCCCGACTTGGGCGCAAAAGATGTTTAATTAAATCCACGGCCGACCTGCTGAGGTATTGCTTAAAGTAAACTGTTCTCTCTGTATTGTTTAACTTCGCTGTGAATTGATACACACGTGCAAATTTTGATGACTCAACCGCCGTTGGTTTGTATAACCGCTGCAATTTTTCTCTGCCGGCTGTTAAGGCCTCTTCAAGCTCTTCGTTGCGAAAATTTCTATGAATATATAGCGTGTAGTTTCCCCGCTGTATTTTATCGAAATCATCAGCCACGATGTTAGTGTCCTACAATGGCTATGCCTAATTCATTGGCGAGATTTATTGTTTGCGGCTTATCGATAATGATTGTTTTGTCTGCTTCGACCACCACACATTTGCCCCCGTTTTCAGCCAGACTTTTAATGGTATCCGGCCCAATGCAGGGCACATCGAATCGCAAATCCTGGTTCGGCTTTGCTACTTTAAGAAGTGTCCACGAACCATTTTTACACAATTTGCCAGTTCTGTCAATCATCTCTGCGGTCCCTTCGGCCCCCTCCACCGAGAGTACTGCTTTTTCTTTAATTGCGACCGATTGGCCTATATCCAGTTCGCCGAGTTTTTTAGCTATTTCCCAGCCGAACTCGACATCATCCTTGATTGATGGGCTCGGCTGTGATTTGGTCATCGTTCCTGTGCTCGCAATATGTTCCCTGCAGTACATTGTTGTGTCCTCCAGAATTACCCCGCCGCCGGCCAGCTCTTCAGCCAGGGCGCCTAATATCATATCGGGCTGTTTGTCTTTATGGCGAAGCCGCCAGTACCATATTCGGAATGACCGCCAGTCAGGCAGGTAGCGCAGGATTCGCCGGCGGGTATATATTTGTCTTCTGGCGATGCCTCCTACCATAATGGCTCTGGTTACACCATGTTTTTTTAACTTCCGCAGCCAGCTTCCGGGCCGGGCAATCTCAACAATGTAAAATTCATCTACTTCGTCGGCCAACCTGGCTTCTACATAACCTGCCAAACCGACGCAGATAATTTTCAGTCCCGCATCCTTAGCTCCCTTTGCAACCATAAATGGCAGCCGACCGTCTCCGGCAATCAATCCAATTACTTTTTCTTCTGTTGCCATAAGCTTGTTGTCCGTCCAAACCGGTTCGGCTAAGATTTGGCAGGCTTTTCCAGCTTGGTTACCCGTTTCTCAACTGTACGAATGTTTTTGCGAATCTCAGGCAGATATTCTATAAGACTATAAGCTCGTTTCGCCGTATTTGCATCGATGGCGGGTGTGCCCGCGATTTCTTTTCCGTCCTCAACGTCATTAATCACACCCGACTGTGCGGCTATCTTTACCTTATTTCCGATATTGATGTGCCCGACCACTCCAACCTGGCCGCCGAGAGCGCAGTGATGACCGACAGTCGTCGAGCCGGCAATGCCTACCTGGGCCACAAGCAGACTGTACGAGCCTATTTTTGCACCGTGCCCTATCTTCACAAGGTCGCCAAGCTTACTTCCTTTTCCTATGACGGTATCGTCTAATGTTCCCCGCTCAATCCCGCAGCACGCTCCAATGTCCACATCGTCTTCGATAACCGCTCTGCCGATATGGGGTATTTTATGATGCTCACCTTTATGTGTTGCAAAACCGAAACCGTCCTCGCCGATAGTTGAGTTTGCATGGATGGTTACTCTGTTGGCAACCCTGCAGTCCTCATAAATCACAACGTTAGGATACAGAATGCAATCATCACCGACTATTGTTTTTTCACCGATGAAAACGCCGGGATAGAGAACGCACCTATCACCGATGGCGGCGTTATCACTGATGGTTACAAAATTATGGATTTGGCAATCTTTGCCCAATACCGCTGTTTTAGCTACCGAAGCTTTATCGCTGGTCCCTGTTTTCTTGTGGTTGCGGTGTCCGTGCAGTAAAACAACAATTTCTCTAAAGGCAAAGTAAGGGTCATCGACTATCAAAAGTGCAGCTGGTGACTTTCCTTCTTTGTTTGCCACTACTGCGCTGGCCCTGGTTGTTTCGAGTTGACTTTCGTATTTGCGGTTGGCCAAAAAGCTGATGTCACCTTCACCGGCCCCTCCAATTGTGGCGGCTGAGCGGATTATAATATCGCAGTCCCCAACAACCCGACCGCCTACGTATTCAGCCAATTCCCCTAACGTCCTGGCCTGCATACAGACGCCTTTACATTTAACTTTAACACACTCATTTGGATATTCTTATCTTGAGCATTATATCAGAATAACCATTACGGTCAACTACGAAACCTCCATCAAGGCCTCCACAATTTTCTGCTGTAGTTTTACAGAGTGCTGTTTCGTAAAGGTTGATGCCTTGCTTTTAAGTATTTTTACAGCCGGCCCGATTGGTTTATATACAGCCGGTTCGGTTGGGCCGAAAACAGCTAACGTCTTCACTCCCGAACCGGCTGCCAAATGAGTAATACCGCTGTCATTGCCGACAAATCCATCCGCACAGCTAAAAAGCCCCAGAACCTCCGTCAAAGACAAATCTGTTAGCAACTGGGCGGCGTTGTTTATTTTGCTGATTATTTTATCACCGAATCTTTCTGTTTCCGCCGGTCCCAGAAGGAATATTACTTCAATGCCTTTGAAGGTAAGCTCTTTTGCTATTGATAAAAAATTATCAATGTGCCAGCATTTCTCTTTTCCGCCGCTGCCCGGACAGAGCACCACCAGCTTAGCTGAGAAATCAACGTCTTTTTCTGCTAAGAGCTCTCTGCCTCTTTTTCTATCCGCTTCCGCGGCTTTAATCAATTGTTCACCGCCTGAAAACGGCATCGGCTCTAAAGGCATATCACACTGCTCGACAAATTGCTGTATGTAAAAATTGGCTAAATGCCCTGAGAATTTCTTAGGCGGCTTCAGTGACAGGGTTATTATTTCTGCGCTGTGACTGCAATGGGCCGTGAATATCAAATTTTGTTCAAAGTTGCTGTCAGGCTCACCCATAAATGTCACAATCCAGTCATAATCGGCAAAAACATATATCAAAGGGTCTTTGTCCGCAAGGTCGAATTCTTTTTTTTCAGTAAACAACCGATGCAAATCCATTGAATCCATAGAGCGGACTCTGTCAACGCACGTCCTGCCCGGCAGTATTCCGATGTATTCGGTGTGTCCCAGAATCTCAATTCCGCCCAGCCCCAGCGATTCCTTCATAAATTTGGCCAAAGGCAGGGTTAATATGCAATCGCCTATAGCGCCCGGCTGCAATATTACTGCTCGCCGGCTCTGCTGAATTGTGCTGTATTCTTTTTCCCTGAGAATACTTAAAATGTTGTCATTTGCCTGCATAATAAAGAACAGAATTACAAAGGTCTTTGAAGTTTTTTTTGGTCGTATGCATTATCAATCCATCCACCGCCCGTCTGCCTTGTTACAATAACACTTACATTTCGGCTGTGCCCTTTTCTTGCGTCAGGACAGCAGCCGTCGAACCGTCAACTCCACCGCTGAGCGCGACAGAAACTTGTCCTTTTTTGCCGACCATTTCATCTGATGCCGAATACGAAATTAATCTTGAGGATAAATAATTATGCGGTCGTGGATAATCGTTACGAGGTCACTTTTGCCGTCTCCTGTAACGTCAGCGATTTTCAGCTCTCGCGGCTCAACAACAGGCGTTCTTCGTGGACTGCCGCGATAAGTTTTTTCCTCGAATATCCTGAACTGCATTGCAGGAATTGGCTCGGATTCTGAATCAAGCGTTAATATTTCGATGTGGTAATCTTTGTATTCGCCACGCTCGTATTCCACCATAATAATATCAACCTTGCCGTCAGAGTTAATATCACCCGCTGTCAGGTTGCCATACACACCGTCTTTGATTTTAGTCTCGTAACTGAACTGCTTCTCAAAACGCTGCGGAATATTGCTGCTGCTCGGCGGTGTTACAAGTGCAAACTTCTCACTGTCAAACAACAGTATGCTCTTGCCTCCTCGGCCTGTGAGCGGCGTAAAGAGCATTTTCAAATGGGTTGCCTGGCTCCACTTGCCGATGTCCACCACTTTTTCAAGCCGGCAGGTCCCATCCTCTCCGGCCTTAAGTATCTGTAGTTGCCCCTTTAAACCATCCAGCAGCAGGATAGCCGGGTTCTCCGGGGTTGTAGCGTCAATATTAAATGCAGCTACCGCTGATATCTCGTTCTCTTTGTTCCTGGCGTTGTATTGGTCGATAATACTCCATTTTTTGCCCTCTGAAAAAACCAGACTCCTGGCAAAATTCTTTTGTGCCAGCAGCATTTCTTTGCCCGCCTTGCCGTCAACGTTGGCAGCGGCGATTGAACGAAGACTCACATCTTTAATCAGACTTGCCTGCGCTTTTGGTGAATCAATCAGTTCGAAATGCCTCTTCTCTGACTGACGGACCAGTATAGGGTCGTCATATTTGACGAATATCAAAACATCCTGCAGCCCGTCCTGGTCAACGTCAAGAACTTTCAAACCCTCCGGATTGGAAGTTAATTTTTTGAGTTCTAAAGCCGGCCCTTCTTCGCGAAATTCATCATTAAAGTCGGTTACGCTCTCATCCGGCTGATTCGGCTCCGTTTTTACCGGCTTCGGTGCAGGAGATGCTGCCAGATTATAAACAGCCCTTAGAAATCTAACATCATCAGTGTTCCTTGATATATAAAGGCAGTCTATACTGCCGCTGGAATCAACATCGGCAAGCTCCATTGCTACCGGCTCGCCGGTTACTTCAACAGGTTTGGGGAACGTTAATCTCTCATTTTCAAATTTGCTTATACCGATTACCTTTTCCTTAACGCTCAGGACGGCGAGGTCGGCTTTGCCGTTACGGTCGATATCTGCAACCGACAGGTTCGTAATATCGGCAAAAGCGGGAAATCTCTGCGGTTCGGCCAGACCAACCCCTGCCGTTTGTTTATAGAAAATAAGTTCCGCTGCGCCCGGGTCACTTACCGCTACGTCAGCAAGACCGTCACCGTCGAAATCGGCGACCACTAAATCCCGCTTCGTATCTGCCTGGCCTGAAGCAAGCGGATAAAACAAAATCGGCCAGTCGGCATCTTTTTGGGTTTCGGTGGTAAATTTATAACAGCTTAATCTGCTGCTGATACGGTCAATGGTCAGTATCTCGTCCCTTGCCCCGTTAGAAACTGTCTTTGTTGTTTCTAACGGGGCTGCCAGCCCGTCAACGTCATAAAGGGCCAGCACTGACGGTTTTTCAATAAAAAATTCTACTTCAGGCCCCAATTGTCCTGTCTCAAGGCCGAACCGCAGATGGAGCGGTTTTTCCTTTCCATCTGTTATGAGAACCAGGTCGTTTATATTATCGCCATTCAAATCGCCCGCTTTGATACCGAGTATTCTCGCTGCTGACGGATACTTAACCGGCTCAGCCAGCGTGCCGTCCTTTTTTTGCGTGATGATATAAACCGCCTCTCTGCCGGCCAATGCCAAATCGTTCGCTCCGTCGTTATTCAAATCCGCACATACCAGCGCGCTGGAAGTCAAAAGACCATCATCAATCTCGATTTTCTTTCTTGTTTGCCAGTTTATAGTTTTTGTTTTGTCCGGTTGAGTATCGCCCGCCTTTTGCAGGTAGACATACAGGCCCTTCGGGTCACCGTAAAATGCAAGGTCAATCATACCATCGGAATTTAAATCACCGCTGACGAAACTGAAAATTCTTTGTGCAACTGCTATCGACTGCTTCTGGAAGCGGGTGGGAGGGCTGAGTAAATTTATCTCTACCTCTTCCGGGTCAACGATTGTTGCTGGGCCAGTCGGCCCAATAGCTTCCTTCTGAATCAAAAGTTCTATCTTGGCCTTACTGTTATTGACTACTGCAATATCATTTCGCCCGTCACCGTTAAAGTCGGCTGTTATTAAACCTTCTATACCCTTGTCGAGCTTGATTATTTCTATCTCCTCAAACCCGTAGTATTCGGAGATGTCGAAATCATTCTGCTCCGAAGCGCCGCTGTTCGTTGCACTTATAATGACAACTGCTATTATTATTTTAATTAGTCGCACAATAAAATCCTCCATAACATTTCTTACTTTCAAAGCCTTACCGAGTATATATTGTTGCTGAGACAATATCAATTTTTTTTATTCCGCAGGATGCCTTACGGCATTAGACCGAGCGATTCAGCGCCGGCGACTGGGGCGGGGTTCGTTGTTCATTGTCGATGAACTACGAACTACAAACTATCAACTCATTGCCCTCCTTCGGTGGTGAGATATCAGAGTGGGGTTCTGCGTGTATCTCTGGTTATCGTTTTTAGTTTGCGGGTAATTGACGGAGTGAGCAGGCGGCTGTCAAATCGCCAGGACCAGTTTTTCTTATCAACCGAGCCGGGCAGGTTCATACGAGCCTCGGCGCCCAGGCCCAGTATGTCCTGCATAGGAATAATAGCAAGGTTTGCGACGGAACTCATCGCAAGGCGAACAAATTCCCAATGCAATTGGTCAGCCGGGACTTTGCGGCCAAGCTGTGCAAACAGCCGTTGTTTTTCTTCCGGGCCGGCCTGGTTTTCAAACCAGCCCATTACAGTGTTGTTGTCATGTGTTCCGGTATAGACGACGGAGTTTTTGATGTGGTTGCCGAGCGAGTGGACATTATCAGCCATATCTTCACCGAGGCCGTAAAGAAGGAGCCTCATTACGGGAAGGTGGTATTTTTCGATGAGCTTTTTTACGGCAGGTGTGATGAAGCCCAGGTCCTCGACGATTAGCGGGCAGGACGGCAAGAGGTTAAAAAGTTTTCTGAAGAAATCATCTTTGGGGGCGCGTACCCATCTTCCTTTTGCGGCGGTTTTGTGGCCGGCGGGGACCTGCCAGTATGCAACAAAGCCCCTGAAGTGGTCGATGCGAATGACATCGAATAATTTCAAGTTATGCTTTATTCGCCGAAGCCACCAAGAATAGCCGGTTTTTTTCAGTGCCGGCCAGTTGTAAACCGGGGTTGCCCATAGCTGGCCTTTTTTGCTGAAGGAGTCCGGCGGAACGCCTGATATAAAGCGAGGTCTTTTTCTTTTCGAGAGCTTGAAAAGATGCGGATTCGCCCAAACATCGGCGCTGTCGAAGGAGACGTAAATCGGGATGTCTCCTATTATTTTGATTCTGTGTCGGCTGCAATACCGCTTTAAGGCGAACCATTGTTTGAAGAATTGATATTGCAGAAACTTTTGACTGTTTATAGAGTCCTGAATTTTTGGGGTAAGGGATTTTTGAGTGATTTTGTTTTTGTTGTTGAAAGGCGGCGGCCAATCAGGCCAGAAGTCCGTTCCGAAGCGCCTGCGCAAAGCGGCGAACAGGGCGAAGTCCTCAAGCCAGGTTGCATTATCCTGGCAAAACCTCTCGAAGTGCGAATCGCCAGCGATGGATTTAAAACGCTCATAAGCGGTGTTTAACAACTTTGTTTTGTAAGGCAGCACTGTTCGATAATCCACCCGGTCTTTTGGCAAAGCTGCGGGGCTCTGAATTTCTTTGCGTGTTAAAAGGCCATGTTGATAGAGAAGTTTGGGGCTGATAAGCAATGGGTTTGCCGCATAGGCCGAAAGTGAACTATATGGACTCCGAGCAGCGGCGGGTGGATTTAAGGGAAGGAGCTGCCAGTAACTTTGGCCGGCCTCGGCGAGAAAGTCGGCGAATTTATAAGCTGACGGACCAAGGTCGCCAATGCCGAATTTCGACGGCAAAGAAGTTATATGAAGGAGTATGCCGCTTGCGCGTTTTGTCATAAATTCAACCCTTTCATAAAAGGAGGATAGTATATCAGAAGTGTCGGTCAAACTCCCATTAAAACCGAATCTGGGGCCATTATTTTGGTAAGGTGCGGTTGAGTTTTCGCTGGAGGTCTTTTAAGCTGTTTGTTTTGTTGAAGCCGAGCAGAATAATCGGGAAGGCGGTATTGTTGTGAAAAAGCGGCTCGTTTAAGTCTGCGTATTTTCTGGGGTTCCCCAAACGCATTATTTTGCGTTTGGGGAACCCCCTGCAAAACTCTCCGTCGGGCGTTCCCGGAATCGGTGAGAAATCAGCGAGCATTCCACGAATACCAAGCCTATTTACAAAACGCATCGAGGCTTCGAGTTGCTGAATATCAATTGCCGGATGGCCGAGAATTTGGTAGGCGGTGATGTTTCCAGCAGCGGCGCCCGCGGCGATGAGATGTTCGACGGCGCGGGCAAGCTCATCAGAGAGGACCTTCGAGCCGGTGGCCTGACGGGTTCCCATTTTGCTACTTATTGCAAAATGGGAACCCTGCCACTGTGAAGAGACACTCTCAAAACCAAGATAGAAGGTTTTGAAGCCGGCCTTTACTATTACCTCGGCCAGTTCGCTCGTGATAAAACGGGCGTTAAGGGCGTTTGGTGTGTGGAGATTTACTTTTATGTTGCGTTTTAAAATGTCTTCCAGGAAAGGTGTAAGAACTTCGTTGGCTTTGTACAGTAAGGCGTCATCATAAAAGGCGATATTTTCGGCGCCGAGTTTTAAGAGGAGCTGTAACTCTGCCAGAGCGCGCCGCAGGGAGCGGGGTTTGAATTTGCCGTAAACCTTCGGCACGGAACAATAAGTGCAGTTAAAGGGACAGCCATCGGAGAGTTTTAGTACGCTGGTGTTGAGTCTGTTGTAAATTTTCCATAACGGCGGCTGATTCAGGTCGCCGGTGATATTGATAAATTGCCAGAACGGCTCGAGATTGTCAGCGGTTATTAACAGGTCGGCACCGAGTTTTTTTGCGTGAGAAGGGCAAAGCGTTACATAGTTTCCTCCAAGGATAATCTTTGCCTGCGGCTGGAATTTGCGAAGAACTTCTATGACTTCGCTGACGCCGGGATACCAGTAGGTCATTGTTGTCTGCACAAGGGCGAGAACAAAGGGGGCGGTTCGGCTGAGGAACTCCTCGAACATACGGCGGGGTCTGATTGAAATTCCTTTTTCTCGGTCTGTTATGAACTATGAACTACGAACTATGAACTACGAACTACGAACTATGAACTACGAACTATGAACTACGAACTATGAACTATGAACTACGAACTACGAACTATCAGCTTTGCCGCCGACAATTCCGGCGACACTTAATAGGCCATAAGGCTTCAGCCAGAAATCATAGGCGGCAAAATCATGGACAGGCGGATTTACAAGAAGGATTTTAGGAGCCATTTCTTAATTACTGTCTGTATTGAAATTATCGACGGCCGGTGTTTCTGAAGGTTCGCTGCGGCTTTTTCCTCTTTTTTCTTTTGGTTGATGCTTCCATCTTCGGTGCAGCCACCAGTACTGTGTTGGGTCTTCGCGGATGAAATCTTCGATTGCTTTGGTGTATTCTTCGGTTACCCATTCGATGGGGTCGTCTTTTTGTGCCCATTCCTGCGGGAAAATCAGTCGGTTGACTGCGATTTCAAAGAAAAACCGGTTATCAAGTCTCCTGCTGTAAGCTACGCCTATGGGTATATTATTTGTAATGGCGAGTAAGGCGATGCTCTTGTATGTGCTTGCCTTTCGGCCGAAGAAATCGACAAAAATACCTTTTTTGCCTGCATCCTGGTCAACAATGAAACAGAGGGTAGAGCCGCTCGCAAGCAACTTAGACATCATTTCAGCGGCGCCTTTTTTATCTATTATTTTCTGTCCGACCCGCTGGCGGATTTCGTAGAGGTAATTGTTGATAAATTTGTTATCGAGCGGGCGTGCGATGCTGTAGGTATTAAAACCGAACAGGCCGAGTACATATCCCATAATTTCGAAGTTTCCGTAATGGCCGGTGAGAAGCATTATGCTTTTTCCCTCCTGCATCAGCCATTTGGCCCTTTCGATGTTTTTGTAACGTGAGTAATCCCTCCAGTTAAGTCTTTTTGCGAGCCGTGGCGTGAACATAATATCGACCGTAAGCATAACGATGTGCTCGAAGCTTCGCCTGCCGGTCTGCCAAATCCACTGCTCGCTTTTGTGAGGGAAACTTGCACGTAGATTGTCCAAGGCCCGCTTTCGTCCACGGTGGTAGTGTTTCCACAACAAGCGCCCGAGAAAACAAGCAAACTTGAGAACGGTTTCGACATTGAACAAAAGAAGAAACATCATAAGAATGCGCAGCGCAAGATAGATAAGCCAATCTTTGACGGGATTGGTTTTTTTCTTTTTAGCTTTTTTTTGCTTTGCCATAAGCACACTTTACTTAATTTGGCGATGAAAGGCTACGGTAAATCTCCACAATACTCTGGTTCTGTCCGGCCTGCGGTCAGGGTTGATAGCGAAACGGTCTGCCTGCCTTATACCGCTCAAGATACAACTGGCCTTGCTTTATCTGAGCGGCAGAGCCGTTCTGTGATTTTGTCAAAGTCAGGGCTTTTGTTGCGATTTCTACAGCTTCGGTAAATCTGCCGGCTTCGGCATAGGCAGCGGCCAGTGTATTGAGAAATGTCGGTGTCTGATAGTTTGTAACATCGCAGATGCGTTCGGCCAGTTTGACGGCCCTCGGGCCGTTGCGCAAGTTGTCATCGGGGCATGTCGCCAGCAGCCAGGCCAGGTTATTCATCGCCATTGTATTGTCCGGGGCCGTCTCAAGGACTTTTTCGTAATTGGCAATGGCTTGGTCGAGTTTGCCCTGCCCTAATAAAACCTTGCCAAGGTTAATGCGGGCATTGATTTGGGTATTGACATGGTCAATTATGTAATCGGCGAACTGCTCCGGTTTTATGCTGATAGCCCGCTCGTATTCTGCTGCGGCTTTGTCCAGCTTACCCTCTGTCAGGAAGATGTTGCCAAGGTTGTAGTGGGCCTCGACGTGGTTGGGATTGATGCGGATTTCATATTCGAATTCGACCCTGGCCCGTTCGAGGTTTCCCTGGTTTGCGAATACGATGCCGAGATTGTAGTGAGCTTTTTTTTGGTTGGGGTCGATTTGAATCACACGTTCATATTTATCCTTATAGATTCGGAGAAGCTCTTGAGAGTGGAAGTCGGCTCTTACGGTATCCCCTCGCTCGGAAAATACCTTACTTAAAATAGTATGGGCGTCGGTGCTGTCCGGATTATGGCGCAAGACGCCGGTCCACATTGCAACTTCGCTTCGATAGTTTTTGTTCTGCTGGGCGGTCATAAAAGTAAGTGCTGCCCCGATTGCAAGTACCACAGTCAGAGTAAGCGTTTTAATAGTGCTTTGGCCCGGACGGGCGCCGAAGAGCTTTCTGAAAAAGTAATCACCACCAAAAATCACAGTTGCCACCACAGCAGAGAGCGGCAGATACATTCGGTGAAGACAGCCTGAGACATCCAAAGTCGGGATGAAACTCGATGATGGCGCCAGAATCAGAAAGAACCAGGCGCCCGTAAAGGCCGGCCAGGAATGACGTAAAAGTCCCCAGAATATCAAAGCCAGCAGCGCAAGAACAATAACTACAGAAAGTATTACGCCGAAGGTGGTAGCTGACAAAAGTGGAGGGGTGAGTAATCCCTGGAAGCCCTGGGGCCAGGGCCAAAGTGACAATCGGAGATACTCAAGGACCACAGCGGGCTGGGCCAGGGTAAATCCGAGCCAGTCTGCATCTTTCAGCACCATCCAATTTTTATTAATCAAGTTTGAGGGGGCAGGTTTTAAGTGCGTGATGATTACCAGAGCGAGCACAATCGTCCACGTTGCGGCCAGGGATATGTAGAGGCCCCGGCGTTGGCGCAGCATTGTCTTTAAGGATTTTGAGACGAAGACATAATCGTACAAGGCCACTATCAGCGGGGCGGCTGCCATAACCTCTTTCGTACCCATTCCCAGCGCACAGGCCAGAACCGAAGCCAAGTACCAAAGGCCTCTTCGGTTACTTTGAAAGCCTCGAATGCCACAATAGAGCGTCAAGAGGAAAAACATCCCCATCATCGATTCGGCCCTCTGGGCGATTTGGGTAACGCTTTCGGTCTGGAAGGGATGGACGAGCCAGATTAGCGCAACGGCCAATGCCAGTGGCAAAGCTCTTTGTCCGAAACGCCGGTGAAATCGTTCTAAATGCAGGGTTCTGCGAATGATACCAAACAGCAGCAGGCCCGCGCAGATATGTATGATAAGGTTGACCAGGTGATAGCCCCAGGGTTCGAGACCTGAGAAAGCATAGTTGATAGCGAAAGACAGACTGAGGATAGGTCGGCCGGCCACTGTGGCACCGGTACTCCATAGCGGCAGGGATATTGCTTCCGAGAGCGGCCAGAGTTTCTGGATGTGGGGGTTATCAGTTATTGAGAGCACATCATCGGGGCGAAGATATCCGCCCTGGAAGCTGTTGAAATAGGCGGTAACGCCAACGGCAATGATGAGCACCGCTGAAAGCCATATCCTCCTGCGGTAATGCGGATTGGCCGAGAAGTGCTGCTGAGCAGCTGCAGCCGTAGCGGCCGAAAGTTCAGCTTTCTTTGGATGTGGAACAGAGTCACTCATAGGATTGTTTTAGACTCAAAAATGGCCAATGTCAAGCTTCGATGCGTAACTTTAGGGGGTGCGGAGGTCGGTTAAGACTGTAAAAAATCTTGAGAACGAACTTGACGTTTTTGCGGCATTCGGGTACATCTACAGCACCTATGGTTAAAACTTGCTTGGCTTGCCCAAACGCGAAATGTTGCGTTTGGGGGGTCCCCTTTAGTAACCGACAAAAGTGAAGATTTTTTGACAAAGAGAAGAAAACGATGGAAGAGGTGCTTATCAAACTTGGCGAGGTAGTCTGGGGGCCTGTTATGATATTCCTGCTGGTGGGTACAGGTCTGTATCTAACTATCCGATTGGGTTTTGTGCAGTTTCGGCACTTTGCTCACGCTGTTGGATGTGTCAGCGGCAAATATGATAATATCGAAGATGCCGGTGACATTTCACACTTTCGGGCTTTGACTACAGCACTTTCGGCAACTATAGGGACAGGCAATATTGCCGGAGTGGCAACTGCCATTGCGATGGGAGGGCCGGGAGCGGTTTTCTGGATGTGGATTACGGCATTGGTGGGAATGGCAACGAAGTTCACCTCCTGTTCGCTGGCACTGCATTTTCGCGATATCCACGAGGATGGTTCAGCCAGCGGCGGGCCGATGTATTTTCTTTCAAAGGGGTTTCAGCCAATGCTGCTGGTTCGTTTGGCAGGTGAGGGGGCAACACGCCGGTTGGGGATGTTATTGGCGACGGCCTTTGCATTATTTACCATAATCGCCTCGTTCGGTATCGGCAATATGGTGCAGGCCAACTCTGTGGTTGATGGTTTGAAATATGTGCTGCCGGAAGGCTGGCAGCAATCAGAGATAACAGTAGCGGGTTTTGGCGTAAGTTCCTTTAACTTAACGATTGGTCTGGTATTAGCTATACTGGTGGGGCTGGTAATCTTGGGCGGCATTCGGCGAATTGCCGGCGTGACGGCCAGGCTGGTTCCTCTGATGTGCATTATATATGTGCTGGGCGGGGCGGTGGTTCTTATCCTTAATGTTCATAAAATACCTCAGTGCCTGGCGATGATTTACAAATATGCCTTTACTCCTTATGCCGGACTTGGGGGGGTAGTGGGGACGGCCATACGCTTTGGTGTTGCCCGTGGTGTCTTTAGTAATGAATCGGGGCTGGGGTCGGCACCGATGGCACATGCGGCTGCGAAGACCAAAGAGATGGCCCGCGAGGGGTTCGTCGCAATGCTCGGGCCTTTTGTAGATACGATACTCATTTGTTCGATTACTGCGCTGGTCATACTGGTTACGGGCGCACGCTCGAGCGGCTTGACCAGCAGCTCTCTGACGGCAAAAGCATTCGATATCGGGCTGTTCGGCTATGGGCAATATATTGTTGGTTTTGGTTTAATCTTTTTTGCGTATTCGACAACAATCAGCTGGTCGTATTATGGTGACCGCTGCGCCGAGTATCTTTTCGGGGCGGGGGCGATTAAATGGTATCGATATGTATATCTTGTGCTGATAGTTGTCGGTGCAATAGGCCGGCTTAGGATTATCTGGAACCTGGCTGATATATTTAACGCTTTGATGGCGATACCGAACCTGATTGGCCTGGTGGTTTTGGTCGGGCTGGTCGCAGCCAAAAAACGTGATTACCTGCAGCGATTAAGAGCCGGCGAGTTTAACAAGTTGACGACATAGTTTGTTGACCCTATAATGCGGGTGCAATTACCTTAGTTACACAAACTGACCGGTTGACTGGAAAGACTTTATATAAGTCATTGTAAAAGAAAAAGTTAAAATAGTTGCCGACGTAGTCGGCTTCAACGAACCAGATACGAAATACTCCGCAGTGCGCGCCTAACGGCGGAACGACGCTCAAACTGACCCGTTTCGAAAAAACGGTCAGTTTGAGTTAGTTAAGAGTTAAAACTATGGAATATAAACGTTACTATTTGTCGGCGCAGATTGATTTGTCTGCTATTGTTCATAATTGCAAAATTCTTAGACAAGTCATACCTCCGCGATGTAAGTTGTGCGCGGTGGTTAAGTGTAATGCTTACGGCCATGGAGTTGAGGTGGTTTTGCCTGCTCTTAAAACAGCCGAGGTTGAAATGCTTTGCGTTGCGACCATAGCCGAGGCCCGGCAGGTGCAGGAACTCGGCTGGGAGGGGCCCATATTGTTATTAGGGGCGGAATTTAGCATATACAGCGAAAAAGAGAAAGAAGAACTCGCCCGATGGATAGTGGAAAGTGGCCTGCGGATAACAGTTACAAACAAAAAGGATGTCGATGTATTATCTGCGGCTGCTGAGTCACTCAAGAAGCCTGCGGTAGTCCACGTAAAGCTCGATACCGGTATGACCCGAATGGGAATTAGCGAAGAGCCACTGTGCGAATTGATAAGACAAATCAGAGGAAACAAGAACATTATTATTGAGGGACTTTATACTCATTTTGCTGCAGCAGATGAGAAGGACAAGAGTTTCACTAATTATCAGTTACAAAGACTGACGAAGTTTATTAAACAATTACAGACAAATGGCATAGAGATTCCAATAATTCATTGTGCCAACAGCGCTGCGGTGCTTGATTTGCATGAGAGTCATTTTAATATGATAAGGCCGGGGATTTCGATATGCGGATGTTTTCCCAGCCCGGAGGTACATAACAGGCCCGACCTTAAGCCGGCTATGAAAGTTGTCAGCTATTTGACGCTTGTGAGGAAGATACCTGCGGGCACTTATATCGGCTACGGCTGCACTTACAGGGCATCGAAGGATATGGTTGTCGGGCTGGTTCCGATTGGTTATGGTGACGGCTACGACCGGCGACTTGCAAATATCGGCAAGATGACTGTTGCCGGCCATATAGTGCCGGTGGTAGGCAGGATAAGTATGGACTTAACGACAATAGACCTAAGTGTTCCTTTAGATAAGGGATGTAAGTTATCAGCGTCAGATGAGGTTATAATTATAGACAATGTTCGCAGTGCACCGAACAGCGTTGAGTCCATTGCAGCCGAGATTCAAACCACACCATACGAGTTACTAACTCAGTTGGGAGCGCGAATTGTTCGTGTGGCTGCGGGCCCAGCCCCAGTCGGGGCCTGAACGGGCTGAACACCAGCATCGTAAGTTTGTTCATAGTTCATAAAATGAGTTGATAGTTTGTAGTTCGTACTTCATCGACAATGAACAATGAACTAAATTTGAAAGGGTTGATTATGGATTTTGAAGAGAACAATAATTTATCGCGGTCGCCGGAACCGGTTCCTGGCCCGGCGCAAAACCAGCCGGCGGCAAAGCCGCGAAAGAAACGAACAGGATGGAGGGTTTTCTGGGGCATTGTTTTGGCAATGTCTGTGCTGGCCAACATACTGCTGTTTGTAATGCTGATAACAGTGGTTGCGGTTTTTGCAACGGGACGACGAGGTGTTTTTACCGAAGAAGTTATAAAGGAAGGGCCCCGGACAAATAAAATCGCTGTCATCAATGTGCAGGGGATAATAGATGACAAACAGGCCCGAGATGTTTTCAGTCAACTAAAGACCGCCAGGAAAGACAAATGGGTGAAGGGATTGATTATTCGTGTGAATTCGCCGGGCGGGCTGGTTTCTTCCAGCGACCAAATCTATAACGAACTTCTCAGGTATCGCAGCGAAACAGAAAAGCCGGTCGTCGCGTTTATGCAGGGCATTGCCGCTTCCGGCGGGTATTATACGTCGGTTGGGTGCGACAAAATCATAGCTGAACCAACGGTGATTACCGGCTCGGTAGGTGTAATAATGGGGTATCTTGTTCTTCAGGAGCTGCTGGAAGAGAAGCTGGGCATTCAGCCGATAATCGAAAAGTCGGGGCTGAAAAAGGATTGGCCGAGTTCCTTCCAGATGCCCACAGAAGAGCAGCGACAATATCTGCAGGACAAATTAATCAGGCCTGCGTATGAGAGATTTGTGCAGGTTGTGGCCGACGGGAGAGGAGAGCTTTCGTTGGATGAGGTTAAGGCTCTGGCGGACGGCAGTATCTACAGCACCGCCGAAGCCCTCGAGGAAAAAATGATAGATGGAATCGGCTACATCGATGATGTGATAGAAGAGATTTTGGCAATGGCGGAAATTGAAAAGGCCCGGGTGGTGGAGTATTGCAGGCCGTTTTCCTTCTCGGATTTTATAACTTCCAGAAGGCAAAACACTCTGGCAATCGACAGAGATGTGTTGTATGAACTGGGCAGGCCGCGATTATTGTACCTGTGGGACAGATACTAATAACCCCCCGCCCCTGCCGCAGGGGCGGGGTTATCTATTCGAATAGAATGAGTCATAGTATTTTTGATACTGGCCGGAAACGACGTTGCCGAGCCATTTGCGGTTCTGCAAATACCAGTCAATGCTTTTTTCAATGCCTTCTTCAAAGGCCACTGACGGCTTCCAATTTAGCTGCGTAATTATCTTTCCGGCATCAATGGCATATCTTCTATCGTGGCCGGGCCGGTCGGTTACATGCTTTATGAGTGATTTTGGTTTATCGAGACGCTGCAGTATTATCTCGATGACCTCGAGATTTGTTTTTTCATTGCAGCCGCCGATATTATATATCTCTCCGGGTGGTGCTTCGGTAAGCACTTTCCAGACGGCTGTGCAGTGGTCGTAAACATACAGCCAGTCTCGCACATAGAGGCCGTCGCCGTAAACGGGCAATTCCTTATCGTTGAGAGCGTTATTAATCATTAGCGGAATCATTTTTTCGGGGAACTGATACGGCCCGTAATTGTTCGAGCATCGAGTGATATTGTACTTGAGTCCCCAGGTAGCCCCGAAGGCCTTTACGAGATGGTCGGCGGCGGCCTTTGAGGCCGAATACGGCGAATTGGGACTGAAGGGTGTATCTTCGGTGAATTTGCCTTCCGCACCGAGAGAGCCATAAACCTCGTCCGTTGAGATTTGGACGAATCGTTCTATATTTTTGTTCAGCGCCGCCTTTAGCAAAGTCAAAGTACCTTTGACGTTTGTTTCCAAAAAGTCCTCGGGCGCAAGCAGAGAGCGGTCAACGTGACTTTCAGCGGCAAAATTAATAATTGACTCGATTTTGTATTTGTCGAGAATCTCTTTAATGAGCCTGGTGTTACAAATATCGCCCTTGATGAATTTATGGTTCGGATTGTCCAGGAAATCGCCCAGGTTTTCAAGATTGCCGGCATAGGTGAGCTTGTCGAGGTTGACAATGAAAGTGTCGCTATGCTCCGAGAGCACCATTCGTATGAAGTTGCTGCCGATGAAACCGGCGCCGCCTGTTACGAGAATCCTTGTCATAACTGCTCCAAAAATTGTTTCAACGGTATCTGCCACATTTTGATTGGCTTGTCAAGCAGAGCCTGAATCTTACTGCAATCGAAGCGGCTGTTCAAGGGTCTTGCCGCTGCTGTAATGTAGTCACTGCTTTTGCAGGCGGTTAAATTAACAGACATTCGGAGTGTGTCAAAAATGAATTTTGCTGCTTCGAAGCGAGTGGCGCATCCGGAGGCGGCGAAATGAAACAGTCCCTGAGGTTTTTTCTGCAGGAGTTCGCAGATGGTTTCAGCTACCTGGGTTGTTGCGGTTGGTGAGCCTGTCTGGTCATCAACCACACGGATATTGGCGCCGGCTTTTGCATGCTTTATTAGTTTGGTTATGAAATTTTCTCTTGCATGGCCGTAAGCCCACTCGATGCGGATTATGCAGTGTTGGCAGCCGCTTTCAGCCAGAAGGTTTTCACCCGCAAGTTTGGTTTTACCGTAAACATTTATTGGATTTGGCTTGTCGGTTTCATTGTAGGGTCTGTTGAGTTTTCCATCGAACACAAAATCCGTGCTGATGTGCAGCACCCAGCTTTTGGTGTCTCTGGCAGTGGCGCCGAGGTTTGCAACCGCTTCGGCGTTGACCCGATATGCCAGGTCAAATTCAGATTCAGCTTTCTCGACATCTGTATATGCCGCACAATTGATGACGATTGGTGAGTGACTTAAGATATTGCTAAGGTGCTCAGGATTGGTGATGTCGAAGCGGGGCAGGTCGAAAACTTCGAAATCAAGACCCTTTTCGGCGCAGGCATGTGCCAAATCTGTCCCGAGCATCCCCCTGCCTCCCAGAACAGCGATTTTATCCTCAGCCATCTTTACGTGTCCAATCGTATGGGATGTTGTTGTCGGCCGGGTCGGTGCGGAACTCGTCAGGCTCATCGTAGTTATACAATCCCGAGACTACATTTACGATGTACGCTTCGGTCCGGCCAACACACATCCAGCCGTGCAGGACGCCGGCAGGTATCCGAAGCAGGCCGGGACAATGTTCGCCAAGGTAAAGTTCATTTACAGTGCCGAGAGTTGGCGAATCCTGTCGTTGGTCATATAGAGCGACTTTGACAGTTCCTCGGATGACATAAAAGTGGTCGGTTTGCTTTTTGTGAGAATGCCAGGCCTTGACAACTCCGGGATATGTCGTAGTAAAATATACCTGTCCGAACTTTTCAAACCAGGGGTCGTCTGCGCGCATTATTTCGCCGAGTCTGCCTCGCTCGTCGGGGATAACTTCGGCACGTCGCAGGCCAACTCCGTCAATCAGAGCGCCGGAGCTGCGAACAATTAGTCCTGCGTCTGAAAAAACCGTTTTTAACGTTACTGTTTTTTTTGTCATTGAGGTGGTTCCTTTATAATAAATTCATTAGCCCTTTCAAGTGATTCGAAGGTTCCGGCGTCAGTCCACCAGCCATCGAGAATATCATACTCCAACTGTCCCTTTGCAATGTAGGCATTGTTGACATCGGTGATTTCAAGCTCGCCCCTGTCCGAGGGCTTGAGCGTTTTTATGATGTCGAAGACACCTGCATCATAGAAATATATGCCGGTAATAATATAATTTGACCTGGGTTTCGCTGGCTTTTCCTCGATATTGATAACCTTGTTGTTATGAATCTGTGCGACGCCGAACCGCTGGGGGTGTTGGACCTGTTTAAGCAGGACTCTTGCGCCGGTTTTTTGGGCTGTGAATTTGTCCGTATATTTGTTTAGCTGTGCCTGAAAGATATTGTCACCAAGAATAACAAGCAAAGATTGGCCGTGAGAGAAATCCTCCGCCAGGCCGATTGCCTGGGCGATTCCTCCGGCCTCGTCCTGCACCTTGTAGGTAAATCGGCAGCCGAAGTCTTTTCCTGAACCAAGCAGATTTACAACGTCGCCCATATGCTCGACGCCGGTTACAACCAGGATTTCATCAATTCCGGCGTTGATAAGCTTTTCAATGGGATAGTAAATCATAGGCTTGCGGCCGACAGCGAGAAGATGCTTGTTTGTAACATTGGTCAGGGGATGAAGGCGCGAACCTGTGCCCCCGGCCGGAATAACACCTTTTAGATTCACAATTTTACCCTTTCAAGTGGGACCACATTTTGCGAAAAACTGCAAAATGGGAACCCAAATTGGTGTTAACAGAATAGATTTTTAATCGAAAGAGGCGGTTCTGTCAATCCTGTTATAAAAATTTACTGGGACATCGAGACAGCATCGTCAACCCATCGGCAGGATAACCCTATTTACTATAAGCAAACAGACCAACCACTTAATAGTCTTTACATTTGGTCGGGGGAAATTTATACTCCTGCAGGAGATACTGGTATGTTTGAAGACAAAAAAGTTGTTGTCGTGATGCCGGCGTATAATGCGGCACAGACGCTTGTCCAGACTTACGACGAGGTTATGGCACAAAATATCGTTGACCTTGTTATTATCGTTGATGATGCCAGCAGTGATGAGACCGCCGCTATCGCAGCCAAACTGCCCAATACTGTTGTTCACACTCATCCAAGCAATCTCGGCTATGGCGCCAATCAGAAAACCTGTTACGCTTTGGCGCTGGAACACGGTGCCGATATCATTGTTATGGTGCATCCCGATTATCAGTACACGCCAAAGCTGATACCCGCAATGGCCTCAATGATTGGCAGTGACCTTTATCGCTGTGTGCTCGGTTCGAGAATTCTCGGAGGCTATGCGCTGAAAGGCAAAATGCCGTTTTGGAGATACATTGCAAACCGCTTTCTAACCCTTGTAGAGAACATTTTCACCGGCGCAAAGCTGTCCGAATACCATACGGGCTACAGGGCCTTTTCCCGCAAGCTTCTGCAGCAGCTGCCACTCGAAGCCAATTCTGATGATTTCGTATTTGATAACCAGATACTGGCGCAGATATTGTGGTATGGCCATACTATCGCAGAGGTGAGTTGTCCGACCAGCTATTTTCGCCAGGCATCTTCAATCAATTTTTGGCGCAGTGTCAAGTATGGTTTCGGTTGTTTGTGGACCGCCTTGATATTTCGATTGGCCAAGATGAATCTGGTCAAATCAAAGCTCTTCCCCAGGTAGATGAATAAAGCATCAAACAAATATTGCATTTTTTTAGTTTGTCTGACCCTGGTATTGACAACCCTTACGGCCTTCTGGCAGGTTCGTCATCATGAGTTTATCAATTTTGATGATGACCTCTACATTTATGATAACAGCTATGTCAAGGCCGGCCTGACACGGCAGGGGCTTGTCTGGGCACTCACCAAAGCACACGCCTATAATTGGCATCCGCTGACGTGGTTGTCGCATATGCTCGACTGTGAGCTTTATGGGCTGGATGCAGGCGGTCATCATTTTACGAATGTTCTGTTTCATACAGCCAACGCCGTATTGCTTTTTTTGCTTCTCAACCGGATAACAGGTCGCTTATGGTCAAGTGCGTTTGTCGCTGCGGCCTTTGCCCTGCATCCACTTCACGTTGAATCCGTCGCCTGGGCATCGGAGCGCAAGGATGTGCTCAGTACCCTTTTCTGGATACTTACAATGTGGGCTTATGTGCGATATGCGGAACGAGGCGGTGTTGGCAGGTATCTGCTGGTGGCTTTGGCTTTAGGCTTAGGTCTTATGGCCAAGCAGATGCTGGTTACGCTGCCGTTTGTGTTTTTGCTTTTGGACTACTGGCCTCTCGGCCGATTGAAGTTCAAAGGACAAAGTTATTCCAATTATACACGAAGTGTTGTATCTGTTTCAGTAAGCCGATGTATTTGGGAAAAAGTGCCTCTTTTGGTTTTGTCCGTGGCCGCCGGTGCGATAGTTTACCTTATACAAGAGCGCACGGGGCTTGTGAAAACTGTTACGCAGTACCCACTTCTTTATCGCATTGGAAATGCCCTTGTAACATACATAGCGTATATTGGGAGGATGTTTTGGCCGAGTCGGCTGGCGGTTTTTTATCCCCATCCAGGCAGCACTTTGCCGCTCTGGCAAGTTGCAGGGGCGGTTTTGTTGCTGGTAGTTATAACGGTTTTTGTGATGTTGAGGCTGCGGCAAAATCCCTATCTTGCCTTCGGCTGGCTGTGGTATGTGGGCACCCTTGTGCCCGTTATTGGTCTGGTGCAGGTAGGACTGCAGGCCTCGGCTGACCGGTACACCTATATGCCTCTTACGGGACTGTTCATAATTATTGCGTGGGGTATTCCTGAACTTCTCGCTCGATTGCGCTATCGAGAAGCAATCCTTTCTTTATTTTCGGTGATGTTGCTTTCAGCTCTTGGGGTTACGACGTGGTATCAAGCAAGACATTGGCGCGACAGTATAACACTCTATGAGCATGCAAAAGCGGTGGTTCCAAATAATCGGTGGGCTTATAATGCTCTTGGTCAGGTCCTTGGAAAGCAGAATAGATTCGATGAGGCAGTTATGAATTTGACCAAGGCCTTGGAGATTAAGCCGGATTATCTCGAGGCACGATGCAATCTGGGCATTGTACTTAACAACCAGGGCAGAGTCGATGAAGCCGTCGAGCACTTTACCAAAACCCTGCAAATCAAGCCCGACTTCGTCATTGCGCTCCGGGGAATGGCACAGGTGCTTCTACAGCAGGGCAGGGGCGAAGAAGCTGTTATGCACTACCGCAGGGCTCTTCAGGTCGAGCCACGCAATCCGGATACCTACGACGGTCTGGGTACTGCACTTGCCAAACAGGGCAAACGCAATGAAGCCGTTATATATTTTAACAAGGCACTGCAGCTCAAACCGGACCATCCCAAGGCACATCTGAATCTCGGAGCGGCACTTGCCGAGCAGGGCAGACTCGACGAAGCAATGGTTCATTTTAACCAGGCACTGCGAATCAGTCCTCACTCTTCTAAAGCTCATAAAAATATCGGTATAACATTTTTCAAGCAGGGAAAATTTGATGAGGCTGTTGCGCACTTCAGGGTAGTAGTGCAAATTGAGCCTGATTCGCCCGGAGGGCACAAGAATCTGGCCGATGCATTGTTTCAGCAGGGCAGTTTTGCCGAAGCAATTACGCATTACAGCAAATCACTCCAAATCGAGCCTGATTTTGCTGGTGTGCACGCTAAACTTGCATATTCTCTGGAAGCCCTGGGCAGTTTGGGCGGTGCGGTTGAACATTATACCAAAGCCCTGCAGGCCGAACCCGACCGGGTTGACATTTTGAATAATTTGGCCTGGCTGCTTGCTGTACATAAGGATGCTGAGTTTCACGACCCACGGCAAGCAGTCCGCCTTGCTGAGAGGGCATGTGAGCTAACAAGGTATAAGGACGTCAGTTTACTGGATACGTTAGCTGCAGCTTATGAAGCGGCGGGCAATTTTGCTCAAGCGGCCAAGACCGCCGAAAAAATAAAGAAATTGACCGAGCCTTCCAGATTGAAGGATTTGAAAAAGTAAGAAAATCATTGCTGCTCAGAGTTACGGTAAAACCCGGTACCAAATCAGCAAAGATACCGGCGGTGATGAGGCTCAGCTGTACCGGGCCCCAAAACGCAAAGTAATGCGTTTGGGGAAACCTGCCGGATAAGGCAGGGCAAAACGTGTATGGTAGAAACCGCCGATATTTTGTGCAACTATTTACGACTTGAACTGGCGGAAAAAAGCTAAGGACAAATTATAAAAAGACCCCTGCCAAATGGAGATTGTAAAAAGTGGAGGCGGCAGGGGTTGGTTGTTTGAAAACCAATGTAATTTTAGCCATTTTGGCCGGCCAAGTCAAGAAAAAATGAGGCGAAAATTGCAAGCTGATACTACTGGGCGATACAGGAATCGAACCTGTGACCCGCTGATTAAGAGTCAGCTGCTCTGCCGGCTGAGCTAATCGCCCGAATTTCAGATAAGTAAATGAGAGCAAGTTATAACCAACAAATAAAAATATATTACAACAAATGTGTGCATACTTTACATTCTATCGGCCGATATTACAAGAGAAATTTAAGAGTAAATTATGTTAGCTTAAAGGCCGAAACGGCAAATTTGGCTTGACGTAAGATGTGGTAACCTATAGTATCTTAGCAGGTTAATTTCGGCAAATTTGTTTTTTGGGGCGACTGACCTTATGAAGGCATACCAAAGAAAATTTGTTTTTGTAACCAGTCTATTGGTTGTTTTTCTGTTTGTGGTCGGCTGTGATGAACCCGGCGGGCCTGATAAATGGCCGACTGCTGCTGAGACCACAATAGATGTCGGCACTACAATAGGGTCGCTGGCGGAGGTGTTTGCCTTTGATACAATTGGAGTCGAAGGCTACGGGCTTGTAGGAGGATTGCAGGGGACAGGCTCGTCACAATGTCCGCCGCGAATCAGAAAGTATCTTGAACAATATATCAAGAAGCAACTGCCGGAGCATGAAATGGATATTGATACGTTAATCGGCAGCAATAATACCGCTGTGGTACTTGTGGAGGGGGCAATGCCTGCGGCGGCCTCTAACAATCAATACTTCGATGTAAGGGTGACCGCACTTGCCCGTACACAGACTACGTCTTTGGAAGGTGGCTGGCTGTATCGCTGTGAACTTAAGGCAAAGGGGGAAATGGGCCGCCTGAGAGCTTTAGCTGATGCGGAAGGGCCGGTCTATATAGATAAAATCGACTCTTTGAAAACAGATGAAAAAAGCGGATATATCCTCGCCGGCGGAACAGTGCTGGATAAGTACAAAATTTATATCTCGCTGCGACAGCCGGATTACAGGACAGCAAGTGCTATTCGCAATCGCCTCAACGAGCGTTTTGGCGATGAAACTGCTAAAGCGGTTTCGCACAATCAGGTTGAATTAAGTGTGCCGGCCGAATATACAGGGCAAAAACATAGATTCATTTCAATAGTAAGTGCAATGTATCTTGCTGAAACACGCCAAATTACCAGCCAGCGAATAGAGACATTTGTTGACAGACTTGCTTTTTCCCAGGACAAACAAGCAAGTGAAATTGCTCTTGAAGCCATCGGAAATGAAAGTCTGAGCAAACTGGCGGTTCTGTTGAATTTAAACAATGAAGAAGTTCGTCTGCGAGCAGCCAGATGTATGCTCAATCTGGGCAGCGGCCGGGGGCTGGAGACTCTTCGGGAAATGGCGATGGACAAAAACTCTCCCTATCGGCTCGAAGCACTTGAGGCAATTACGCTCTCGGCCAATCGCAACGATGCAACTGCGATAGCCCGGAAGCTGCTGCGAGATGAGAATTTTGACATTAGATTAGCTGCTTACGAAAACCTGAGAAAGCTGGATGATATTGCAGTAACACAGAAGCTGATAGGCCGTAATTTTTATCTCGAGCAGGTCACCCTGATGAAAGACAAAACGATTTATGTTTCCCGAAGCGGTCAGCCGAGAATAGTATTGTTTGATGCGCCGATATACTGCCGTGACAATATTTTTATTCAATCTGCCAACGGTAGTATAACAATAAATGCGCCTGCCGGCCAACAATATGTCTCGATACTTTATAAGCACCCCAAAAGGCCGGATGTGGTGATCCCCCTGAAAAGTTCATTCAGGATTGATGAGCTTATTGAAAAATTATGCGAGGAGCCAATAGTTGAAACCGACCGAGAGACCCGCGGTCTCAATGTTTCGTATGCTGATGTGATAGCCCTATTGAAGCAGATGAGCGACAAAAATGCGGTACAGGCGGAGTTTCGAGCCGGTCCCCTGCCAAAAATCGGCCTTTAATAATCAAGAGAAAACGTCTCGTCGGCCGATAATGATAATGAATATTGAAGAAAACCTGCAGTAAACACTGTGCAAACAAACAACAAGGCAGGAATATGAGACTCGAAAAAATCGTTTTGAACGGATTCAAAAGTTTTGCTGACAAAACCGGTTTCACTTTCGATTCGGCAGTAACCGCTATTGTAGGGCCAAATGGCTGCGGCAAGAGTAATGTTGTCGATGCGGTAAAGTGGGTCCTTGGCGAACAAAGTGTTAAAAGCCTGCGAAGCGGGCAAATGGCGGATGTGATATTCAGCGGCAGCAGCAGCCGAAAAGCTCTTGGTGCCGCTGATGTTACTCTGTTTATCTCAAATACCCAAGGACGCCTGCCGATTGAGGCCGACCAGGTGGAGATATCCCGCAAGATATACAGAAGCGGCGAAAGCGAGTATCGGATAAACAACAAACTCTGCCGGTTGAAAGATATACGGGAATTATTTATGGATACCGGCGTAGGCGCCAAAGCCTACTCGATTATTGAGCAGGGACAGATTGAACTGCTGTTGAATGCATCCAAAACAGACAGGAGGGTTATCTTTGAAGAAGCAGCCGGAATAAGCAAATATAAAGCCCATAAAAAAGAAGCGCTTCGCAAACTAGAACGAACACAGCAGAACCTGCTTCGGCTGGCGGATATCCTCGGTGAACTACAAAAGCAACTGCGAAGTGTCAAACTGCAGGCCGGAAAGGCGAAAAACTACCTGAAATACACTGAAAAACTCAAGGAGTTGCGGGTTAATTACTCACTTGCCGAATATCATAAAATCAATACCGAAAGCCGGCTTCGCCACAGCGAGATTGAGCAGGTTGAGCAGCAATTTGCGGCTATCGCAGCAGAATTGGCCAAAGAAGATGCTCTAATGAGCGCTCTCGGCAACGAAATAATAGAAACCGAGCACGAGCTGAACCGAACGGACAATTCCCTTGTGTCTGTTCAGAGCAAAATTGAGCAGAATATGCAGCGAATTGACTTTTTGCGGACGAGAATCACAGAACTGGAGCAAAGGAGGTCATCTGCAAACCAAAGAATTGAAAAACTGCAGGAAGAGGGACAGGGTTTTTATGCTGATTTGTGTCAATATAAAGAAGAGATGGTAAGTTGTGATAAGATGCTCGAAGCCAAGAGCTTCGCTGCCGAGCAGCTTCAAGAAAACCTGCAGGAAATCAGCAAGGAGTCCGCCTCCCTCGAAGCGGATTTGGAAGATGAGAAGTCAGGTATTATCGATATAGTCAGAAGGACGGCGCAGCTTCATAACGAGGTGCAGAGCATATCAGTTCAACGCAGCACTTTATCGAGTCAGAAGGACAGGCTCACCGGCCGGGCCGGCAGCACCAAAGCCGAACTTGAGAAACTGCTGACTGAAAAAGCACAACATAAGGCCCGCCAAAACGATATTGACAAGGTAATGAGTGAATTGACCGAGAATCTGGAATCCAAACGCAAAGAAATAGAACAAATCAGCAGCCATATCGCTGCTGACAACAAACGATTGGCCCTCAGCAAAGAGGCCCGAAGCGCCCTAAGCAGTGAATTGGCTGTGTTAAAAGATATGGAGACAAGATGCGAGGGAGTCAATAACGCTGTTAAAAGTATCCTCCAAAACCGTTCGGTTGAAAAAAATAAATTCGACTATATCGAAGGAATGCTGGCTGAGACAATAACAGCCGACGTTGAATATTCCAGCGCCGTAGAGGCGTCCCTTGAGGGCAAAACAGATGCGCTGGTGGTCAAAGATACAGACAGGCTGCTCGCTGATACCGAGACAATTGGAAAACTCGACGGCAGAGTAAATTTTGTATGTATGGATAAGACCGGGCCGTTTGTGGACAGGAAAGATTTGTCGAAATTTCCACACGTTAGAGGCAGAGTTGTCGAATTTGTAAAAACTGAGAGTGAATATGCGCCGTTAGTCTGGAAACTGTTAGGCAAAACGTTAATAATTGACTCGATTGATGCAGCGGTCGAATTGGCAGGTAAAATGGACAATGAGTACCAATTTGTTACACTAAAGGGTGAGCTCTTAAGCGCCGACGGGACAATAAAAGTCGGTCGCTTCGCGAAAAACGCCGGTTTGATATCTCGTAAAAGCCGACTCCGACAACTTCAGAAAGCTATCAATAATATTTCAGTTCAAGTCAATGTGATTGATGAGCAAATTGAGAGAAAAAATCAAACAAAAACTCACCTGACCGGGCTTTGCCAGGACCTTCGAACAGCAATCTATGAAACAAATACCGAAAAAATGCATATAAGTTCGAAGCTGGCTGTTTATGAGCAAAACATCGACCGGCTCAGACAAGAGCAGCCGTTGATAGCCGGTGAAATAGATATGCTCGAAGAGCAGATAGCCGAGGCGGTACAAAAAGAATACAACTCAAAACAGAAACTTCTTGAGATGGAGGCGGTAAACAGCGAACGAATGGCTCGAATAAAAGAGCTTGAGACAAAATATGCCGAACAAAAAGCGCAACAGCAGTTGCAGATGAGCGAGCTGACCGATTTGAAAGTGTTGCTTGGACAGGTTGCCGAACAAAGTAAAGCGCTGAAACAAACGATAGCGTTACTTGAGGGTCGGACACAGGCAAATCAAACAGCTTTGCAGTCATCAGAGGCCGAGATACAAAACTGCGCTGAACAGATGCAGCAGACGCAGAGCGACATTCTCGGCTGCGAGGCGGTAGTAGCTGAGATGTTCGTCGAAAAAGAAAAGAGCCGGCAAAGCAGCACTCAGCTTCACAAAAAGAGAGAAAAGCTGCTCAAAGAACAGAAAGAAAAAGAACAATTGCTCCGGCAGAAAAGAGCAGAGCAGAGCGAGATTGACCGGAAAATCAATCAGCTTAGAATAGAGATGAGTCAATTAGAGATGAGATGCCAAAATCTGATTGAAAGAGTGCAGGATGATTTGCAGATTGACCTGCAACAGGCCTATGAAGATTATGAAGATACTCAGGTGGATTGGGAGAAGGTAAAGGATGAAATAGATGAGCTTCGGGGCAAAATTGAACGATTGGGCAGCGTGAATGTGGAAGCGATAGAGAGCCAGGAGAATCTCGAGAAGCGAAACGAATTTCTAAGCGCCCACGTCGAAGACCTCAATAAGAGCAAGGCCCAGCTTCAGCAATTGATTAACCGGCTTAATAAGAAAAGCAGAGAGAAGTTCCGTGAAACATTTGAGGAGGTCAGGGACCATTTCCGGCAGATTTTCCGCAAGCTTTTTGCTGGAGGAAAGGCCGACATAGTACTCGAAGAAGCCGAAGATATCCTTGAAGCCGGTATAGAGATAATAGCCCGGCCGCCCGGCAAAGAGACAAGAAGTATATCACTGCTGAGCGGCGGTGAAAAGGCGCTGACGGCGATAGCATTGCTGTTTGCGGTCTTCAAAACAAAGCCGTCACCGTTCTGTTTCCTCGATGAAGTTGACGCAGCACTCGACGAGGCAAATAATGAGCGTTTCAATATGCTATTGGCCGAATTTCAGAAGGATTCACAGTTTATAATAATCACTCACTCCAAGCGTACGATGAGTATTGTGAATGTTTTGTATGGGATAACTATGCAGACGCCAGGGGTAAGCAAGAAAATAAGTGTCCGATTCGACCAGTACGCTGAGCAGGCCGAGTCGGCTGCTGTAGCTTAAGCATATTGCATGGTGCGTATTGTGTATTGCGTTGAGTATTAGCGTATAGCGTTATGAAGAAATGTCCCTTTTGCGCAGAGGAAATTCAGGACGAGGCCGTAAAGTGTCGGTTCTGCGGCGAGTTTCTTGATAAGGCCGACAAGCCGAAAACAAAATGGTATTTTTCCACCTCCGCTGTCGTAATTGCTCTGTTGTGCTTAGGACCGCTGGCCCTGCCGCTCATATGGCTGCACCCGCGTTATAAAACAGTTACCAAGCTCGTTGTCACCGGTTTGGTTGGTGCCCTCACTATTGTACTTTGCTATCTTACAGCTCATATATACAATCAGTTCATGGAACAAATAGAAAAATTGGGAATTCATTAACTTCGTATTGCGTATCTGGTGGGGTTCGCTGCTTTCTGGACAAGGACGTGCAAGCGCAAAACCGTTAACTATGTCCCTTTCATAACCTCGGTCAAGGCCGTCAGTGCCGTATCGATGTCTTTTGAGTTGATGCCGTAATGAGTTACCATTCTAAAATGAGCCGGGCCCAGATTCAGCAGTTTTATGCCTTTCTCGTCAAGTTTTGCTAGAAACTGCTCATCCGTCTTGTCTCTGTTGTCTTGAAGGAGGTCGAAATAAATTATATTGGTCTGCACTTTCGAAGGCTCGATTGATACCCCGTCAATCTGGCTGATACCCTCTGCCAGATTTTTTGCATTTATGTGGTCTTCGGCCAATCGGTCAATCATTTCTTCCAGAGCTACAATACCTGCTGATGCGATTATACCGCCCTGTCGCATACCGCCGCCTAATATTTTGCGTGTTCGGCGGGCCTCGGCGATGAACTCGCTGGAACCGCAAACCATAGAACCGACCGGAGCCGAAAGTCCTTTGGATAGGCAAAACATCAGTGAATCGGCGCTTCGGGTCAGTTTTTTAACGTCTATTCCCAAAGCAACGGCGGCATTAAATATGCGGGCGCCGTCAAGATGCACCGACAAGCCGCGCCTTTTGGCAAGGGCTGCTACAGAATCGCAATACTCCGGCTCAAGGACAGAGCCGACGCAGCGGTTCTGGGTGTTCTCAAGACAAATCAGCCGGGTCCGTGGGAAGTGTACATCCTCGCCGCGAACAGCAGAATCAATGTCGGCCAGGAGCATTTTGCCGTCCGGCTGATTGGTGATTATATGCGGGTGTATACCCCCTAACGCTGCCATTCCACCGCCTTCATAGTAAAACATATGTGACTGGTCACCAAGGATTGCCTCGTCGCCCCGGCCACAATGAGTGAGTGAGCATATCAGATTACCCATAGTTCCGCTGGCTACCAGCATAGCTGCCTGTTTGCCCGTTTTATCGGCGGCAATCTCTTCCAGACGGTTTATAGTCGGGTCTTCACCAAAAACATCATCACCCAAATCGGCGTTACTCATAGCCTCTCTCATCTTTGGCGTCGGCAGTGTAACAGTGTCACTGCGCAAATCAATAGTTTTCATCGGGCATCCTTATTATTAGCTATATTATCATTTGTCTTTTTATCTGTGTCTAAAGAAGACAAATTCTCTGTCTAACTCGCAAACCTCAAAAGTTGCGGGTTGTTGTTATCTTATACATTCGTTTAAGTTTGGCTTCAAGGCAAATATCAGGGCACTTTTTTACTTGGCGGTTTTATCATTGACTATTTGCTAATTACTATTTACTATTTGCCTTTTGTTTTGTGGTTATAGTCCTGGGTCTTTTATGCCAGAAAGATTTGACAAATACATCTTAAAGAATGGGATGGTCCTTCTCGGCGAACCGATGGGGTCGGTTGGGTCTGTGGCATTTAGGTTTATGCTGCCTGCAGGGGCGGCACAACTGCCGGACGGCTGCTGCGGGGCCGGAAATGTTATCACAGACTGGATTTTCCGAGGTGCCGGCGACAGAAACAGCAGGGCCCTTTGTGATGCCCTTGACGGGTTGGGGCTGCACCGTGCCGGCTCAGTTGCCAGCTCTCATATAATCATCGCAGCAGCTCTGGAAGCAGGCAACCTGGCACAGGCGTTGGATTTATATGCCGATATCATACTGCAGCCGTCTCTGGCAGAAGAGCAGTTTGAGTTGGCCAGAAAACTGGCAGTCGATGCGGTGCACGCATTGGATGATGACCCACGCCACAAAGTTATGCTCAAACTCACAGAGCAGTTTTATCCGGAGCCGCTGGGACGAAACACGGCAGGAGAAATCGAGGAACTACAGGCCCTGACTGCTGAAAAGACAAAGCAGATTATAAAAGCTAAATTCAATCTGTCGGAAACGATATTTTCGGTAGCCGGCAAATACGACTTTGATGCAATCTGCAGACAAATGGAAGGTTTGTTCGAGACCGACTCGCAACAGTCGCTCGAGGCGATTGCGCTCGGTGAAAAGGCCGGTTTATACACGCATATACATAACGACAGTGCGCAGGTCCATATCGGCCTGGGCACTGAGACGGTCAGACCGGCCGACGAGGACTATTACAACGCCAGAGTTGCGGTATCGGTGCTTTCCGGCGGAATGAGCGCCAGATTGTTTACGGAGGTGCGGGAGAAGCGCGGGCTGTGCTACGCAATCGGGGCCAAATATCACGGCCTTAAAGATGCAGCAGGGATAATGTGCTATGCCGGAACAACACCCCAAAAGGCTCAGGAGACGCTCGATGTAATAACAGCAGAATTCAACCGGCTCACAGACCGAATCAGTGAAGAGGAAGTCCAAAGAGCCAAAGTCGGATTGAAAAGCTCATTGATACTGCAAAGCGAATCATCCTCCAGCAGAGCAGGGGGGATTGCGACCGACTACTATATGTTAGGCAGACTTAGAGGCCTCGATGAGATTAAGAGTAAAATTGAAGAAACAACCGCCGATTCGGTTTTAGAATTTCTGCGGAACAATAGGTTCGAGGATTTTACGGTAGTAACAATCGGCCCGAAAAAAATAAGCGTTAACAGGTAGAGCAGAGCATGGAATTTAAAAAAGAAACGCTGTCGAACGGCTTAACTATTATAGGTGAGCTCAACAAATCCGCCAAATCAGCAGCGGTGGGGTTTTTTGCCAGGACAGGCTCACGTGATGAGACATCGCAGATAAACGGTGTATCGCATTTCCTCGAACATATGGTATTCAAAGGCACCGAAAAACTAAATGCATTTGAAGTCAATGAGGCATTCGATAAGACCGGGGCACACTTCAACGCTTCAACCAGTGAGGAAAATACTATCTTCTATGCTGCTGTTTTACCCGAATATCTTACTGAGGTTACACGGCTTTGGATTGAACTGATGAGGCCGGCACTTAGAGACGAAGATTTCAAAATCGAAAAAGATGTAATCAAAGAAGAAATCGCAATGTATAAAGATATGCCGAGCTTCGATGTAATGGACAAATGCAGGAATTTCTACTTCAATGGGCATCCGTGCGGCAACAGCGTTCTCGGCAGTGCCGAAAGTATAGATAATCTGACAGCGGAACAGATGAGAGACTATTTTCTTACACGATATGTACCAAATAATATGGTGGTGGTGTGCGCGGGCGATTTTGACTGGGACCAAATCCGCTCGATTGTGGCCAATGCCTGTGGTCAATGGCAAAAGCAGCACGCTGAAAGAGAGCTTAAACATTACAAGGGCAGCAAAAAACAAAAGCGTATCGAGATAGCGAATCTGGTCCGCGAGCATATATGTCTGATGAGTCCGGCAGTGTCCGCTCAGGATAATCGCAGGTTTGCAGCGTCGCTTTTAGGCGCCATCATCGGTGACGATGTTGGCTCCAGATTTTTCTGGGAGCTGGTCGATAAGGCCTTGGCCGAAATAGCAACAATGATATTTGGGGCTATGGATGGAACAGGGCTCTTCTGCAGCTATATCCGCTGCAGCAGTGAGAATGTTTCTGAAGTGCAGGATGTAATCAGTGCTATTTTCCGCAGTGTGTCGGAAAAAGGTGTAGCCGAAGACGAATTAATAAAGGCGAAAAACAAGTTGTTAAGTGCGCTTGTGATAAAGAATGAACTGCCGATGGGTCGGCTGGTCGATATGGGCTTCAATTGGCAGTATCTAAAGCGGTATCGCACCATTGAAGAGGACGTCAGCGCAATTAAGGCCGTTACAGTTGATGATATTCATTTACTCTTAAAGGAATTTAATCCCGGTGATTTCACACAGCTTTCAATGGGGCCTCCCCAATAAATTTATGCACAGGCCTTTTGATGTCCACAAAAGCAACTCCCGGAGGGACATCCTGTGATACGACACAGATATTGTGTCACATTTAATCGGCAGAAATAATCGTCCGTTGACGGGAGGTACTACTTGACGAAAATCAAGGGAGGCGTTATACTTTCATAACTTTTGTGGGCAAGGAGTGTTACCATGCTCGGAGCAAAACAAAAAATGTCTATTTAACAGAGGTGATTACCAATGGCAGAGATTCTTCCTTCTAACCTTCAAGACTCGACACAAAAGGCAAAGCTGATTCCGCCTCACATCCTGTGGCCTTTCATTCTCCTGACCAGTTGCTTTAGCTTATGGGGTTTTGCCAACGATCTTACCAATCCAATGGTAAAAGCATTCTCCAAGATTTTGCTCATGAGCAATTTCGAAGGCTCTCTTGTTCAGTTTGCCTTCTACGGTGGTTACTTTGTAATGGCATTCCCAGCCGCTATGTTCATCAAAAAATTCTCATATAACGCCGGAATTCTGGTTGGCCTCGGATTATATGCAACAGGCTCTTTGTTATTCATTCCCGCAAGTATGATGATGGTTTTTTGGCCGTTTTTAATCGCCTATTTCATTATTACCTGTGGTCTTTCATTCATGGAAACCACCGCCAACCCTTACATACTTTCGATGGGAGATGAGGAAACCGCCACCCGGCGTCTTAATTTCGCCCAGGCATTCAATCCGCTCGGTTCCCTGCTTGGTATGTTCACAGCTCAGCAAATAATTCTGGCCAGGATTAACCCGGCATCGAGGCAGGTACGCGAGACAATGGACGCTGAATCATTGCGTACAGTCACCCAGCAGGATTTGGGAATTATCCGCCTGCCCTACGTTGCCATTGCCGTCGTCATTGTTGTTGTCTTCATCCTCATTGCAAAGGCCAGGATGCCCGCCAAGGCCGATAGGGATAGAACACTCAACCTCAAACCCACATTAAAACGCCTGTTATCGAATAAAAGATATGTTAGCGGCGTTATCGCCCAGTTTTTCTATGTCGGGGCACAGATTATGTGCTGGACCTTTATTATTCATTACGGCACAGAGTTATTCACAGCACGGGGTATGGCTGAGCAGCAAGCTGAGGTATTGTCTCAAAAATACAACATTGTCGCTATGGTCATATTTTGCTCCAGCCGCTTTATTTGTACGTTCTTGTTGAAGTACATCAGCCCGGGGGGATTACTGATGAGCCTTGCTATTGGCGGTATCGCACTGACGCTCGGTACAATCTTTATTCCCGGTATAGTCGGATTGTACTGCCTCGTGGCCATCTCAGCCTGTATGTCACTGATGTTCCCCACCATTTACGGAATTGCCCTTAGAGGACTCGGAGATGACGCCAAGCTCGGCGCCGCCGGACTAATTATGGCCATTCTCGGAGGTTCACTGATGCCGCCTTTACAGGGAGCTATCACCGACCTTGGTACTGTCTTTTCCTTTTCCGCCGTGAGGGCCTCTTTTGTCCTGACTTTGATTTGCTTTGTTGTAATTACACGCTTTGGATTCAGAACTCTTAGAGTTTACTCGGATTAACATTTGGCCTGTAATCTCACCTGGCTCAAAACTATTAAAGACAAGCAGGCCTAAGCCGGCTATCATGCATCGCTTTACGGTCGATAGCAAAAAGGGGGTATAAAAAACAAAACTTTCTAAAAAAATATTGCTTTTCTCACAATTTTCTCATCTTTATTTTGTTATTGTGGGATATGGTTAAAGCCTGGTAAAGTTGAGAAGTGCCCGGAGGGGAACGTAGTAACCATTTATCGGGAGGCCTGACCACGGTGGCAGGTAAAGTAAAATTGCGGCTGTTTTTTGAATTAAGGAGACGGAAAATGAGGTGTCGAAAATGCAAAGTGGTTGCTGTTATGATTGTGCTTGCGGTCGTGTTGTGCGCAGCGACATATGCAAGAAAGAGCCAGGAGAAAGGCGAACAACCGTCCACGCCACGGGTTGTCGAGGAAAGCCAGCACGAACGCCAAATAACAGAAGCGCAGGTCCCGGAAGCTGCTTTGGCGGCACTTAAGAAGCTGGCTGCCGGCGCCAAGTTCACAGGCTTTGCTGAGGAAGTCGAATATGGCAGCACATTCTACGAAGGCTCATGGAAAACTCCATCAGGGGCAAATATGGATGTCCTGGTTACTCCGACAGGCGCCCTGGTGGAAATCGAGGAACAAATTAATACCGACAAGGTCCCCGCAGAAGTGCTCAATGTGGTCAGAGAGGCAGCCGGTAAGGACACCGAATTGATGTTCGAGAAAAAAACGACGATTCAATACGAGGTCAAATTCGGAAAAGACGAACATGGCCGCGAGATGCTGCTCACTCCGGATGGCCGCCTTGTCGAGCAAGAAGTTGGGAAAGGCAAATCGGAAGACGCTGATGACCAGGCCAAGCGCGAGCACAAGGCTAGGAAGAGCACCGATGATAACGACAAATAAGGACAGAATAAGTAGCGACAAATTAAGTTTCAGCAATTAAGATATGCGCCGCCGAGAGATGGTTGTATTGGAATTACTGCTCGGCGGCGTTTTTGTTGCGAGCATTTAGATGCGGCTGCTGCTTGTAGAAGACTATCGGCCTTTACGGCAATCCCTTACAAAGGGACTGCGCGAGGCAGGCTTTGCTGTCGATACCACAGGCGATGGCAAGGAGGGACTGTGGTATGCAATGGGTAGCGAATATGATGTAATCATCCTTGATATTATGCTGCCAGGCCTGAACGGCCTCGAAATCCTCAAAAAGATTCGAAGTAAAGGCCGAAAATCTCACGTGTTAATCCTGACGGCCAAAGACACAGTAGAAGACCGCGTAGCTGGTCTGGACCTTGGGGCTGATGATTATCTGGTAAAGCCCTTTGCATTCGAAGAACTATTAGCACGCGTTCGGGCACTGCTGCGTCGCAGTTATCGCCGCAAGAATCCTCGCATCAACATCGAAGGTATGCGGATTGACCTGACGACGCATAGGGTTTGGCGCGGCAGGCAAGAGATATCGCTCACGCCTAGGGAATATGCTCTTTTGGAATATCTTGCTATGCGGGCGGGCCAAACTGTGTCCCGCTCGGATATATGGGAGCACGTCTATGAGTTCAACTCGTCGGCCTCCAGTAATGTAGTGGATGTGTATATTGGTTATTTGCGCAGAAAGATTGAACTGCCCGGCAGACCCGCATTGATTCGTACCGTCCGCGGCCGAGGCTATATTTTAGGAGCGCAATCATGATACGTTCGCTCCGGTCTCGTTTGCTTGTTGGTATAATCGGCGGCATAATATTGCTGCTAATCGTCTTTAGCGTAATCATCTACACTGTCATCCGCCGCTCCTTAATCACTCAGTTCGATTCGTCACTGGCATCGACGGCCCAAATGCTGTCAGCGGCGGTAGAACAGGACGGTAACACAATTGACCTGGAGTTGGATGTCCGGAAAATGCCGGAGTTCCAGAGTGCAGAAGGGCCGACATACTACCAGTTTTGGGTTGGCGACGGTACTGCAACAATAAGGTCTCCCTCGCTTGGTAAAGACGACCTTCCGCTTTTTGAAGGTTCTCCCGACTCGCTCGTCTTTCGGGCATTGCCGATAAGAAATGGTCGGCCCGGACGCGCTGTTTCTTTCAAGTTCAAGCAGAAACTCGAAAAGCACGAGCGTCGTGAAAAAAACAGCGAACTTGAGAGAGACAAACAGCAGCCGGAAGAGCGATTCCTTATACTGATAGTGGCTCGTGATGCAAGTGATTTGTATTATCAATTACAGTTTTTGCGATGGCTTCTGATAGCGGCCTCGGGCGGCACGATTACCCTGTCATTGCTTGTCGCAGTATTTGTCGTTAGAGAGGGGCTTAGGCCGCTGAATTTGCTTGCTGAGGACATTGCTGCTATCAGCGAAGACAATCTTGAAGCTCGAATCCCTCTTGGTAGTATGCCCGAAGAGATTGCGCCTATAGTAAATCGGCTCAACGATTTGCTGGCACGACTGAAAAAGTTGTTTGACCGTGAGCGGCATTTTACCGCCGACGTAGCCCATGAGCTGCGCACGCCCTTGGCAGGGATGCGTTCGACGCTCGAAGTAACATTACATCAATCCCGTAACGCAAATGAATACCAAACAGCACTTTCCGATTGCCTTTCAATTACAAAGAAGATGCAGTTAATGGTGAACAATTTGTTGATACTTACCCGCTTTGAGGCCCGTCAGATGACTTTCAGATGCGAAAGAATTCAGTTGGCCGAGTTAGTGGATTCCTGTTGGCGCTCCTTTTCACAAAGAGCCCTTCAGCGAAACATAGTTTTTGAAAATCGCATCCCTGCTGAAACCAGTTGTGAATCAGACCCGGACAGCCTATCTATGGTGATGTTAAACCTTCTGGACAATGCCGTCGAATATACCAACGAAGCCGGTAAAATCTGGGCAACAGCCCGCCTAGCCAGCAGTTTCCTGGAAATCAGCATTTCTAATACCGGCTGCCGGTTCAGCAATGAAGAAGCCTCACAGGTCTTCGATTATTTCTGGCGTGCTGATTCATCGCGAACGGATACGGGTATTCATTGTGGTTTAGGCCTGGCTCTGGTTCAAAGGATTGTCAAAGCATTGTATGGTCGCACTATTGTTGAGGTACAAGACGGTGGCATATTCACGGTACGGCTGCTGCTTGCCAAAGGGCCTGCAGCAATTTACCCTTGACTAATTTTGTGGTTCTCATTCCTGATATTGGTAAAGAAAAGCTATAAAATTGAGCATTTTGGGCGTATTTGGCCGATGTATTATAGGACAAATTCTCAAATTTTGCATGGAAGCCCGATATGCCCGAACAAAAATGCCATAAAAACCAAGACAACAGCGAATCAACAAATTTGCCGCTGGTTTTGTTCGCATGCCCAAACCTGAAGGAAAAATAAAAATATTTGGCTTATTGGCTAAGCCGTTTAAGGATGAAAACTTCAGAAAACTAATAGCTTTTATGTGCTCCTGGAACTTTGCGGTTAATCTTGCCGGGCCTTTCTTTATGGTCTATATGCTCAAAAGATTAGGCCTGAGTATGTCGTTTATCATAGGTCTTTCAATTATCAGCCAAGTTTTTAACTTCCTGTTCCTTGAAATCTGGGGCAGGTTCACTGACCGCTTCAGCAACAAATCTGTTTTGGCAATAAGTGGTCCATTATTCATCTTTTCAATTCTTGCCTGGACTTTTACCACAATGCCGGAAAAATACGTTTTAACAATACCGTTATTGATCGTGATACACATAGTGATGGGATTGGCTTCCGCGGGTGTTTCTCTTGCTTCCGGCAACATTAGTTTGAAACTGGCCCCCAAGGGACAAGCAACCGCCTATTTGGCAACTAATACTATCGTCAACTCTATGGCCGCAGGCATTGCTCCGATATTAGGCGGAAAATTCGCAGATTTTTTCGCTAACCGCGAGCTGGCCTGGACATTAAAATATACAAGCCCTTCGGGCGAATTCAGCCTGCCAACATTGAACCTTCAGCAGTGGGATTTCTTTTTTGCCTTTGCATTTATAATTGGTTTATATGCTCTTCACAGGCTTGTTATGATTAAAGAGGTGGGCGAAGTTGAAGAAAAAATTGTCGCCCGGGAGCTTTTTACAGAGGTCCGCACGCAGGTGCGAACACTTTCTTCTATCGAAGGAGTTAAACAAATGATAAGCTTGCCAATAACAGTTGTCAGAAATATTACGGAAAGGACAATACCAAATGACAAACAATAGACGCATTAAAAGACATTCTCGAAAGGCCGGCCTTCCTCCAGGTACGCTTGTTCATATCGGCGAGAGAAAAGCAGAGCAAATCAGAATCACCTTGATTGATTATAATGAACAAAATTTCCAGGAAAGAGTAGTTGAAAAAGCTGAAGAATGTTTTCCTTTTAAGGAAATGCCAACTGTTACCTGGATAAACATCGATGGCCTGCATAGTATAGAAACAATAGAAAAAATTGGCAAGAATTTCGAACTGCACCCTCTTATCCTCGAAGACATCCTTAATACAGGCCAGCGTCCAAAGTGTGAAGATTACGAAAAATGCCTTTTTATGGTTCTAAAGATGCTCACCTTCAATAATCAGACCAGCTCTATCCAGTCCGAGCAGGTCAGCTTGGTTTTAGGTCAAAATTTTGTCATTTCATTTCAGGAAAATGTCGGTGATGTGTTCGAGCAGATTCGTGATAGAATACGAAATGCCAAGAGCAAAATACGAAAAATGTTGGCTGACTATCTTGCTTACGCCTTAATCGATGCCATTGTAGATAATTACTTTCTTATTCTGGAAAAAATGGGTGAACAGATTGAGTCTATGGAGGAAGAGCTCATAGCTGAACCTTCAGATAAAACTGTACGAATGATTCACGCACTTAAAAGAGAGTTGATTTTTTTACGAAAATCGGTCTGGCCATTAAGAGAACTTATAAACAGTCTGCAAAATACAGAGTCTTCGCTTATAACGGATTCTACTGAGCCGTACCTTAGAGATGTTTACGACCATACCATCCAGGTAATCGACACAGTAGAGAGTTTCAGGGATATGGTCTCAGGCATGCTTGATATCTATCTATCAAGCATAAGCAATAGGATGAATGCCGTCATGAAAGTGTTGACGATTATTGCAACTATATTCATTCCGTTGACATTTATAGCCGGTATCTACGGAATGAACTTTAAGTATATGCCGGAACTGGATTGGAAGTGGGCGTATCCGGCGCTTTGGCTGATAATGACCATTGTTGTCGTTGTTATGTTAGTTTATTTTAAGCGAAAGAAATGGCTTTGAAATCATCATACTAATTTTTGGCCGGATTGACGGATTAAGGAGGTTCGATAATGAGCTGGGGATTGTTTATTATAGTACTTACTGTGTCATTTATAATAGTCAGAATCGGAGCTATCGCATTTCAACTAACCGGCCTTGAATGGTCTTTGGCGAAGTTTCAATCACTGTCCTGCTTTACAGGTACAGGTTTCACCACAAAAGAAGCTGAATTAATTACCGGCGACAAACAAAGGCGGCGTATTGCGTCAGTTCTTATGGTTTTGGGTAATGCTGGTCTTGTTATTATGATTGCCTCCCTTGCGGCCTCATTGAATCCTGAAGAGACCATAATAACCAGACTTTCTAGATCGTTCCTACCATTTTCCATCCCACGCGAGATAGCAATATTAATGAATTTATTAATCATTGTTGTGGTCGTATATGGTGTCTGTAAGCTCTTCACAGATACAAAATTCTCAAAAAAGCTGACAAATTTCCTTAGAAAAAAAATCTTAAGAACAGAGATTTTTAGGCGGGTATCTTTCGAGGAACTTATGTTAGCAACCGGCGGCTATGGGGTTGCCAGAATCTCCTTATGTCCCGGCAGCCCGGTTATCAATAAAACTTTATCTGATTCGGAACTACGAAGTCAGGATATAACCGTTTTAGCGATAACAAGAGATGGAAAGACCACAGCAAATCCGCCCGCAACTACGGAGTTGTTTTTGAACGACGAGCTTTTGTGCTTTGGTAAGCTGGAAAATATCAGAAACAGAATTTGAATGGTTTCATGAGGTTAAACAATGAACGCAATTTTGGCAGAGTTAACAGTAGGTTTCGATTTATACGTTTGGGTCGTTATACCTCTTTTGATTTTTGCCGCTCGTATAGCTGACGTCAGCATAGGAATAATAGGGAGGAATAGAGGAATAATAGAGGAATAATAGGGGGAATAATAGGGGACGTTTACCTATTATATAAGCCGGAAGGGACGAAAGGACGTAATTGGTTGAGATGCGAGAGATGGGACGAGTATTGAAGAAGCAACGGAAATAATAACTTGGCGCCTTGGCGCCTTGGCGGGAGGCAATTAATCCGTCCGGCCATATTTCCTTTTTTAAACCGCTACTCACAACCGTTATACTTCTTCTACCCATAAATTTAAGAATTGTCAACCATTTTCCCCCCTCTTTTTCTATTATGCTCCGAGATACGCTTCACGCTTCACGAGATACGCTATAAATCTGTGAAATCCTATGAACCGGAGCCGAGTCAAGAATCTTTTTCAAAAAGTTTTTCACTCCGTGGTTTCCAATTTAGTTTTTCCTGCCCGCTGCCCGCTGTACGCTATACACTACCCGCTTCACTGACTTCATTTTTGCCTTTTGACTTTTTACTTACT
>Ga0180432_10001154_pt1 | contig 42346 bp, 23 predicted proteins | sample SS_ome_10_FD_132414 | JGI IMG/M metagenome (GOLD analysis project Ga0180432, IMG submission 132414) | Hypersaline lake sediment archaeal communities from the Salton Sea, California, USA - SS_1_MS_2 metaG | ecosystem: Environmental > Aquatic > Non-marine Saline and Alkaline > Hypersaline >... | reverse complement strand
CTCCGGCCTGGGCACGCTGTTCGAGATCGCGTGAGCTTCTTCTTCGGGGGCCGGAACAACTCGACAAACAAAAGTTGCGTTTGGCGGGCGGGAAAAGGACAATCAGATTCTTGTCGCATCTTCGCCGGACTGACAGAGGAAAGGACAGCACCATGCATCGCCAACTCCTTATTGCATTGGTTCTCGTAGTCATCGCGGGGGCGGCTTGCGCCCCGGCCAAGGAGAAGACCTCCAGCAGCACCTTCACGCCGCTGTTCGACGGCAAGACGCTCAAGGGCTGGCATCCGCTGCCGGGAGGCACGTGGGAAGTCAAGGACGGCGTCATCCTCGGCACCAGCGCCAAGTCCGAACGCCGACACGGGCTGCTCATGAGCGACAAGGAATACGCCGATTTCGTCGTCCGGTTCAAGTTCCTCGTCGTCAAGGGCGACAGCGGGTTCTACTTCCGCAGCGAGCCGGTCAAGCACGCCGTCGGCGTGAACGGCTTCCAGGTCGAGGTGGACAACTCGAAGGAGGTCGGCGGGCTGTACGAGACCGGCGGACGGGCATGGGTCAAGAAGCCCGACCCCGCGGTGATCAAGAAGATCTACAAGCCGGGCGAGTGGAACCAGGGGTCCATAGCCGCGATCGGCCGGAACGTGGTCGTCAGGCTCAACGGCACGAAGACGGTTGAACTGATCAACGACCGCGGACGGACCAAGGGCCATTTCGCGATGCAGTTGCACGGCGGGATGGACATGGAGGTGATGTTCAAGGACATCGAGGTCCGCCCGGCCAGCCCGGCCGAACTCGCCGCCGCAAGCGACGGCAAGGACTTCAAGCCGATGTTCAACGGCAAAGACCTGACCGGGTGGCAGACCACGGGCAACTGGATTGTCGAGAAGGACGGCTCCATTGCGTTGAAGCCCCGCCCGGGCGAGCGCGGCTGGCAGCGCTACGGCGCCTACCTCACGACCGACCGCAAGTACAAGGACTTCATCATCGACCTGGAGTTCAAGTTCGTCAAAGGCGGCAACTCGGGCGTCTTCCTGCGGGTGGACGACCCCAAAAGCCATGTCAACACCGGCTTCGAGGTGCAGATCCTCGACACGCACGGCAAGAAGAACCCCGGTCACCACGACTGCGGCGGGGTGATCCGCACGACGGGGCCCTCGAAGAACATGGTCAAGCCCGCCGGACAGTGGAACCGCTACACCATCTCCTGCATCGGCCCGCAGCTCAACGTCGTGCTCAACGGCGAGCAGATCATCGACATCGACCTGAGCAAGTCCCCCATGAAGAACCGCCCCCTGACCGGGTACATCGGCTTCCAGGACGAAGCCAAATTCGTCTGGTACCGCAACGTCCGGATCAAGGAACTGCCGGACAAGAAGACGCGGGACTGACGGGTTAACCAATCAACCAACTAATCGGCCGGCACGTTCAGGGCCTTCAGCATCAGGTCGGCCAGGAAGCGGTTGCCCGCGGCGTTCAGGTGGACCGTGTCTGAGGTCAGCACGCCCTTGGCGGCGTTGGCGGTGTTGTGCTTCTTCAGGTGCGCCAGGAACAGCTTCCGCAGGTCGAGAAGCTGGCTTCCGGTCTTGGCGGCGACCTTTCGGCTGATGGCCGAGTACTCGTCGAGCATCTTGTCGAACCGGTTGGACCCGTCGGTCTTCTCCCCGATCACGGTCGGCGTGCAGAGGATGACCCTCGCGCCGGCGGCGTTGATCCGCTTGACCAGGTCGCCCAGGCCGGACTCGAAGGCCTCCTTCTTCGTGCCCCGGTTGCGGTTCCAGTGCCACACGTCGTTGATCCCGATGTAGATCACGACGATCGTCGGCTTCTTGCTGATGACGTCGCGATCGAGGCGTTTCTGGCAGTCGGGCACCTTGTGCCCGCTGATGCCGGCCCCGATGACCTTGACGCCGAGGGCCGGATATGTCCTGGCGATCCGCCGGGCCGTCAGCCCGACGTACCCGCTGGGCCCGACCCCGGCGGCGGTGATCGAGTCGCCCAGGAAGACGATCCTGTCGTCTTTCTTCAGCTTCGGCGTCGCGGCCGCCGGGCCCCCGCGGATCAGGGCGATCGCCGCATCGGCGAAACGCTGCCCCAGGACCTTGTACCCGTCCTTCGTGTAGTGCAGGCCGTTGCGCGGGCCGTTCAGGTCGTCGGTGTCGACCACGGCCACCAGGCTGTCCGCCGCCGCGACCTCCGCCTGGGCCTTGCGCACGCCCTCCCAGTGGGCGTTGTTCTTGATGCAGTCGCTCAGCCGACCGATGACCGCGGTCATGTCCGGCCGTCCGATGTCGCCCCGCAGTTGGGCAATCAGCCCGCGCATGCTCTCGGCGTAGACGGCCGAAAGCCTCTCCTTGGCGTCGCGCTCGCCCTGCATCCACACGAAGCTCACCGAGGCGAACGCATCGAAGCTCCTTTCGCCGACCTTCTTCTTCACCGCCGCCATCAGCGTCTCGTACAGGTCGCCGGGCTTGAACGGCCTGACCTTGGCGCCCTGCGGGGCGGTCCATTTCTTGTACCATCGCCGGATGGGCTGTCCGCCCCGGGCCGACTTGACCACGATGACCTCGTCGCCGCTGAACGCCTTGGTGACGGCCGGGGTGAACGAAATGTCCGGGTTCAGCCCGGCCATGTTCGACTGGCCCGAGAGAATGAACAGGCGCGCTTTCTTCTTGCCGGCCTGCTCCGCTGACACGCCCGGCGCACTGGACAGCAGCACGATGCCCGCCACGATCCACAGGCGGCCGATCCTGGCTCGTTTCTTCGTCGTCATAGGTGTTTCCTTTCGCTCCTTTGGGGGCCGAGAGATCCATGATGTATCGTATCGACAGCCACCCGCTCGCTCAAGGGCGGGCATGTCACGTCTGGCAGGAACGTGTCGTTGACTCTACGTCTAGCGGGCGATCGTCAGATCGCCGCTCGCCGTTCGAACGGCACACGGCGACCTGACGATCGCCCGCCAAACGTGACACATGTTCCCGCAGAGCGTTGTCTGCCCGGGAATCGTTGAGCACCGTCCGATGCACCGTGCGACCTTCCATTCGGCCCGGGCGGGCGGTACACTCTTGCCGTGGCGGCACCGTTTCGGGAGCACATCATGATCAGACGAAGGACGTTCGCAGTCTTTGCCCTGGCGTACATCGCCGTTTGCCAGGCCGCGGCCGCGGGGCAGAACACGGTTCGCAGGCTGCCGGTCAAGGAGTACGTCGACAAAATGAAAGCCGGCTGGGTCGGGCAGATGGCCGGCGTCGGCTGGGGCGGGCCGACGGAATTCAAGGTCAAGGGCGCGATCATGCCCGAATCCAGGGTGCCCAAGTGGCGGCCCGGGATGATCAACCAGTTCAACCAGGACGACATCTACGTCGAGATGACGTTCCTCCGCACGCTGGAGGTGTACGGGCTGGACGCGTCGATCCGGCAGGCGGGGATCGACTTCGCGGCCAGCGGGTATCGCCTGTGGCACGCCAACCGGGCCGGACGCGACAACCTGCGCAAGGGCATCGCTCCGCCAGACTCCGGGCATCCGAAGTTCAACCGCCACGCCGACGACATCGACTACCAGATCGAGGCGGACTTCTCCGGGCTGATCGCCCCGGGCCTGCCCAACAGGGTCATCGCCCTGGGCCGGACGTTCGGGCGCCTGATGAACTACGGCGACGGGGTGTACGGCGGGCAGTTCGTCGGGGGCATGTACGCCGAGGCGTTCTTCGCATCCGACCCGGTGAAGATCGTTCGCGCCGGCCTGGCGTGCATCCCGCACGACAGCCTGTATGCCGAAATGGGCCGAGACATGCTCGCCTGGTACGCCGAGCACCCCGACGACTGGGAGAAGGTCTGGCAGTTGATCGAGGACAAGTACCACAAGAACCCCAAGTACACGTTCGGGCTGTGCAGCGGGCCCGGGGGGGCCGGGAAGTTCAGCATCGACGCCAAGCTCAACGGGGCCTACATCATCATGGGGCTGCTGTACGGCAAGGGCGATCCGGACAAGACGATCCTCATCTCGACGCGCTGCGGGCAGGACTCCGACTGCAACCCGTCCAACGCCGGCGGCGTGCTCTTCACGACGATGGGCTTCGCCAGGCTGCCCGAACGGTTCACCTCGGCCATCAACCCCAACGGCAAGTTCAGCCATACGCCGTATACGTTCCCCAAGCTCATCACTGTCTGCACGGCGCTGGCCCGCCAGGCGGTGCTCAAGGCCGGCGGCCGCGTCGAAAAGGACGCCGCGGGCCAGGACGTCTTCGTGATCCCGGTCCGGGCCCCCAAGGTGGGCAAGTACGCCAAGGCCTATCAGCCCGGGCCGATCGCCAACAGCCGATTCACCGAAGAGGAGATGGCCAAGATCGCCAAGCTCCGCGCCGCGGCCGGTGCCACCCACAGGGCGCGTGACCGCGCCACGCGGTCCGCCCCCCCCGCGGCATTCAAGGCCTTCGAGAAGTTCGCCCCGGGCTGGAAAATGACCGACTGCGGGGCGGATATGGGCCCGGGGCTGCTCGCCCAATACCGCGGCCGAAAGAACGTCTTCCTCAGCCATCCGCTCAACGAGAGCACGCCCTGCGCCCTGAGCCGAAAGGTCACCATCCCCGCCGCCGGCAAGAGCGTGCTTCACCTCGCCGTCAGCCACCACAGTCGCGGTGACTGGGTCCTGATCGTCAAGGCGGACGACCGCGAGCTTCTCAAGACGACCATCGGCCGGCCCACCGCCCGCGGCGGCTGGCGGGAGATCGACGTGGACCTGGCGGCCTGTGCGGGCAAGACCGTCACCTTGCGCCTGCTGAACCAACCCAACGGCTGGTCCTGGGAGGCCGGCTACTGGGCCAAGATCGCCATCGAACACCGGGAGTAACCCCCATGACAGGACAGATCTCAGCCAGAACGTTCGTTGTCGCCCTCTGCGTGTCGGGCCTCCTTGCCGGCGGCTGCGGCGACAGCGTCTCCGAGAAGGACCGCACCGGCAAGCCGCGAATCGCCCTGGTCGTGAAGTCCCTGGCCAACGAGTTCTTCAAGACCATGGAGGACGGGGCGAGAGACCACCAGAAGGCCCATGCCGACGCGTACGACCTGATCTTCAACGGCATGAAGAACGAGCAGGATGTGGCGGAGCAGATCAACCTCGTCGAGCAGATGATCGTGCAGGGCGTGGATGCGATCGTGATAGCCCCGGCCGACTCGAAGGCCCTCGTGCCCGTGTGCAAGAAGGCCCGGGCCGCGGGCATTGTGGTGGTCAACATCGACAACAAGTTCGACGCCAGCGTGCTCGAGGAGGAGAACGTGCGGATCCCGTTCGTCGGCCCGGACAACCGCCGAGGGGCCAGGCTGGCCGCCGAACACCTGGCCAGGAAGCTCAAGGCCGGTGACGAAGTCGCCATCGTCGAGGGCGCGACGAACGCGTACAACGGCATCCAGCGGAAGCTCGGCTTCGAGGACGCCATGAACGCCGCCGGCATGAAGATCGTCTCGAGCCAGACCGGCAAGTGGGAGCCCGAACCGGCGGAGAAGGTCGTCTCCGGCATGATCACCGAGCACCCGAAGATCAAGGCGATCCTGTGCGCGAACGACAGCATGGCCGTGGGCGCCGTGGCGGCGCTGCGGGCCGCAGGCAGACTGGATGACGTGCTGGTGATCGGCTACGACAATATCTCCATGGTCCAGGAGTTCATGAAGGAAGGCACCATTCTCTGCACGATCGACCAGCGCGCCGACCAGATCGCCATTTCCGGTATCGAGCTGGCCCTGCTGATGCTCGGCGTCACCGAGCGCCAGACCCCCGTTACGCTGATCACGCCCGACAGGCTCAAGTGATGCAAACCGACTGCGTGCTGGAACTGCGGGCGCTGAGCAAGTCCTATCCGCCGGTGCAGGCCCTGGCGGAGGTGGACTTCACTCTCGGCGCCGGCGAGGTCCACGCCCTGGTGGGAGAGAACGGCGCGGGCAAGAGCACGCTGGCGGGGATCGTCTCGGGCCTCGTTCGGCCCGACGGCGGATCGATGCGCCTGCGAGGGCAGCCATTCGCCCCCGCCGACAAGCACCAGGCCGCCCGGGCCGGCGTCCGGATGGTCATGCAGGAACTGAACCTGATCGCCACGCTGACCGTGGCGGAGAACATTTTTTTCGGCTCCATGCCGAACCGCAGGGGAGTCATCGACTACCGCAGGATGAACGCGGAGGCGGCGGCCTTGATGGCCGATGTCGGCCTGGAAGGCATCGCCCCCCACCGCCCCGCCGGGTCGCTGGGCGTGGCCCAGCAGCAGATGGTGGAGATCGTCGCCGGGGTGTCCGGCCAATGCGACGTGCTCATCCTGGATGAGCCGACCTCCGCCCTGACCGATGCCGACGCCGAACTGCTCTTCGCCCGCATCAAGGACCTGACGGCCGCCGGGGTGGGCGTCATCTACATCTCGCACCGCATGGAGGAGATCCAGCGCATCGCCGACCGCATCACCGTGCTGCGGGACGGCTGCGCGGTGGCCACCGCCGAGGCGAGCCAGACCGACCTCGACCAGGTCATCCGCTGGATGGTCGGCCGTGACCTGGTCGCCGCCGAACCCCGGGGCCGCCGCCGGGGGGGCCAGGTGGCCCTGCGCGTGGAGGGGCTGTGTCGCGGCCCGTGCGTTCGCGACGTGAGTTTCGAGGTCCACCACGGCGAGATCCTCGGCTTCGCGGGGCTCATGGGCTCCGGGCGGACCGAGACCATGCGGGCGATCTTCGGCGCCGATCGGCCCGAGGCGGGGAGGGTCTTCCTGTCCGGCTCGGATGTCGCGACGCCGATCCGCTCGCCCCGCGACGCCGTGCGGCACGGGATCGCGCTGCTGACCGAGGACCGCAAGACCCAGGGGCTCCTGCTGCCCCAGTCCGTGCGCGCCAACGTGACGCTGAATCGCCTGGAGGACCTGGCCGGCCCGGCCGGGGTGATCCGGGCCCGAGAAGAGTCGGCCGTCGCGAAGCGCCTGGCCGACCTGCTGTCGGTCCGGTGCAGCAGCATCGAGCAGCCCGCCGGCGAACTCAGCGGGGGCAACCAGCAGAAAGTCATCATCGCCCGGTGGATCTACCGCGACTGCGATATCCTGATCTTCGACGAACCGACCCGCGGGATCGACGTCGGGGCGAAGTTCGAGATCTATCAGTTGCTGGCCGACCTGGCCGGGCGCGGCAAGGCCGTCATCATGGTCTCGTCGGACCTGATCGAACTGCTCGGCGTCTGCGACCGGATCGCCGTGATGTCGGCGGGTCGGCTCGTGCGCCGCTTCGCGCGGGAGGAGTTCGACCAGGACGCGATCATGGCCGCGGCGCTGAGCGGGCACGTCGGCAAGCGACCCGCGAAGGAGGCACGATGAAGCTCCTGGCGCGCACTCGGCGTTCGGCGGTCCCGGCGGCGCTGTGGGAATACCTGGGCATGATCGTGGCGGTCGGCCTGCTCGTGCTGGTCTTCAGCCTGGTCAACAAACGCTTCCTCTCGCCGGCGTCTCTCCAGATGACGGCCAACCAGTATGCCCAGTACCTCGTCGTTGCGGTCGGCATGACGTTCGTGCTGATCGTCGGCGGGATCGACCTGTCCGTCGGGTCGGTGATGGGCCTCAGCGCCGCGGTGCTCACCGTGCTGATGAAGCACTGCGACATGCCGGTCGCGCTGGCCGTGCCGGCGTGCCTGGCCACGGGGGCCCTGTGCGGGCTGATCAACGGCCTGCTCATCACGACGTGGGCGCTGCCGTCGTTCATCGTCACGCTGGGGATGATGCTGTCCGCCCGCGGCGCAACGTTCCTCCTGACCGACTCGGCAACGCAATACGTCGGCGGACGGATCGCGGGCATCGCCGAGACGAACCTGTTCGGCCTGTCCCTGCCGCTGCTGATCGCCCTGGGGGCCGTCGTCGTGGGCCAGTTCGTGCTGTCGCGTACGGTGTTCGGCCGCCGGGCGATCGCGCTCGGCACCAACGCCGAGGCCGTGCGACTGGCGGGAATCAGCCCGCGACCGATCAGGACGACGGTGTTCGTCGTTTCGGGCCTGCTGGCCGGGGCGGGGGCGGTCTTCAGGACCTCGCGATTGCGGTTCGCCGATCCCAACGCGGGCACCGGCTTCGAGCTGGAGGTCATCGCCGCCGTCGTCATCGGCGGCACGAGCCTGATGGGCGGACGCGGGTCGGTTGTCCGGTCCTTCTTCGGCGTGGTGATCATCGCCGTGCTCACCAGCGGGCTGAACCAGTTCGGGGCCCCCGAGCCCACCAAGTGGCTGATCACCGGCGCGGTCATCGTCGCCGCCGCCATCCTGGACCACTACCGCCAGCGCCTCAAACGCGACAGGTCTCCGCCCGGCGGCCAGTCCGGCTGAGGCGAGGTAGTCCCTCGACTTCACTCAGGTTGGTGGGTGAGCCTCCCGCCGTTAGAACCGGCCTTCGCGGACCTGGTCCTTCTTCAGGCCGGCGCGGATGGCGATCACGTTGGTCGGCTCGACGCTCTCGTTCTCGGGCAGCGGCACGTCGCCCTTGGCCTTGCCCATCGTCAGGACGCTCTTGAGCTTTCTCAGGATGCTCGAACCGTCCACGGCGGTGCTGCCTTCGCTGTAGTAGTCGAACCACGGCAGTCCGGCGTCGGTGTATTCCTTGGCCGTCGGGGGCACGGTGGGGGGCTGTTGGCCCGTGACGGCGCGCCAGACCATCGAGTTGGCAATGTGGACGAAGCACCGGCTGGTGTTGCCCAGGTCCCAGTCGTCGGCGTCGAACGGGTCGTCGTAGATCTCCTGTTTCATCCGCCCGCCCGGGGCCAGGCCCATCTCCATACCGCCGGGCGCGGGGGCCGCTTCGCAGAGAAAGTCCATCATCGGGGCAGCCAGCATTTCCCGTTCCGGCCGCTTGGGGAACCGCCGCTCGAAAACCTCCCGCTTCATCGGATACGCCGAGACCTGGATACCGCCGTACTCGGCGGCCCCGGTGATCTGCTCCTCGGCGGAGTAGCCCGCCCCCAGCGGCATGGCGACGAACTGGCGAATCGTGCCCTTCTCCACGCAGTACCCGTCCAGCCAGGGCTGGGCGGGCGCGACCATGTAGTCCTGCGGCCGGCGGTGCAGGCCGTCGGACCAGTCCTTGCCCGTAACGGCGTCGATCTTGCCCGTGGCGACCTTGATGGCGAACGGGTAGCTGCCCTGCTGCGGGACGACACCTGCCCCAAACAGCAGCCACATCGCCTCGGCCTGGTACATCGGCAGCATCACCCCGCCATGGTCCATCCACGTCGGCGGGATGTTGTCGGCGAAGTCGTCCACGTGCCGCAGGGGAAACGCCCCGAGGCCCGGCGGCAGGGGGTAGGTCTTGTCGTCGTCGGGAATCCGCAGCGTCCGCTGGAACTGGATCGACAGCTTGGCCTGCGGATGGACCTCGGGAAACGAGAACACCAGCGCGTCGTCTTTCAGCTCAATCATGTCTTTCTCCCATGTTACCCGTTTCCGTCCCTGACTTCTCTGACCAGGCGCAGCACGGCGTGTTCGGGGGCCTGCTTCAACTGCCGGATCAGCTCGGCGAACACCTGCGGACGCCTGCGGACGATCTCCAGCAGGTCGGAGGAGACCTTGCCCGCCATCGCCAGCAGGACATCGCCGTCGGCATCGAGTTCCCGGGCCAGGGCCAGTATCGTCTGCTCGCCCGGCGGGGGCTGCGTGCCTCGCTCGATCTTGCTCAGGTACGACGGCTCGATGCCGACGCGCCCGGCCAGCTTCCGGAGCGAAAACGCCGGATCCTCGGCCCGCAGGGCCTCGCGGCGCTGTCGAATGTACTGTCCGAATGCCGTCTCCATGTATGTAGTATATACTACACACTCTACGATGGCACGTGAAAAGCGACTTTTTCTTTGGAGCGGGGGCTTGGCGCCAGGGTCGCCGCGGATCAGGTGTGCTTTAACTGCCAACGCGCCTTGTAGATACGGGCCTTGCCCCCCCGTTCCGGCCGCAGGTCCATCAGCGCCACAGGAGAGAGCCGCGGCGTGCCGCCGCGGCGCCGTTCTCGCTCGAACACGATAACGGCCCCGTAATTACGTGATCCAAGAGGCGATTCGTTCGGGAGAAACAGCCCCGCGGCGACACGCCGCGGCGCTCTCCTGTGGCGCGAATTGGCCTCACTCCACACCGCAGGGGCGCCGACTGGCCGTTGTGCGTCCGCCCGGGGCCGCTTACTATGGCGCCCGGCCGGCGGGGCCGGCCGGATGAGGAGCTTACGCCATGAAGACCATCGCCTTAACGGCTGCCGCATCGTGCGGACCGCTGCTTGCACTGTTCGGGGTGATCCTGGGCGAGGCGTGCCTGGCCGCGGCTCAGCCGAGCATCCCTGCACGCGGGGCTGCGGTGACCAAACCGGCGGCGCGATGGGAGGAGGCCTTCCTCAGCGGCAACGGGCGCATGGGCGTGATGATGTTCGGCAGGCCCGACCACGAGATCATCGTCGTCAATCACTGCCGCCTGTACCTGCCCCGAGGCAGCCGAGAGATCGTGCCCGACCTCGGCAAGCTCCTGCCGCAAATCAAGGCCGTCGGCCTCAAGGGCGGGCCCGGCGCGGTGCACGCCTTTCTGCGGGCCGAGGCGACCAAGCGGGGTCACGAGCGCATCGTCCACACCGACCCGTACCACCCGGCTTTCATCCTGAGGCTCAAGGCCCCCGGCGCGGGCAAGGACGTGAAGAACTACCTGATGACCGAGGACTTCGCCAGCGGCGAGCTGGCCGTCCGCTGGACGGACGCACGGGGGGACTGGGAGCGGAAGCTCTTCGTCTCGCGGCCCGACGACGTGGCGGTCCTGTCCATCGCCGGGCCGGCCGGGCAGGTTGCCTGCGAACTGGCCGCCGAGATCACCCACGCCCTGGTCAAGCCCGAGATCACTGCGACCGGCGGCCTGCTGAGAGCCCGCGCCGTCTACGTCAAGGGCAAGGGCGGATACGACAGCGTCATCAAGGTGATCGCCAAGGGCGGCAAGGTTGCCGGCGCCGACGGCCGCATTACCGTCACCGGGGCCAACAAGGTCCTGGTCCTGATGCGCGTCGAGCCGTGGCGGACGCCCCTGCCGCCCGAGCAGTCCGAGGCCTGGGCGTACTCCCCAAGAAACCCCGAGTTCGGCCCGGGTCACAAGACGAACCTCCTGGCCGACATCACCGCCGCGCTGGGCAAGCTCCCGGCGGACTACCCGGCCCTTCTGAAGCGGCACGTTCGCATTCACGGCGAGCTGTTCAACCGCGTGTCGCTGGACCTCGGCGGCGCCGCCGACCGGGCCGTGATCTCCGAGACGCTCCTGGACCGGGCCGCCAAGACCGACCGCATGTCGCCCGCCCTGATGGAGAAGATGTACGACGCCTGCCGCTACCTGACCATCTGCAGCTCCGGCGAGGTCGTGCCGAACCTCCAGGGGATATGGACCGGCACGTGGAGCCCGGCCTGGAGCGGGGACTGGACGCTCGACTCGAACATCCATCTCGAGATCAACTCCATGATGTCGGCCAACCTGCCGGAGTTCATGCAGGCGTACTTTGCCCTGGTCGAGTCGTGGCTGCCCGATTGCCGGCTGAACGCCCGGAAGCTCTACGGCTGCCGGGGTATCGTGACCAACGCGCGGGCGTCGAACACGTGCCTGCTGATCCACTGGGGCCGCTGGCCGGGCGAGCTGTACATCGCCGGGGCCGGCTGGCTGGCACACTACTTCCACGACTACACTCTCTACACCGGCGATCGGGCCTTCCTGGCCAAACGCGTCGTGCCCCTGCTCAAGGAGATCGCCCTGTTCTACGAGGACCTGCTGGCCGGCACGGAGGGGCCCGACGGCACGTACCAATTCGTCATCTCGTATTCGCCCGAGCTGGGCACGGGCCTGCCCAACGCCACGTTCGACATCGCCGTCGCACGCGAGGTGCTGGGCAACCTGATCCGGGCCTGCGAGGACCTCGGCGTCGAGAAGGCCAACGTCCCCAAGTGGAAGGCCATGCTGGCCAAGATGCCCCCGTACCTCATCGGCAAGGACGGGGCGATCAAGGAGTGGGCCTGCGCCAGGGCCGTCAACGGACCCAACTACAACCACCGCCACTACTCGCTGCTGTACCCGCTGGCCACGAGCCTGGAGTTCAGCCCCGAGGCCACGCCGAAGCTCTGGCGGGCCTCGGCCGTCGCGCTGGACAACAAGGCCCGGCACTGGCTGCGCGGGAAAAAGCCCAACAGCAACAACATCACGCACGGGATGATGAACCACGCCGAGTGCGCCGCCCGGCTGGGCCGGGGCGACGTCGCGGGCGAGGTGCTCTCGCGCATGGCCACCCGGCGGTACCTCATGCCGAGCTTCATGATCGGCTATTGGCCCAACCGAAAGGGCTTCGGGTTCGACGCGGTGGGAACCATCCCGAACGTCGTCAACAACGCGCTGGTCTTCTCCCTGCCGGGCCGGCTGGACCTGCTGCCCGCGCTGCCGTCGGCCTGGCCCAAGGGGGCCATCCACGGGATCCTGGCCCGAGGACAGGTCACGATCAACCGCATCGAGTGGAACGTCCCGGCCGGCAAGCTGGTCCTCGAATTGACCAGCGGCCGCGACCAGACCCTCGCGCTGCGCCTGGCTGTCGGCAAGCCGATTGAGACCGTCACCGTCAAGGGCGCCGAGATCAAGGACGACGGCCCCACGCGCCAACTGACCCTGACCAAAGACCGCCGCGCCGTCGTCAACATGACGTTCTAAGGAGAAAAGGCTCCCGATCCCACAGCCCGGGCGATCACATGTCTGCTCCGGTCAGCGGGTCGGTCAAACCCGAGGAGAGGTTCGGCTTGAGTTGTGGCGCCTCGGAGGCCAGTGAGCCCAGGGATACGCCCCGCCCGGGACGATCGAGAAGAGCCGGGAACTGAGATCCCCGCATGGCGACTCCCGCGGCCCGCGCCGCCCCGGAAGCACCCAAGGCCGGGGATACAAACCCCTGGGGGGAATCATCCAGGGGCCGGGGCTTGGAGGCCTGGTCGCCCGGGGGTGCGAGTTCCCGGGCTTGACTGCCCGAAGACGGGGAGTCCTCGGGCTCGGACGCCGCGGGCGGTCTCGGCGCGGAAGTCTCCAGGCCTCGGGACTGAGATCCCTGCACTTGGGCTTGCGGAGCCGGATCACCCAAGGCCGCGGTGTCGTGACCGCGATGGTCCCACGCCAGCAGCAGATCGGAGACGTCGACCGCCGCGCTGCGGTCCACGTCGCAGCGCGTCTGGTCGGCCCCGGCGCCCGCGGACCGGCCGCTGTATTCCCACGCGCGGAGCAGGTCGAGCACGCCGGTCTCGTGGTCGCCGTTCGCGTCCCCGACCAGCCCCGTCAGGACCCGGTCGTTGTCCCCGACCAGGGCGTTGCCCGCGAGGTCCGCTGCGCCGTCCAGACGGACGAGATACCGCGCGACGTCCGGCAGCGCCTCGCTGAACAGGATCTGGCCCCGATCCGGTGCGCGGTTCGAGACCCCCGCCGTGATGCCGGACAAAGCCATGGCCCCGTCCTGGTCCGTTCCGGCCAGGACGACCGAGGCCCCCGACAGGTTCATCGCCTCGGAGAACGCGAGCACCAGCGTTGTGATGCCGCCGCTTCGCGGCTCGGAGAACGACCCGTCATCGGGAATCTCCAGCAGAAGCTCGGTCCCGTCGTGCACGGCCGCGCTGAACCATGCATCCAGCGTCGGGGCCTCGGTGTCGTCCGATCCTCCCGGCGTCGGCGGCTGGGCGACCCACGAGGCCGCATCATTGCCCCACGCGCCGGCTGACGTGCGGTTCAGCGACATCCAATGGGTGTCCGGCTCCGTCGGCCAGGGGGGGCGGTCGTCGTAGATCACCTCGTCGACCAGCAGATAGGGCACGAAGTCCGTATTGTCGGTCGGCGGCTCGTCGGGGCGCTTCAGGCGGACCGTTTCGCCGGCATTGTCCAACTGCCCGTCGTACGGGCCGACGATCTGAACGCCCGAGCCGACCAGGCCGTAGTGCGACTCGAAGTCGGCCAGCTTGCCCGGCTCGAGGTCCGGGTCGAACGGCACGACAGCCAGCCGCTCGCCCGGGGCCAGCGACGTGCCTGCCGAAGTGCCCGTGGCGAAGGCGAAGCCCTCGACCGTCCACGGAGTGTCCCGATCGGCCCCGTCGACAAAATAGGTCTCCCACAGGTTGACGGTCTGTCCGGTGGGGTTCCATATCTCGATGAACTCGAGGTCGTCGGCGTCGATCCCGCCGGGCCCGTCGGGGTTTTCCGGGTGGTAGTGGACCTCGCCGATGACCACCGGCCCCACGCGCGGGCCGGTGTTGGCCGAGCCGAGGGTCTGCTCCGCCATCGGATACGGGCGACCCGAGGCGTTGGGCCAGCGTCCATACGACTCGCCGTTTGCCGCCGGGCCGAACCCGATGTGGTCGCCGAAGTGCGTCAACTCGCCGGCGGCATCGGCCTTCATCAGCCAGACGTCGTCCCCGTAGGCACCGCTCAGGGCGAAGTCGTCCGGGGCCGCGCCGCCGGAGGGGTTGAAGTCGGCCTCATTGAAGGTCATGTACTGCCCGGCGAGGATGATCGTGTCGTCGGAGACGCGGAACTTCTTGTAGTCACCGTTGTCCGGGCTGGACGCCCAGCCCCAACTGTCGCTGAGGAACCAGCCGCCGATGTCGATATCGGCGCCGGTGGTGTTGTGCAGTTCGATGGTATCGGTTTGGGGCAAGTCGGTGTGGGTGAGCACTTCGTTGATGACGACGCCGATCTCAGGCTCGGATGCAGCGCCGGGTGTGCCGCCGTAGGCCACACTGGACCGCCAGTTGTCCGGATCGCTGTACTCTCCGCGCGGGTCGATGATCTCGAGCGTGGCGCCCTTTCCGTCGGCCCGTCCGGGCCAGTCGCCCGAGTCGTCAAAGTGAAACGCGACAAATGCGCTGTCGGCCCCATGTGCCAGCGTGATGGCTTCGCCGCCGCCGTCGAGGCCGCCGGTGAACTGACCGGCTATGGTGACGCCTGTGCCGTATCGCAGTTCGAATGCCGCCGCATTGCGCACCACGACGGCGTACCGGCCTGCGTCCAGTGACGTCACGGCGCTGGAGGCGAAGCTGAAGTCGATTCCTTCGGCAAAGTGGACGGTCTGGAGACCGATAGTCCGCGACCCGATGTTCCTCAGTTCGATGAACTCGAAGGCGTTGGCGTCCTCGTACCCGGCGCTGTCCTCAACCGCCGTCGGGTCGGCCGGGTTGTAGTTGATCTCCGTGATCGCGATGTCGGGCGGCAGGGCGGTCTCGTAGATCGCCCTGTTCAGGGGGCTCCACCGGCCGGCGTCGTCGAGTACGCGTGCGAGGACGGGAATGCTGTCATCGACAGCGACGGCGTCCGCGTATTCGACGGCCGAGGCAAGGTTCACGTCGCCGCCGGGCAGTCGAGGGTCCGACCCGTCGAGCGTGTACCAGATCGCGCCTGACTGGCCGGGGTTGAGAACGCTCAGCAGGTCACCGGAGTCGATCACCCCGCCGTGCTGGTAGGTCCCGTTGATGTGGAATACGGGCGCCGCGGTGTCGGGGTAGAGTTGGGCATTCCTGTAGTCGATGAGCACCTCGTCGCTGCGGGAGCGATACGGCGGATCGATCTGGTGGAAGTAGTGGTCCATGAGCCACTGCAGGTGCGGACGCCAATGGTCGTTCCTGGTGTACAGTTCATACGGGCCGCTGGACCGCGAGTGGACGTCCCTGCGATAGTCGCCCCAGCGCGCGGACTCGGCGACCATGGCCAGGTCCAACTCCGCCGCGCGGTCGGACCATCGGGTAGCGGCCGCGTCAGCCGTAAGGACGCCGCCATTGAAGAAGTGCTCGTGCAACCGGTCGGCGAACATCAGGACGAACTCGTCGCTGTTGCGGAGGCTGTGGAACAGTCTGCTGGGCTTGCCCGCATTATTGACGCCGATCTTGTTGACGCCGATGCTTTCCATCACGTGTTCGGCATCCCAACTGTAGACTCGCCAGGGAGCGTTGTCGGGCCCGCCGCCAGCGGCTCGCCAGTTGTGGCCGTCCCAGTCGGTATTACCGCCGAAGTGGTTGATGATCATGTAGTCGACGAAGTGGACGACGTCGAGCTTCTGCTGGATCTCCTGGAACTCTGCGAGGCTGATCCCGCCATCGACGGCGCCGGCAACGAGGTTGTGCAGGCTGTTCCAGGAGGCCGTGTTCCCGTCGAGGGCCGATCCGCTGTTCAGCGCGTCGAGACGGTCGTCATCTCCGCCGTGATAGGCGGCGTAATGCGAGGCCTCCTGTCGCTCCTGAACGACGTAGATGCCCCAGTAGAGGCCGTCGATGTACAGGTGCACGTGCTGGCCATGACCGGCGTCCAGATGTCCCATCGCGATCAGCACGTCGCGCATCCACTGGTCGCGCATGAGCGATCCTCGGTTCCGCTGGTCGGAGCCCCAGTGTATCCACGAGTTGTTGTAGACGGCCCGGAGCTGCAGGCTGTTGAAGCTCTCGACGGGCGAGCCCTCGAACAAGGGAAACTCCAGGTGCCCCGGACCGTACTGGGTACGGAACCGCAGGCTCATCGAGTGCTTGGGTGAGTTTCCCACATTCCGGCTGGCGCCGCCCTGCATTTTCAGGCCGGCGTCGACCTGGAACCCGTCGCGTCCGTCGGCATGGATCAGTTCGGCCGACGTCTCCTTCTCCATCGTCCGGCTGCCGGGGTTGTCGTACAGTCCCCCGTTGGCGAACATCTGGCTGACGGGCAGGACCAGGGACAGTGTGGGAATGCTCGTCAGCCCGCTGATGAAGTCGTCATAGTAGTCTTCGTTCGCCTCGGCGTGCGTACCGACGATGTCAGGGTCGATGCCATAGTCGGCCCCGGTCGGGCCCCCGTCAAACCCCCACTCCATGGGAAAGCCTTCGCCGTCCTGCTCGACGACGTCCCGGGGGAAGATGTACGTGTGGGTATCGACGTTCGTCGAGATATGCCCGGTCTTGTAGGCGATGGCGCGCAGCGTGGTGGTCGTGGTGATTGGCACCGGTCCGAGATACGGCGTTCCGACCGTTTCCGACGGCTTACTGCCGTCAAGCGTGTAGCGTATCTCGGCGCCCGCGGTGTCGGTGGTGATCGCGACCAGTTGCTCGGTGTCGTAGAAGCCGCGGTCAACGCTGAACTGCGTGTCGGCGACGAGCCCGACGGCTCCGGGCACGTTCGGCTGGCCCGGCGTGGGGGTGGTCATATACTGCCGACGCAACTGCCCGGCGGCGACCAGTTCGGGCAGCACCAGCAAGTCACCGTCACCCGCGCTGACGTTCAGCGCGTGGATCGCCAGGACGTTGGTGCCGCTGGCGAGCGTTCCGAAGAGGTGCTCGGTGATATCGATGTCCTCGAAGACGACGGCCTGCGCGTCCGGGCGGGAGCCTGCGGCGGCCGAATCATAGGCCAGTGTCGCCGGTGCGTTTCGCCGGGCCACTTCGTGGCCGTTGATGTACGCCGCAAAGCCGTCATCGTACTTCATGCGCAGCGTCATCACGTCGAACGGCAGCAGGTCGTCGACCTGGAACGCGATGCGGGTCCAGAGCGACGCGTTGACGCCCTGCATCTCAGAACCCACGTCGGTGCCGATGACATCCTCGAAGGCCGGCTGGTCGGCACTGAACCCCACGCCGGTTTCTGACGGTGCGATCGTGCCGAACGGGACGGTCAGGTCCGGGTTCTGCAGCCCGGGTGTGGGCTCATTGGTGGCGGCGAAGTCCGCGGCCGTGTCGCCGTCGACGCTGCCCGTACGACGCAGGGCGTTGCCCCCGCTGACGGGCCGGCCGAACAGGCGAAGGTCGAACCCGAGGTCAGAACTGGTCGCGCTGGACTGGTGGACGGACACGGCGATGGTGTGTGTGCCCGCGGGCATCTCCGCGACGGTCAGCGTCTCGGTCCGGTTCTCCGTGCGTGTGCCGTCGGGGTAGGTGTAGCCGTCGGCGAAGGTCGCGTAGGTGTCGGTCTTGGGCGGGGCGATATTGCTCCTCGCCACTTCGATGCCGTCGATGTAGATGAAGGCCCCGTCGTCGCTCAGGATCTCGATGCCGGTGTTGACCGTGTTGCCGGTCAGGACGAACTCTCGGCGGAAATATGCGGTGCCGCGATTGCCCGCGGGGGGCGTGGTGATGTCCGTGACAACCGCGCGCATGTCGATCGTGCCGTAGCCCAGCACCGCCGGACCCGAGAGGTCGAACGTGGGCCCGTCGTACCCGGTCGGCTGCATCCACGTGCTGTTGAAATCCGGGTCCGCCCCGGCCGGGTCCACCCCGTCCAGCGGGTGCAGGGCGTCCCAGGTCGCCCCGAAGGCAATAACGTCCTCTTCGGCCCCGGGCGTGCCCCCTCCGGCCAGCCGCGCCCCGCTCCCACGCCACTGCTGGGCGACGGTAATGTTCTCGAAGCCTGCGAAGGAGATGTCCAGTGAGGCGATCTCGCCTTCGCTGTAGCCCCACGCCACAAAGTCCACCACGCCGCCGGCGTCATCGATGACCATCGCCCAGCCGGGATCGTCAACGGTCCAGGCAATCGGCGCCGACCAGCGGAAATCGGCGCCGGCGTCTGACGCGTCGTCCGTGCCGTAGAGAACGGCTCCCGCGGGGATATCACCCGCAGGGAGAGCCCATGGCTCGACGTGCACGGCGTTGATGCCCGACGAGGCGTCGTTGACCACGACCTGCCAGCCGGTCGTGTCGATGCCTCCGGCCCCGGCGTTCTGGACCTCGACAAATCTCACCTCCCCGGCCCCCGTCTCGGTTATCAGCAGTCCCGCCGGGTCTATCGCGATCGTGTCTGCCCAGGCCGAGTCATCGAATGTCGGCGCGGTCCACCCGGCGTCGATACCCGGCTGGGGGATCAGGTCCGCATCGGCGGCGGTGGGCACGTGATAGGCAACGGGCGCCTCGGAAGCCACCAGTTGCTCCCACACAGCCGTGGTGTCCGGCAGCCCGTACGAGATGTCGGGCAACTGCTTGGGGAACTGTGGATCGTAGGCGTGGACAACGGTGGGCTGGCCGGCCTGCTCGACCACGAGCGCCAGATACTCCCCGTCGGTGGCATCGAGCTTGAAGCTCGTGTGCCAGTTGCCCGCGGGGTCGACGTTGGGATCGTGTGGGGCCGGGACGTCTTCACGCCCCTTCGATGCGAACACCACGAGGTACTCGCCCGGCTGGACGACAGCGTCCGGGTCGGGGAAGGGCCACTTCGTCAGGGCGTTCTCATTGTCGGTCAGATACCACCCGTCGAGCGTGGCCGGCGTGTCGGTGGGGTTGTACAACTCGATCCAGTCCGAGGAGTTCCCGTCCCCGTCGAGCAGCCCCCCGCCGTTGGAGGCCATGAACTCGGTGATCAGCAGGCTGCCGTCCAGCAGCAGGCGCGGTTCGAGCGCCTCGACAATTGCGCACGGCGTGGATGTCACCTTGTGGGCACGCCTCACGGTCCTCTACCTCAGAGTCACCATGCCATAAGAGCACGCCGAGCCCTGCCTCGGGCTTCGACGACACACGGGCGTTCTCGTGGTTGTCGGCCGCCCGACTCGCTTCATAATTGCAGATATCGCTACTGTACTTTAACACATCTTTGGGTCTGTTCTATCAGGTATTCTCTCCCACCGGCACGCTGGTCCTCGGAGGACGTCACCGGCGTCTCGGCGGGCCTTCCAGTCCCGCTCGTCGACCCACCGAAGCCGGCGGTCCTTGTAGAACGCCGGGGTCATCTCGTCGAGGATCTCGGCAATCCTGTCGGCCTTGCTGCGGAGGATGCCCGGGCTGTCGGGGGGGAGCTTGAGTTCGCAGATGGCCGCGTCGATCCGGCCCTGCCTGATCGTGCGGTCGAGCTGGTTGGAGTATTGCCTGACCATCTCCGCGTAGAACGCCGAGCGGTACTTGGTCTTGCGTTCTGGTTTGTGGCTGAACGCCTGGGGCCTGTACGACATGCGTGGCAACGTCTGGGAGTGGTGCAGCGACCGGTACGGCGAGTCGCCGGGGCGCACCGCCGCGAGCGACCCGACCGGTCCGAGCAGCGGCAACCGGCGCGTCCTGCGCGGCGGCAGTTGGGACAGCCTGGCCAAGGACTGCCGCTCGGCCTCTCGCAACCGCTTCGCCCCCCACATGCGCGCCGGCCGGATGGGCTTCAGAGTCGTCGTGGAGACCCCCGCCCCCGCACGACCAAAGTAATCGGTAATCAGTAGTCGGTAGTCCGGGGGTGGCACCTTCAAAGGGAGTCCTCTCTCCGTATAATCAAGTTGTGGTCATTCACGCCTCGCAGTGGTTGCGGGGTTGCCTTTCAAACCGTTCGTGACGAGGTAAGGGAAATGGGTAGCAGCGTCACGCTTTCCGTCCCCACCGGCTTGCCGAGAGTGTCCCGCTACCTGCTTACGGTCCTGCTGTTGGATGTGCTGTGCGTCCACGCGCAAGGTTGCAGCGACGATGGCCGGACGCCCGAACCGGATAGCAGCAACACGTCTCAGCCTGCTGGTGATCAGACGAAGTCCGCGACGTCGCTCCCTGATCCGCGCCGGGTCGGCCGATGCGAGACCATCCTGGTACTGCGGGGCGCGACCACGCGGGAGACTCTCAAGCCCCTCTTTGTCAGTGTCGTTCTGCCCCCGGGCGGACTCAGGGCCAACAATGCAGCCGCTGTGTATTTCCTGGAGTCAGAGCGTTACGACCGCCCGGCCGAACTCGAGCGCGCCCTTCTGGCAACGAAGCGGCAGGGAGTAGCCCCCGACAAGACTGTGGTGATCGTGCAGCCCTCATCCCCTGTGCGATGGCGCCACATTATCGGCGCGGTGGCCGCGGCGCGCAAGGCCGGGTTCACACACGTCGCGTTGCCTGATCCTGACATGGCCTCAGGGATGATGGAGGTGGCCACCGCACCCGGGAGTACAATGCGTCCCGACTTGGCGCGCGCGAAATGTCCGGATAATGCCGTCTTCATCTCGGCCGAGGGGCGGGACAGTGAGTTCATCGAGCGCGGGCGCGCCACGGGGGCGTGGATCGTTGACGGCCTGCGAACCCAGGCCATACGCGGCTCGGGGATACGGGAGGCAGAGCAGCAGATCACCCGGCGCATTACCGAGTTGAGGGATGCCGGGCAGACGGCCATTCATGCGCGGCTGGCGTTCCATCCGGAGATGCGGTGTGACGAGGTCATGTGGATGATGGCGGTCTGTAAGACCCTTGACGGACCCTTGCTCAAAGCGGAGTTCCCGGATGGGCCCTTCGGCATCAGCAGGAGACATCGCATCTCGTTCCACGGCACGGACCTCGGCAAAGGGGTCAAGCACATCGTCTTCGTCAGTGACCGGAACGGGACAATGATAACGGTCTTCGACTATGTGCGCCTGCAGATGCAGTTGGCGATAAGTGACCTGACAGAAGACCAGAACTTCCACATCGTCATGTTCGGCAATGTGAAGCCCATCGAGGGGCCGAAGGAGGATCTGCTGCCCGCTACAGCAGAGAACAAGATCGCCGCCGTGGAGTTCCTTGAAAGCGATGAAATGCGCCCCCGTGGCAGGACCATTGCCCTGCCGGCGATCAAGCGGGCGTTCGAGGTCCTCAAGTCGGCCGGCGACAAGAGGGGCAAAGTCGTCGTCCTGCTGACAGACGGTCTGTTCTTCGGTGTGGGCAGAGGCAGCAGGTACAAGGGCAAGGATGGCGATGAGGCCGTGCTGAATTGGCTCAAAGACAATAACGCCAAAGGCGACGTGACGATGTACACGTTCCTGTACGGAAAGAGCAAACGTGCCACCGAGCTGATGAAGGCCATCGCCGCCGGACACGGTGGCAAGTTCAAGGCGATAGACCCCAACGAGTAACGACCAGCCCGACCGATTTAGTCGGTTCGGCTCGACGGTACGATCGGTGTCCACGGAGTATTGCATGACACAGAAGACACGACCGGCGTCGATCGGGGCGGTTGCTGCGATCAGTCTGCTGGGCTGGACGGCGGCCCTGGCGGACCGGCCGCAGGTTCGCATTACGCGCGTCGAACGCACGCCCAACAGCCCGCAGCCGTTCCACGTCAGGAACTGGCGGGCCGTTGCCCGCGGCTTCGATCGGCTGGCGTTCGACCTGAAGGCCACCGGCCAGCACCTGCCTCTGGTCTGGCTGGTGCGGGGCAAGGACGGCGAGGCGGTCACGTTCGGCCTGCCGTCGTACGTGGGCGACTACCGCAAGGGCGCCCGCGGTCTCCGACATCACGAGGCCGTTACGTGCATCGGGGCGGTGCTCGGTGCGACCGTGGCGGGCATCGACAAGTCGCGCGGGCCGCACAACTGGGTGCGGATGTGCGAGGCCTACTATGACCGCAACGGCGACGGGGTAATCACCAACCGCACATACGCCCGCTCCGGCGGGTCGTTCTGGTATGACCTGTTTCCGAACATCGCCTACTTCGCCCTGGCGGACCGGTACCCCAACACAGGCGCCGCCCGGCAGATCGTTCGCCGCTCGGCCGACAGATGGCACGCCGCCTGCAGGGCCATGACCGGACCCGACGGGAAGTGCGACGTCAACCACACGGCGTTCAGCTTCCGGACGATGAAGCCGGTCGACAACGGCCGATGGACCGAGCCGGACGCCGCGGCGGGCCTGGCATGGCTGCAGTATATGGCCCACGCGCGCCGGGGCGACCCGAAGCATCTGGCCGCCGCCCGGGCGTGCCTGGACTTCCTCCAGGCCAGGAAGACCAACCCGTACTACGAGGTGCTCCTGCCGTTCGGGGCCTACACCGCCGCCCGGATGAACGCCGAGCGTGGCGGCCGGTACGACGTGCCGAAGCTGGTCAACTGGTGCTTCGATCGCAGCGCGGTTCGGCCGGACTGGATGGTCATCGCCGAACGGTGGGCCGGGCACGACTGCCATGGCCTGGCCGGGGCGGTGAACCGCCCGCCGCGGGCCGCGGGAGGCGGATACGCCTTCACGATGAACACGTTTGTGATGGCCTGGCCGCTGGTGCCGATGGTGCGGTACGACGTCCGGTTCGCCCGCGCGATCGGCAAGTGGATGCTCAACGCCGCCAATGCCGCCCGCCTGCTCTATCCGGGCGCCCACCCGGCGGGTCGGCAGAGTTGTCCGGGCTGGAAGGGCGATCCGGACAACGTCGTCGCCTACGAGGGCCTGCTGCACAAGTGGCGCCGCGGCGAACATCTGTACGCCGCCGGCGACCCCGTGGAACACAAGTGGGGGCCCAAGACCGATCTGGGCGTGTACGGGTCGGCCTACGCGGGCATCTTCGGCGGCATCGTCTCCCGCACCGACGACGACGAGATTCTGCAGTTGGACCTGCTGGCCACGGACTTCTACCGCGACAAGGCCTTTCCGACCCACCTGTACTTCAACCCGCACAAGACGCCGGTCACGATCCGCGTCGATGTCGGCCCCGCGCGGCGCGACCTGTACGACTGCGTAACCGGGCGGTTCATCGCCCGGAACGCTGCCGGTGTAACAGGCTTGACGATTCGACCCGACGGGGTCGTCGTATGCGTCCGCGTCCCGGCCGGCGGCAGGATCTCCCGACGCGCCGGAAAACTCCTGGTCGACGGCGTCGTCGTGGACCATTGCGCGAGATAGGGAGCCCGGCCCACCCGTCGCCCGAGGGCGATCCCTTCCTGTCCGTCCGTCCAGGCTGTACAATCATCCGCCACGGAGCATCCTATGAGACAGTATCAACGTGACTTCACCCCGGATGAGTTCCGGGCGCGTCGGCAGAAGCTGTGCGAGGCCCTCGGGGCCGACGGATGGATCCTCCTCCAGGGCGCAGGCGTCCAGATGGGGGTCGAGACGTTCCGCCAGGACAACGCGTTCTACTACTTCAGCGGCGTCGAGGTGCCGCACGCCTACCTCCTCATCAACGCCGCCGACGCACAGGCGATCCTCTTCCTGCCTCACGAGGCACAGGTCGGCCGCGAAGCCGACGGCGAGATCCTCTGTGCCGAGAACGCCGAGGCCGTCGGCCAGGTCACCGGGGTGGACCAGACACTCGGCGTCGAGGCGCTGCCCGGTCGGCTCGTGCGCGCGGGCGTCCTGTACGTCCCGTTCGACGGCGGGCAGACCCGGGCCGTCTCGGCCGCGACGCTGCGATCGTGGAGCGCACGGACGGCGTCCGACCCGTGGGACGGCAGGCAGACGCGTGCGGCCCGCCTGGTCGAGACCGTCCGCCGGCGATTCCCGCGGATCGACGTGCGGGATGCCTCGGCGGCGATCGCCGAGCTGCGCCTGGTCAAGTCGCCCGCGGAGATCGCGCTGCTTCGCCGCGCCGGCCAACTCACCGCAGAGGGGATCCGCGAGGCCATGCGCTCGACCCGCCCCGGCGTGATGGAATACCAGCTCGACGCGGTGATGCGCTACCACTACGTCGCCGGCGGCGCGGCGGGCTGCGGATACCACGCCATCGTCGCCGGCGGCGCCAACATGTGGTACGGGCACTACTCCCGGAACGACTGCGAGCTGGCCGACGGGGACTGGGTGCTCGGCGACTGCGCCCCGGACTACCACGGCTATACCAGCGACATCGGGCGGATCTGGCCGGTCAACGGAACCTACTCGCCCGACCAGCGGGCCCTCTACGGGTTCGTCGTCGAGTACCACAAGACGCTCCTGGCGGGGATCCGCCCGGGACGGATGCTGTCCGAGATCAACGAAGAGGCGGCCGAGGTCATGGCCGGCGTCCTGGCCGACTGGCGGTTCGGCTCTCCCGAGCACGAGGAGGCCGCCCGCGCCATGTTCGCGTTCCGCGGGCACCTGTCGCACTGTGTGGGCATGACCGTGCACGACGGCGGGCTGCACCACACGCGCCCGCTCGAGCCGGGGATCGTCTTCTCCGTGGACCCGCAGATGAAGGTACCGGACGAGAAACTCTACGTGCGGGCCGAAGACACCGTGGTCGTCACCGACGACGGCATCGAGAACCTCACGAGCGCGGCCCCGCTCGAACTGGACGACGTCGAGGCCTTCATGCAGGAAGACGGATTGCTGCAGACCTTCCCTCCAGTATGATTCCCCGGACAGCCGAACGCGTCGCGCCCCAGCGGCGCAGGACAGGAGAGACGCGATGGATCAGGAACTGCTCGCGCGAGTCTGCAACACCCCGGGCGTGCCGGGTTACGAGGACGCCGCCCAGGACGTGGCCGCCGAGGTGCTGGGCGCGTGCTGCGACGAGGTGCGTCGCGACCGGCTGGGCAACGTGATTGCCCTGAAGCGGGCCACGCGACCGCCGGCCGAGGGAGAGCGGCCCATCCGGGTCATGCTGGCCGCCCACGTGGACGAGATCGGCATGATGCTCAAGCACATCGACGAGAAGGGCTTCGTCCGGTTCCAGCCGCTCGGCGGACTCCACGCGCAGGTGCTGATCTCGCAGCGCGTGACGATCCACGGCAAGACGCCCACGGGCGGGGTGATCGTGCCGGACTCGCGGCCGTCGGCCAAGGACAAGCCCACTCCGATGGACGAGCTGTTCATCGACACAGGGCTTCCCGCCGAGGCCCTGCGCGAGCGGGTGGAGGTGGGCGACATCATCACGTTCGCGCCGGAGGTCGCCGTATTGAACGACAAGGTTTACGTGGGCAGGAACTTCGACGACCGGATCGGCACGTACTGCCTGCTGGAGGCCATGCGCCGCGTCGGCGAGACCGCCGTCGACGTCTACGCCGTCAGCTCCGTGCAGGAGGAAGTGGGCCTGCGCGGGGCACGCGTGGCCACGTTCGCCATCGAGCCGGATATCGGCGTCGCCCTGGACGGGTCCCTGAGCTGGGGACCGTACGCCAAAGAGCACGAGAAGCTCTGCGCGATCGGGCAGGGCACGGGCGTCTACATCATGGACCGGCTGACGATCGGGGACAGGCGGCTGGTGAAGTTCCTGTTCGACCTGTGCGAGCGGTTTGATATCGCGGTCCAGAAGAACATCGGCGGGGGCACGGACGCCTCGGCGATCCAGCAGGGCAAGGCCGGCGCGCTGAGCACGACCATCGGCGCGCCGGTGCGGTACATGCACTCGACGGTCCAACTGTGTCACGCCGACGACATGGAGGCCACCGTCGAACTGCTCAAGGCGTTCATGGAAAACGCCCACGACCTGCTGCCCGACGAAAGGTGACACCTGGTGGCACGGGCATCCTGCCCGTGGCCGTTGCGCCAACGCGGCAGGCAGGCCACGTTCGGTCCACGGGCAAGATGCCCGAGCCTCCACCAGACCGGATCGAAGGTCACGACATGAAGATCACCAGCGTTGAGACTATCGGCCTTAGCTTGCCGGTCGGGCGGACGTATTACAACACCGACGGGGCCGGCACGAAGAACGAGTGGGGCAGGCTCACCCGCGTCTCGCCGAAGAGGCCCACGCCCGTCGCCGAATACGCCATCGTCCGGATCGAGACCGACCAGGGCGTCGCGGGCATCGGCGAGGCGCCGGTCGATATCGGCTTCTTCGGGCAGACGCTCGAGCAGGTCCGCGCGGCCGTCGACGACTACCTCGGGCCGCAGATCGTCGGCGCCGACCCGTTCGACCGGGAGATGCTCGCCCACCGCATCGCCTACCGGGGCAACTCCTGCGCCCGGTCGGGCATCGACCTGGCGCTGCACGACCTGATGGGCAAGGCGCTCGGCGTGCCGGTCAGCGACCTGCTGGGCGGGTCGGGCAAGGCCCGCGTGCCGGTCGCCGTCGAGATCGCCGGCGGGCCGCCGGACGAGATGGCCCGCGCCTGCCTGGAGTACATCGCCCAGGGCGTGCGGGCCTTCAAGCCGAAGATCGGCGGGTATCCGAACCGGGACGCCGAGCGCCTGGCCGCCATCCGCCAGGCGGTCGGGCCCGACGTGTCCCTCCGCGCAGACGCCAACCAGGGATACTCGGTTAAGGAGGCGATCGCCCTGTGTCGGCTGGCCGAAGCCCGGGGCGTGGGCCTGGAACTGCTCGAGCAGCCCGTGCCCGCCTGGGACCTCCAGGGCATGGCTGCCGTCAGGCGGGCCGTCGACACGCTCATCGAGGCCGACGAAAGCTGCTTCTCGATCCACGACGCGATGCAGGTCGTCCGCCACGAGGCCGCCGACGTGCTCAACGTCAAGGTCGCCAAGGCCGGAGGGCTCTACAACGCCAAGAGAATCGCCACCATCGCCGAGGCCGCCGGACTCCAGTGCGTCCTGGGCACGGCCTTCGGGCTGGGGATCACCCGGGCGGCCAAGCTCCACCTGGCCTCGGCCACCGTCAGGATGATCGACGCGGTGGAGTTCACGGAGATCGGCCTGCACGAGGCCCTGCTCTGCGAGCCGGACAATTCCCACCTGGCCCTGCCCCTGGACGACGGCTGCCTGCCCGTCCCCGACGGCCCCGGCCTCGGCGTCGCCCTGGACTGGGACAAGGCCGAGCAGTATCGCGTGTAGGATCCCCGGGGGAAAGGAACACGACGAGTCCACGGATTACACAGATTGCACAGATTCGGGCACGACAACGGCATGGTTTCCACAGAGACGCAGAGAAACAGAGAAAAGACTTGAGTACTTCTCACTCCCGGGTCCTCTGTCTCTCTGCGTCTCTGTGGAGATTCAGCCGTTCAGTTGTCGTTTCTGAATCTGTGGAATCCGTGTAATCTGTGGACTAAGCCTTGTTGTTGTTCGGTCGTTACCGGCCGCGGGGTGCCGGAGGCGCAATCCTCTTCGCGAGTGGCAGCAGCAGATCGATTCGGCAGATACCGCAAGCCCGTTATACTGTTGGATATACAGTAGATGTGCTGTACGGAGAGTGCGTCCATGAAGCCCGGTTTGCCCCATGTGCTGCTTGTGTGTGTACTTATGTCGGCCGTTCCGGCCGCGGGAGCCGACCCGGAATGGTACGAAAAGAAGGCCACCTGGCCCGAGACGGTGATCGTCTCGCTGGCGAACAAGGCCAAGGGCCTCAAGGCCGCGTCGCAGGGACCGGGCGGGGCGGTCGGCGGGCATACGCTGTTTGCCTCCAAGCTCGTCAGGGGCGGGCAGGAACCGGTCAGGATCTCCGTCTCGGTCAAGGGCCGGCGCGACCTGGTGCTGATCGCGACCGACGGCAAAGATGGGGCCAACCACGACCACTCCGCCTGGGGCGACGCCAAGCTGATCGACGCCAAGGGCAACGTGACGTGGCTGGACAGGCTGCGCCCCCGGCGGCATTCGGTGATCCACCACCGCTTCGAGGCCCGGTCCAACGAGACCCGCCGACCCGTCGTCATCGGCACCCGGAAGTTCAGCCGATATATCTTCGCCCACGCGCCCAGCGGCGTGCACTACACGCTCGACGGCACGTACGAGCGGTTCGAGGCGCTGGCGGGGGTGGACCAGCGTCATCACCGCAACGCCGGCAGCGTGAGCTTCATCGTCTCGAGCGACCCGGCCCGCGTGCCCAAACGCCGAAGCCGGACCAGCGTGGAACCCGTGGACCCGTTCTGGCTGGCTTTGTACAGGGATTTTCCGGCCCAGGGGCAGCAGATCATGATGGTCCGCGACTGGCTTCGGCAGGACGGGGTGGCGATGGAGGACCCGCCCGAGAAGTTTCGCGAGCCGGCCGCCAAGGCGCTTGAGCTGGCCGAGGCGACGCTGGCGTTCGTCGAGAAGGCCGGCAAGCAGCCTGCGTTGGCCGCGCAACTGAAGGCCGTCTCGGCCCGGCACGCGTCGGCCAAGGACGGCGACTGGGGCAAACTCTACCTGGCCACCCGGCGACTGCGCCGGCAGATCATCCTGTCGCACCCGGTGCTGCACTTCGAGAAGATCCTCGTCAACGTCAACCCGCCCACGCGCTACAGCCACAACGGCGACCAGCACCTCGGGCGACACAGCCGCGTCGGGAAGGGCCTGACCATCCTGACCGACTGGAAGACGGCCGAGGTCAAGGCCCGGCGGATACTCGAAGGCAAGCTGCCGGACGGCGCCGTGCGCAACCCGGACCTCCACTACGACGCCGAGAAGGTGGTCTTTGCCTTCTGCGACCACACCCGCCCGGGCCAGAGGCGGTATTTCCTGTATGAAGCGGCCCTGGACGGGTCGTGGGTTCGCCAGCTTACCGGCACGCAGCGCGACACGTTCAGCACGGCCGGCGGACGCGCGACGGTCCTCATCGAGGACAACGACCCCTGCTACCTGCCGGACGACAACCTCGCGTTCATCTCGACGCGCTGCCAGTCGTTCGGCCGCTGCCACGGCGGGCGGTACAACCCGGCCTGGACGCTCCACCGCTGCGACCGAAACGGGGACAACATCGTGCGGCTGTCGTACGGCAACGAGAACGAGTACGAGCCGGCCGTGCTCAACGACGGGCGGATCGTCTTCACCCGCTGGGAGTACACCAACCGCCACGAGATGTACTTCCACATGCTCTGGTGGTGCCGACCGGACGGGTCGAACGTGGCGCACTTTTTCGGCAACGACATGCTGCACCCGATGATGATGGTGGAGGTCTCGCCGATTCCCGGCACGCACCGGGTGGCGACCACCGCCCAGGGGCACCACAGCTACAACACCGGCACGACGGTGGTCCTCGACACCAACCGCGGGGAGAACACCGAGGACGCCATCACCCACATCACGCCCGAGACGCCGTACTCCGAGACCCGCGGCTGGCCCAAGCCGCACTACAGCCATCCCTGCCCGATCACCGAGGAGTTGTTCCTCGTTTCGCGAGCGAACCACCCGGTGCACCCTCAGGGCCGGACGCCCCCGCCGGCCGACAGGGGCATCTACCTGGTTGACACCGCAGGCGGGCGGGAGCTGATCTACGAGGACCCGGAGATCGCCACGTTCTCGCCCATCGTCGTGCGGAAGCGCAAGCGCCCGCCCGTGCTGCCGTCGATGGTCTTACCCGACTCGCCCGCCGAAGGCACCGTCTTCCTCCAGAACGCCTACCTCACGCGGAACGATCCGCAGGGCATCATCAAGCCCGGCATGATCAAGGCCCTCCGCGTGATCGCCCTCGGCGTCCAGCCGCGCGCCCGGCGCAGCGCATGCAACATGCAGGTGCGCGTGGAAATCCCCAAGAAGGTCCTGGGCACGGTGCCGATCGACGCCACGGGCTCAGCGTATTTCAAGGTCCCGTCGAACGTCTCGCTTCAGGTGCAGACGCTGGACGCCAACGGCATGGCGATCCTGACCGAGAAGAGCTTCTTCTACCTCCAGCCCGGGGAGAACCGCTCGTGCGTGGGGTGTCACGAGCCGGAGGGCTCGGCCCCTGTCGCCACCGCGCTGGCCAAGCTTCGCCGTCTGCGCCCCGTGGCCCTCAAGCCCCCCGCCGGACCGAAGTATCCGGGGGGCTTGAGCTTCATGCGGACGGTCCAGCCCGTGCTCGACCGCTACTGCATCTCCTGTCACGGGCTCGGCCAGGCCAGGGGCAAAGATGCCGACAAGGCCAACAGGATCAACCTGATCCACGACGGGCAGACCTGGCCGCGGTCGTACAAGGAGCTGTTCGCTCGCGGCAACCACCGGGTGGGCGACAAGGGCTACATGGGCGGCGGCAGGAACCACCAGGAGAGGGACAGGAACGTCAGCCGCCCGCGCCGATTCTACGCCTACAGCAACAAGGTCGCCCACATGCTGGTGGCGAACCACAGCAACGTCACCATGGACCGCGACAGCCGCTTGCGGATCATCGAGTGGATGGACGTCAACGCCCAGTGCTACGGTGACCTGTTCCCCTACAAGCTCGAGGAGCGCCGCATCGACGCCAACGCCATGAAGGAGCTCCGGGCGTACGTGACCAGGCTGTTCGGTCCGAAGCTGGCCGCCCAGGAGGACCGCGCGCTGATCAACACGGTGCAGATCGACGAGAGCCGCATCCTGATGGCCCCGCTGCCGAAAGCCGCCGGGGGCTGGGGGCAGATCAGGGGCTACACCGGCAAGAGCGACCCTAAATACCGGAAGATGGCCGCCCTGGTGGACAAGTGCATTATTCGTCGACCCAACGAGAACACGCGGGGCTGGCGGCCGACGCTCGAGTCCGGCGGGGGCGAGCGGTGGGTGATGTCCGAACGCGCGAAGTACAAAGAGCTGGTCCAGGGAAACGGCGCCTCAAAGTAGCGCTGCGCTGACGGGAACGTGAGATGCGATCGGGCGCAGCGCCCCGAAAGCCCCCGGGTCCCACCCCGGGGGGTATCGTGGTGCGTGCACAGTTCTCTTTCGCAGACACCCCCCGGGGTGGAACCCGGGGGCTTTGGGGGGCGCTGCGTTCTTCGTGTATACTGTCGTCGTCGCTGAATGAGGACTGCCCATGAAGAGCATACTGCGAACCTGTCTGATTGTTTCCGTTGCGGCGCTGATGCTGTTCGGATGCGCCGGTCGCCCCGTCAGCGCGAAAGCGGATCGACCCGCCGCCGCCCCGCCCCGGACGCTGAGGGTCTACTTCGGCACGTACACCCGCCGCGGGGGCAGCAAGGGCATCTACCTCAGCCGGCTCGACCTGGCCGAGGGAACGCTGACCGAGCCGGTCCTGGCCGGGGCCACACAGAGCCCGTCATTTCTGGCCCTGAGCCCCGACGGGCGGTTCCTCTACGCCGCCGGAGGCTCCGTAACGATCGACGGCACGCGGAGCGGGGCGATTACGGCCTTTGCGGTCGACCTGGCCACGGGGAAACTGACGCTGCTGAACCGGGTTTCGGCTCGCGGCAACGGGCCGTGCCACCTCGTGGTCGACGCCACTGGCCGACACGTGCTGGCGGCCAACTACTCCAGCGGGTCGGTCGTGTCGCTTCCGGTCGGCCGCGACGGCAGGCTCGGGGCGGCCACGTCCGTCATCCAGCACAAAGGCTCGAGCGTGAACCCCCGCCGCCAGACCCGTCCGCACGCCCATTCGATCAACCTGGACGCCGCCAACCGCTTCGCCTTCGCCGCCGACCTCGGGGCCGACAAGCTGTTCGTCTACCGGTTCGACCCGGCAACCGGCGCGCTCAAGCCCCACGACCCGCCCGCCGTGGCGCTGGCGCCGGGTTCAGGCCCGCGGCACTTCGCGTTCCATCCCGCAGGGCGATTCGCCTACGTGATCAACGAGCTGCTCTCGACCGTCACGGCGATGGCCTATGACCCCAAGGCCGGCACGCTGGCAACGCTGCACACGGTCACCACGCTGCCTGCGGATTTCACCGGCCCGAACACCACCGCCGAGGTCCAGGTCCACCCGTCGGGGCGATTCGTCTACGGGTCCAACCGCGGGCACGACAGCCTGGCGATCTTCGCCGTCGACGCCAAGACCGGGCGACTCAAGCCGATCGGCCACCAGCCCACCGGCGGGCGGACCCCCCGGAACTTCGGCGTCGACCCGACCGGGCAATACGTCCTGGCGGCCAACCAGAACTCCAACACCGTGGTGGTCTTCGGCGTGGACCCGGCCAGCGGCCGCCTGAAGCCCACCGGCAGCCGAATTGCCGTCCCATCCCCCGTGTGCGTGAAGTTCACCTACGGATCTGGTGGATCTCCGGAATAGACACCATGCGGTGCCATGCGCCTACGCGAAGCGGAGGGGCATGGCACCACGGGGCTCACTTCCCGAAGCAGGCGACCGAGCCGTCGGCCAGGCTGAGGTAGACCTTCCCGCCGGCGGCGGACATGCCGTCGAATACGGGCATCACGTCCAGCTTGATCTCGGAGATCTTCTTCCCGTCGGCGGCCGAGACGACGCGAAGGAAGATGCCCTTCTTGCCCTGGAATCCCGCGCGGGCCTCGGCCTCGTTCTCGTAAGCCAGAATCTTCGCCGTCTTCTTGCCCAGGTCGACAGGCCCGGCGAGAACCAGCTTGCCATCGCCAAGGACCATTGCCCTGACGATCAGGGACTTGGTGTCGCTCCAGATCGGGGCGCCCTTTTTCGGTCCGGCCGATCTTCGCCTCTTGCGGCGTTTCTGCCCGGGCTGCGGCTCGGGCTGGGGCTTGGGTTTGGGCGGGGGGGCACCTCGGCTGGCGGCGAAGAGATGGTATACGTCGGCCCTGTGTCCCACGGGCCCGCCGGCCACCTTCGTGCGGCCGTAGCCGTACACCGCGTCCTTGTTGAAGCAGAGTATTCGCCCGGCGGGGAACGCGCCGGCGGCACGCGCCCAACCGCTCCAGCCCGCGCCCGGCTTGCCCTTGCCAAGGATCCAGTACGAGCGGACGAACCACTCCTCGCCCAGCAGGCCGGCAATGGCGAACAGGTGCGGGTTGGCTTCGGTGGTCTTCTTGCCCGCCCGGTCGAAGGCGAAATACTTCAGGTAGACCGACTCCCCGTCACCGGTCAGGATGTCCGACATCGTCCCATCCATGTTGAACCCGCTCTCTTTCGGGAGCTGCCTGCCCGTTTTCGGATCCAGATGGTACAGCACCGTCCTGGAAAGCTGCTTCCCGGTGCCCGGGTTGATGCCGTACAGCACGAGCCCGCCGTCCACGTACGACGACCGGCCGGCCGTTACGTAGAGCGTGTCGTTCTGGACCAGCACCGAGCCGTGGACCGGCCAGGCCGACTCGATCTGATCGTAGGCGCCGATGAGCCTGTCCTTCGGCGCGGCGCGGAACCGCCAGGCCAGCCGTCCGTCGGCAGCGGCCAGGCAGTACACCCACCCGTCGGCGCATCCGAACAGGACCGTGCCCTTGTACACGGTCGGGGTGCTGTCGATACGCCCTCCGGCGGTGAACCGCCAGACCTCGCTGCCGTCGCCGGCGGCCAGGGCGTGGACGGTATGCGTGTCGGACGAGGCCACGAACACCTTGCCGCCGGCGATGACGGGCTGCGTGAGCTTCCCGCCGAGAGGCGCGGACCACTGCTGTTTCGGCGCGCTGGGCACGGCGGCCGAAGCCGCACCGCTGCGAGCCGCGTCGTGCCGGTACATCGGCCAGTCAGCAGATTGCGGCTTGCGGCTTGCGGCTTGCGGAATCTTCCCGTATGCGGGTCCCTTTTCGAGGACGGGCGTATCGGGCAGCGGCATGTGGCCGCTGGGGTCCCTTTGCGGAGCGGCGGCGAAGAAACCGGGGAACTTGACCGTCAGGAAACAGGCACAGGCGTCGGGCGGGGCGTAAAGGAATCCGTTGGCCGGAATGATCCCGTACTGGCACGTCCCGCGGATCCAACTGTTGTTGCTCAGCCATTTCTTCTCGGCCAGGCTGAGCACCTCGATCCCGCTCTTGCCGGTCAGTATGAATCGCGTGGTTGCCTTGTCGCGATAGCAGCGGTGGTGCGGCATGCCGACCCGCGGGGCGCTGGCGTTGATCTTGCCCCTGGCCTTCCCGGTCTTCAGGTCGTAGCCATTCCAGCTCGTGCCGACCCACACGACCCCGTCGATGACGAAGATGTCTGCCGGTGAGTTGTAGCCCTCGGAGCAGGGGACCGACCACAGTTTGCTTCCGTCCTTTGCCGAGTAGGCCTGAAGCGTACTCTTGCCCTTGCGCGAAAACCCCCCCTCGTTCCAGCCGTGGACGCCCCATTCCACCTTGCCCGTCGAATCCTTGTCGGACTCGCCGGCATCCCTGTCCGCACAAAGGACCACCTCGTCCGTGGCCACCAGCGTCGGGCCCGAGAAGCCCATCCGCCTCTTCAGCGTAGGCCGAGCCGTCTTCCACTGCTCCTTGCCGTACCTCGCGTCCAGGCAGAGTACGCCCAGCGTGCTCTGGTAGTAGAGCTTCTGGCCCTTTACCGCGAGCGACAGGGGCAGGATAAACTCGTTCTTCGCCGAATCCCTCTTCCACATCTGCCGGCCGGTCTCGGCGTTGACCGCGGCGATGTATCTGAAATCGGTTGGCTTCGGTTCGCCTCGCTTGTATAGTCCGCCCCCGCGACGATTGGCTTCGGAGGTGCCCACGACCAGGTAGAGCACGCCGTTGTCGACGAGAATCTCTTCCGTCCGCTCGGTCCCCTTGTAGACCCTCAGTTCCCGGCCGGTGGCGCCGTCCAGGGCGATTACCGGGCCAGCCAGACCCGCCGTTACGTACACCGTATCACCGGCCGCTACGAGCCTGCGGGGCAGGTGCGCCGGGCCCGAGCGGAAGTGACGCAGGTGATCGTTCCACTGCGAGATCGGCCTCTTCCACAGCAGCATGCCGTTGAAGGCGTCGCGGGCGACCAGCTTCCAACTGCCCAGGAACCTGATCGAGGCCAGCGGGGCCTCGTCCACAATGTAATAGACGCGCCCCCCGGCGATAACCGCAGCGCTCATACTGGCCAGTTCCTCGTGACTGCGTCCCCAGCGAGGATGCGAGACCCACTGGACGGACCGCGGCAGGTCGACACGCTTGTCGTCGGCAACGGCGTTGTTGTCCGCGCCGTGCAGGTAATGCGTCCACTCGTCGATCTCCGCCGGCCAAGGCTTGACGATCCTTTTCCCGTCCATAAACGCCACCCCGCCCGGCACGAGGACGCGCATGATTTCCGCCCGGGGCACCTGACCGCCCGTCGAGTCGATCAGCAGGTTGACCAGGTCGTTCGTGTAAGGCAGCTTCTTCCCGTCATACTTGGCCACCGAAACCCTGCCGTAGAGCTTGAGGCCATCGATGTGCTTCCGCGCCTGGCGAACCTTCTCGGCGTCTGCGTCCAGGCCGTGGACCAGGAACCGCTCGTTGAGCAGCAGTTTGGCCGTTTCGCGGCCGTCGGCGCAGCCGAGATGAACGATGATGCCGCCCTTTACTCCGGACGATTTCGCAAGCTCGGCCACGTCGGCTCCCCGCACCACCGTCGCCGCCAGCATGACAAGCACCAGGCAAACAGTCTGTTTTCTCATAATATCCTCATTTCCATCGGCATCTTCGGGACAAAGACCTCCCGGCGACCGCCGCCGGGGCATCGAGTAATCATTGTACCGTCCGAACAGGCCCGGGCAAACCCGGACGTGCGCCCCGGGCACGGATGCACGACAGAATAGTGGCACGGTGTGACTGCAGGACGCCGGACGTCATGCAGAACAGGCGGGCGGCGGACGTGCCGACGGACCGTCGGTGATCCGCTGTGCGGTCAACGAAGGCGCAAGCTACCCGTTGAGGCGAACCCCGCCAGACGGTACAGTGCCACGCGATGAGAAGAGGTGTTTTGCGAGCAACGATTCCCTGGCTATAGGAGAGCCCCCATGAATCTGCGACGTGCTGCCGTTCTCGTGCTTGCGTGCCTGCTGTGTGCTTCGGCCCCTGCGCGGGCCGAACTGTGGCTGCCGGCCGTCTTCGGACCCAACATGGTCCTCCAGGCCGACAGGCCCGTACCCGTCTGGGGCACGGACGACAAGGGCGCGACGATCACCGTCACCTTCGCCGCCCAGAGCGCCACCGCCGTCGCCGGCGCCGACGGCCGCTGGAAGGTTACGCTCAAGCCCATGAAGCCCTCCGCCAAGGGACGAACGCTGGTCATCACGTCGTCAATCGCCAATCGCCAATCAACCATCCCGAATGTCCTGGTCGGCGAGGTCTGGGTCTGCTCGGGCCAGTCGAACATGGGCTGGACGGTGAAGCAGTCGGCCAACGCCGAAGCGGAGATCGCCGCGGCGAAATACCCCGACATTCGCCTGTTCACCGTGCCGAGACGGGCCTCGTCAACGCCTCAGAAGGACTGCGCCGGGTCGTGGTCGTCGTGCGCGCCGGACGTGGCCGGGAACTTCTCGGCGGTGGGGTACTTCTTCGGCCGCCAGTTGCACAAGGACCTGAAGGTCCCCGTCGGGCTGATCAACACGTCGTGGGGCGGCACGCGGGTGGAGGCCTGGACGTCCATGCCGGCCATGCGCAGCGAGAAGCAGGCCGCCGACCTGCTCGAATGGTGGGACGAGAGGACTCGCGCGTACGATCCGGCGACGGCGGCGCAGCGCCACACCAAGGCGCTCGAGACCTACAGGGCGAGACTCGCCGCAGAGAAGAAGCGTATCGCCGAGGCGAAGAAGGCCGGCAAGAAGGTTCGGCCGCGGCGTATCCGCGGCCCGCGGAAGCCCACGAATCCGGCCGAGGACCGCCACCACCCGAGCACCCTCTACAACGGGATGATCGCCCCGATCGTGCCGTTTGCCTGCAGGGGCGCGATCTGGTACCAGGGCGAGTCCAACGCCTCACGGGGCTACCAGTACCGGGCCCTGTTCCCGCTGATGATCCGCGACTGGCGAAAGGCGTGGGGATACGACCTTGCGTTCCTCTGGGTCCAACTGGCCAACTTCCGCGATCGGAAGCCCGAACCTGCTGACGACGCCTGGGCCGAGCTGCGCGAGGCACAGTCCATGACACTCGCCCTGCCGAACACCGCCGAGGCCGTCATCATCGACATCGGCGAGACGAACAACATCCACCCGAAGAACAAGCAGGACGTGGGCAGGCGGCTGGCGCTGGGGGCCCGGAAGATCGCCTACGGGCAGGATATCGTCCACTCCGGCCCGCGGTTCAAGGCGATGAAGATTGTCGGCGGCAAGGCCGTGCTGAGCTTCGATCACGTCGGCGGGGGCCTGGCCGCCAGGGGCGGCAAGCTGGTAGGCTTTGCGATAGCCGGGGCAGACAGGAAGTTCGTCTGGGCCGACGCGGCCATCGCCGGCAAGACCGTCGTGGTCTCCAGCGACAAGGTCAAGCAGCCCGCAGCCGTCCGCTACGCCTGGGCGACGAACCCGGCGTGCAACCTGTACAACGCCGAAGGCCTGCCGGCGTCCCCCTTCCGCACCGACGACTGGCCCGGCGTGACCAAAGACAAGCGCACGCCGTAGCAGCACGCCGCGGAGCACAGGCGCGCATTGCTACCGCCGACGGATGGGGCGGCCGGGTTTGGGCTGCGGCAGGGCGGCGGGCGGGCCGGAGGCGGTGAAGGTTTGGATCCACTCGAGGCGCGGCGGCGTCTTGCCGCCCTTGAGCATCTCGCGCCATTTCTCGTCGGTCAGGCGGTCGCTCATCGGGTGTTTGAACTCGTGGTAGCTCAACGTCGGCCCGGCGCCCAGGACGAGCCGCCCGTCAGGCTGGAGGTAGCAGACCACCGTCATCTCGACGTAGCCGGTGCCCTCTTCGAGGCACTTCTTGCTGTTCTGGTCGGTGTGGACGTCGGCGATGATCGTCGTCTTCATCGACTTGTTCTCGTTCATGCGCTGGTAGAGTTCGCGGAGAAGTTTGTAGTCTTTCTTCTTGCGGGCCTCGGCGATCTCCTGCTGGAGCTTGGGGTCCTTGACGCGAATCTTCTCCAGGGCCTCGCCGAAGTTGCGGATGAACGCGTAGTCCCGGGCCGTCAGCTCCTTGTGCGCCAGCTGCTTCGTGCTGATCTCCAGCAGGCGGGCGATCAGCGCGTCCAGCGCCTTGAGTCGGTCGACGGCCACCGGCTCCAGGACGTTCATGTCCTTCAGCCCGGCCAGCGTCATCCGCGTGGTGGCCAGCAGGCGTGCGTAGAACTCGGCCGTCGGCTCGACGTAGCCTTCGACGGGCTTGAGCCGGGGTCCGATGGGAGCCGACCGCTTCATCGTCATCGTGTAGCTCTGCTTGGCATACAGGATGGTGTCGTGGCGAAGCTGGGACCAACTGGCCAGGGCCGTCGTCATGGACTTGTCGTGCCAGGCGTCGGTCGTCATGAACGTCTGGTAGCCCTTGCCGTACTCTTCCAGCAGCGGCTTGAGCGCGTACAGCCACGACCAGTACGCGTTGCGGTTCCAGTCGCTGGGGCTCAGGTCGGCAAACTCCTTCTTCAGCCCGGCCAGGACGACGTCGTAACGCAGATTCTTGTGCTTGGTCGGGTCGGTGCCCCTGCCGTAGGCATCGTCGCCGAGTTTCTTGAGCCAGTGTTCGGCGCGCTTAGAGCCCATGACGGCCATCACGTCCAATCCGCGCGGGAAGCAGCGATACGGGCCGTCCTGCGTTATCACACAGGTGAACATGTCCGTCCGCCCGTTGTTGGGCTTGCCCACGGTGGGTGTCACGAACTTGCCCATCATGTAGGAGTCGGGGATGTAGCGCTGGCCCATCAGGCGGAAGCCCGCCGATTTGTCGAGCGCCTCGATGAGCTTGTCGGGGTTGGCCCCGCCGTAGGTGCCCTGGGCGCCCGTGCCGCCGTAGATCGCGGGCGGGTTGAACTTGGCCAGTTCGCCCTGGACCTTTCGCCAGTTGACTTCATCGGCCAGCATGCCGATATGCATCGCCGCGCCGGTGACCTTGCGAAGCGAGCTTTCATACTCCGCCAGCCCGAGGTCATCCGCCAGCCCGACGTAGAACGCCGTGACCGTGTAGACGCGCTGCCAGATCTCGCGGGCCCCCCGCCCGTCCTTGACCTTGCCGCCCGCCAGCAGCTTGACGATGTGCGAAGCCGCAAGCGTCTGGGCCTGGCCCTCTTCTTTGGAGACGAGGAACGGCTGGTCGTCGGGCCCGAAGGACTTGCCGCCCTTGAGGATGAACGCCATCCTGCCGAACCACATCATGCCCTTGAAGTATCGCTTGAGGATCTCGCTTCGAGTGTAGTGCCCTCGCGGGACGTACTGCGAGAAGTCCTCCGCGTAGCGGAACAGCGGCCAGGCCCGGCTGGCTGCACGCGGCTCCGGCCAGAAGCCCTTGTGTTCTTCCATCTTGGCAATGACCGTCGCCACGTCGTCAGCGATGGCCGCCGGCGGGTCCCACTGCGGTTCGAGGCACTTGCGTCCGATGGCCGCGTACGTCCAGGCCTTCTTCAGGGCGGTCTTCTCGATAGGCTTGAGGCCGCCGGCCTGGTATGCCCGGCCCAGCTCCCCGACGAGGAAGTCGGCCAGCAGGCTGATATCCCCGTAGAACTCGCGCTCCTCGATGTCCTTGAGCGTCTCGTCGAACTGCACGTGGTACAGGTGCAGCAGCGTGTCGGTGGTCACGAAGATCGGCACGCCGGCGATCTTGAGCCCCTCGTATGGCTTGGTGATGTCGTCCTTGGGCACGGGCTTGTTTTTCTTGTCCCGCAGGGCCGGCAGGGACGTCACGACGAACCCGTTGGCCTTGAGCTTGGCCTGGGCGTCGGCGTTCAGGCCGAGCTTGCGCACCGCGTCGGCCCAGTTAGCGACCTTCGCCGGGGTCAGCGGCAGCGTGTAAGCCGGGATGCTCGGCTTCACGTCAACGGTCACCGGCTGGTAGAACCGCCCGAACCTGCCGGTCAGGTCCGCCACGTGCTTCTTGGGCGCCGCGGCGCCCTCCGCGGCCAGGGCCTCGCCCCGCCGGCCGCTGACCATCCCGGCGTCATTGACCAACTGCACCACTCCGGCCAACACGACCACCCGCGTCAGCGCCGCTATCCTGCCATGTCCTTTGATCATCGTTGGGTGTCCTTTCTTTTCTTCCTGCCCGCTTGGGGGCGTTGTGTCGACGTAGAATCGCGTGCCGACGGCCCGCGCCTCTCCGGCGGGGGTCTCGACGACGAACGGCTCGCTTCCGGCCTGTTCGCGATCGACCTGCACGTACAGCTCGCCCGAGTTCAGCCGGACCCGCCGCGGGGAAATGACGGCGAAGTGGGCCGACCCCACCGGCGCCACGGTGCACCCGCCCGCCAGGGGCCCGCCCGGGGCCGGGCGGCCGGTCTTCGGCCGCTCCAGGATATCGATGGCCGGACGCCACACGATCAGCGCGACGAGAATGCCCGCCGCCGCGGCCAGGACGCCCAGGCGGATCCATGGGAGCGTGACGGTTCGGCCTTGGGGGCCGAGTCGCCGCCCGATCCGCCGGGCCAGCACCGGCGAGGGCCGACGGGGTCGCAGGGAGGCGAGTTCGGCTTCGAGGTCCTCGAACTCGTGCATGTCCTCGTTCATCCGACGCGCTCCTGCTGGAGGGCTTCCCGAAGCGACGCCAGGGCGTAGCGGTAGCGTGACGCGGCCGTGTTGGCCGGCGCGCCCGTCGCCTCGCCGATGCCCTGGAATGTCAGTTGGCCCCAGATCTTCATGATCACGACTTCTCTCTGCTCTCTCGGCAGCGCCGTCAGGGCCCGCTCGACGGCATCGCGGCGTTCGCCTTGCTCGATGGGACTGTCGAACAGGCTTTCGCGGGCCGGTTCGGCCGCCTGCTCGCGCCGACGCCGCCGCGCCTCGCGCCGCCGGCGGTCCGTCGCCGCCGACCGCACGCAGGCATGGAGATACGCCCGGGCGCTGCGCGCGGAGGCCCTGTTCGGCCAGAAACGCACGAACGCATCCTGGACGATGTCCTCGGCTTCCGCGTGGCTGTCGGCCCACTGGCGGGCCAGCAGGATCAGTGCCGGGCCGTGTGCGTCCAGCCACGCGGACCACTTCTCAGGGCCGTGGCCCATCGCGAGTCCTTACACGTCACCCATGAGACGCCGCCGAACGCGGCGTTTGTCTGTTCGCAACCAGAAAAATGTGCCCGCGTGCGCGAGAATCACCAGCAGTGGACCAGTCCGTGGAGGTCTCGTCCCGCGGCCAGGGTGGCATCCGCCGCCTCGCGCGACAGGCCCAGCAGGGCGACGCCGCGGTCCACCGTGTTGCGGTAGATCGTCTCCATGTCGTTCAGCTCCGGCTGCGACATGGCGATCGCATTGAGGCCCGACAGGCCGGCGTACGAGGCGATGTAGTGATCGCCGCGGCCACAGAAATGCACCGCCCCGCCCCCGAACGTCTCCAGGAGCTTCTGGTCGTACGGGCGGGCGAACTCGTCGACCATGTCCGGGGAGATGTTCATGGCCGAGTCGTCCCGGATCATGATCCGGCCCCGATGCATCATGTGCCAGTGTACGGCGTGGCCGGCGGCCGGCGGCACGAGGCCCTCCCACGCGTTCATGAAGGCGATATACGTTTCGGTGACAAAATCGAGCAGGGCATGGACGAGGTCTGCCCGGTCGACCAGGGCCAGGAACACGCCGCTGCCCCACAGCATCTCGCAGACGTCCAGCGGGCCCTGGACGTCCGGATGGTACAGGTGGACGCAGCGGCCGATGTTGGGATACCGCCGCCCGATGGCCTGGAAGCGCTCGGCCATCTCCAGCACCTTCCCGCCCAGGCCGGCGCGGACGTCGGGCACGCCGGCGTCGAGGACGGCCTCGACAGCCGCCGCTCCGCCGGCCAGCGGACGGGTCGTCGGCAGCGTGTCCGTACCGTCGGGCATGACGAACAACTCGGCGCCGAAGAGGCTCGGGAGGATGCCGGTGCCGTAGTTGCACCGGACGGCCGCCAGGGCGCCGCAGCCCGCGGCCAGGTCGTCCGAGCAGGTCTTCAACTGCTGGAGCGCCATGGCGTCGACGTCGTCGAGGGTCTGGTTTACCGAGACGGCGGGCCAGTCGAGCCCGGGCGGGGGCGCCGCCAGGCGCCGCGGAGAGAACACCTCCCCCGTGAACTGCCCGTCGGCGAACCGGACCCACTGGGCCCAAAGGGCGTCTTCGACGTCCGGATCCAGGCGGGCATCGAGGTCCTCCAGGTACGGCTCAATGCTGTCGTCCGTCGGGTTCCGGGCGGTCATTTCGGCTTGGGAGGCTTTCGCAGGCGCAGGAGGACCTGGTGGACCAGGTAGTGGTATTCGGCGTCGAGCACGAGCCCGGCGT
>Ga0180432_10001153_pt1 | contig 42378 bp, 31 predicted proteins | sample SS_ome_10_FD_132414 | JGI IMG/M metagenome (GOLD analysis project Ga0180432, IMG submission 132414) | Hypersaline lake sediment archaeal communities from the Salton Sea, California, USA - SS_1_MS_2 metaG | ecosystem: Environmental > Aquatic > Non-marine Saline and Alkaline > Hypersaline >... | reverse complement strand
CTCGAAGGAATGAACAACAAGATCAAAGTCATCAAGCGGATGGCCTACGGCTTCCGCGACGACGAGTACTTCTTCCTCAGAATCCGGGCCGCATTCCCCGGAAATGGGAGATGAACCAAAAAACATCGATGCTAAATAGGCTACCAGAGCAACGCCCCATACACGTGTTAGCAAGATGAAGAGACCAATGGGATCGGTGAAAGAGATAGCGATTTTTGCTGCAGCACTATCTGGAATCAAGAAAAGACCGTTAAGGATGATCATCGTTGCTAACAGGTTAACGAGCCAAATCCGCAGGCTCGCGGAGTGGTTACCCGTCTTACACGACGAAAACGATACAAGTAAGCTGGCTGCGACGAGAATACCTGCGGTAAGGTAGACATGCCATCGAATCTGCATGTGGTGGTATCGAAACGCCGTACAGAGAAATGCAATACTTGCGCATACAAATAGTGACACGCTAACCGCGCGAGATTTCTTGATAGTGTCTGGCATTGTCTCCCTCACGGCGCGTCTGTCTATGACATACCTCCATAGTTTCTTATGGAGTGAGAAAGAGGCAACCAAGACCACCACTAAACCCACCAAAACGGTCACGATCTTCCAGATAAGTTCGTTCTCCATGATAGCTTCTTTTTGAGTGATTGAAAGACAGGGGCTCAGTCCACACCGCCCCTCTTACTCATTGGCGACAAGCTTTGGCACTTATAACGACTACCCCCGGATTCTACCACGGGCATACGACGTAAACCGATTACAAAGCCGATGGTGCTTGTGGAGATTTCCCTTCTGTGGGGTGGGTGATATGAGCGGCGATCCCGTCGGTCTGGTCTTTGCCGTGACCGATCCTTACTTCATTGAGAGGCTAGTCGTACGGCCAGTGGGAAATCTCGCAGTCCGGCAATGCCGCCTGGAGTTGCTCGGCACCCTCGTTGGTGACTTGGGTACCGTCGAGCCACAACGTTTCGAGTCTAGTCATTCCCTGGAGATGTTTCAGCCCATCGTTGGTGACTCGCGTGTCGCTGAGATCCAGAAACCTGAGTCGGGTCAGTCCTCGGAGATATTCCAACCCAGCGTCGGTCACTCGCGTGCCACTGAGGTCCAGTGCTGTGAGTTTAGTCAACGCCTGGAGATGTTCTAACTCTGCGTCGCTGACTCGCGCGTCATCCAGCCACGCCTCATTTACACTCGCCAGAAAATCCACACCCACCAAGTTGCGAAACCATGCTGGCCTCTCGTGGCCCTTAGCATCGAACTCACCGTTGGTATCGAAGTGACCGTTGGCATCGAAGTCACAATCATAGTAGACTCCTCCGCCCAAACCCCGAATCGCCTCGACCGCTTTCTTCTGCTGGTTGGCCTTGTGGCAAATCCACCCAAGCCAAAGTGCAAGAGCCAAGGTCACCAAAAACAGCGACCGCAGGCTGTACTGATACCAGCGGCGTTTGGGTTTCGGTTCTGTTGGTTCGGGTGTTTCGGCCATCATTGAACCGCTGGAAAGAGCAGGGCCATCAGAAAGCCGATAAGCGTTATCAACAATAGGATCAGGGATAGAACTGGCACGAACCATTTATCGTCGAACGTTAGTAGCCTCTTTGTCGGGGGCCGCCTGGGCTCACGCTTGGGTTCAAACTCTGGCGACTTGTACGGATTCTCATCAGTCATATTACTTGCCTTGGGAAAACACTTTCTTCCAGAGGCTGCGAACAACGCGATAGCCCAGAACAAACCCAGTGACAATGCAAACTCCCCCTGGAATCAGCAAGAAAGGGTTTTGTCTAACGAACGACACGAGAATGAACCCTGCGCAAACGGCCACTCCTGCGACGAACAACTTCGATAGTGTAACTGCCAGCATCTCCAGCATGTCCGGTACGAGAAAAGCCAAGATTGCCACAACATTTCCAAAGACAACAAGAAGCGAGAGGAACAAGACCACTCCGTATATCGGATGCATGGTGCATGCCGAGCAGACGATGGCGGACAATGTCGTCAGGACAAAGAGGTGCCACAGGTAGAATTGATACCAGCGTCGCTTTGGTTCGGCTGTCTCGTCCATACCCGCATCATACCACGATGTGGCGAGCAGGTGTTGTTGGTGGTTTTGGCAGCCGCGATTTTCGGCCCCAAACGCGATTTTTTTGCACCGACCCCAGCGACCACAGGGCAACGGCAGCGGCTTGGGTACCAAACTGCCCACCCCCATACCAAAGCCCATCAGCGGACGCCTGGGGGCCAATTTGGGCCTGTTGCGGCCTGGGTGGGGGCTGGCCTTTCCGAGACTAATCCAAACGATCGCGCGCCGGGGCAAGGTCCCAGATGAGCACGGTCGTATCCTGGCTACAAGAGGCGAGCAGTGATCCGTCGGGCGAGAAAGCCAGGCTCCGTATTTCGTCGTTGTGGCCGTGCAGCTCCAGGAGCTTCTTCCCCGTCGCCGCCGACCAGACTTGGATGGACCTTCGCTGGCCGAAGGTCGCCGAGGCGATCAGCTCTCCGTCGGGAGAAAACGCCATGCAATTCGGCGAGTCGATACACTCCGTCGACCAGACCTCCTCGCCGGACGCGTAGTCCCAAAGCCGAAGCAGCGTGACCTGTCCCTCGAGTTCTCCGGCGGCAATGCTCGCCGCGTTTGCCTCCTTGTCGATGCCCGGCGTGACAATCCGATGTCCCTTGGGGGACATGGCAAACGGACCGTAGAACATCGATACCGAGTCCTCGATCGTGCAGACTTCTTTACCGTCTGCGACCTCGCTTATCTGAACCGGTCCGCGGGAACATGCCCACCCGAGCGTTTTCCCGTCGGGAGCGAACTGCACATTGGCCACGTTCGCATTTTCACCAGGCTGTAGCCGATACTGGCGGACGGGCCGGAAGTCGGCAAGATCCCAAAAGCGGACGGTGCCATCGGTTCCGCCCGACACCAGTTCTTTTCCATCCGGAGAAAAGTCGATGGCGAGAACGCCTTGCCACACGTTCGCAATATCTTCATGCCCCGCGAGCGTCGCAACCGATTGGCCGGTTTCGGCATTCCGGAGGCTGACGGTTGCGTCTTCGTTACCCGTGGCGAGCATCTTGCCGTCGGGCGCGAGCGCGAGGCAAGACAGAACACCCCGCCCGGGGCTCAGCTTGCGAATCTGACGGCCGCCGGGCAATTCCCACCAACGAATCGTCCCGTCCGCGCTGCCGCTAATCACCTTTTCGCCGTCCGCGGAGAAGACCGCCGATGAGACGCCGGAATCGTGGGCGTCGCTCTCGAACCGCCGCTGCCCGGTGGCAACGTCCCAGAGCGAAGCCCGTTCTTCGGCGCTCGCCAAGGTCTTCCCGTCCGCGGAAAGAGAAAAGTAACGGCCGACACAGCCCGGACCCTCGAGTTTTGCCCGCTGTTCGCCGGTCTCTACGTCCCAGAGGCGGAGGGCTCTGCGCCAACTGCCCGAAACGATCGTCTTGCCGTCGGCCGCATAGGCCACCTGCGCGTATGTGCCTTCAAACGGCGGCCATCTCGCCGTTTCTCGGCCGGTTTCGACGTCCCACAGCACGACACAACTCTCTTCCTTACCAGATTCGGTTCCGCCGGCCAGAGTTTTCCCGTCGGGAGAGAAAGCAACGGAGCAGACCGTCGGCACGTCCTTTGCCGTCATGCGGGGTTCGAACGATCGGCAGTCCAGGACTTCGAGAATTCCTTCGCCGCAGACCGCCAACGAGAGGCTGTCGGGCGAGAAGTCGACGCCGTGGAGTTCCTCGGAGTACTTGCGCCGATTTCGCAGCTTGCCGCTACGAGCGTCCCACAGACAGACCTGGCGGCCCTCGGCTGCAAAACCGGCAATCTGCTTGCCGTCCGGCGACCAGTGCAGCGACCAGATGCCGCGTTCGGCCGCCTTTTCCAAGGTGCGAACCGGCTTGTGACTCGTCACGTCATAGATCTCGACGCAGTGCGTATGGGCAATGGCCAGGTGCCGACCGTCGGGCGACCAGGCAAGGCTCATCAGGTTGTGAGACGGCCGGACCAGGGTGGCAATCTTCTCGCCGGTTTCCACGTCCCAGAGTTCGGCCGCCTGTTCCAACCGTGCGGGACACGTCCCCGTAGCAAGCGTCTTTCCGTCTGGCGAGAGGGCAACGGCCCAGACATCGCCCAACGGGAGAAGCCGGACGGTGCCCAGCCGGGCAATCGCATGCTCCGGCAAAGGATCGCCGTAGAGGTCTGCCTGCCGGAGCACTTCCTTCTGCCGTATCATGCCCCGCATACGGTAGGCAAGCCAGCCGCACAAAACCGCACACAAGACTACCGATACCCCCAATGCTGCAACGATGACCAGGTGCAGACGGCGTTTGAGTTTGGGGTCACTCATGCCAATATAGGCTACCGGTTTTCCCAGTATCCGAGCATGTGGTCGTAGAGCCGCGAGAACTCCTCCAGCGCGGCCTGGTATTGTTGCGAGCTTTCGGCATTCGGCGGGACGGTCTTACTGGTGGTGCGGCGTTCGAGGGCGACGGCGGCGGGATCGCTGATCAACCCGGCGCCGGCGGCGCCGAGCAACGCGGCGCCCTTGAGGCCCGCTTCGGGTTCCTCGCCCAGTTTCAGCGGCGCCTGGAAGACGTCGGCCTTGATCTGGTTCCAGAGCCGGTTTCGCGATCCGCCGCCGACACAGAGCACGTTGTCGACCTTGACGCCGAGGCTTCGAAACAGCCCGACGTCACGTCCCATGGCCAGGGCAACGCCTTCCATCACGGCCCGGGCGAAATGGGCCGCCGTATGGTTGACCGTGATGCCCATAAACCCGCCGCGTGCCGAGGTGTTCTCGCGGCGCCGCTCGCCGAGCATATAGGGATAGAAAATCAACCCGTCGCTGCCGGGGGCGATGCCCGAGGCCATCTCGATCAGCTCGTCGTACGAAACGTCGCCGTCTCGGACGCCGCTCATCAGGTCCCTGAACCATTTTACGCTTAGCCCGCCGCAATCGAGAATCGTGAAGGGAATCCAGCCGCCGACCGCGTGGCGAAGGTTCTGCACGGCCGGGTGGATCAGCGGCTTCGTGCTGTGCGAGGCCAAGAGCGTGCTCGTGCCGGTAACGTCCGAGGCGATCCCCTCGCCGACGATGCCGAATCCGAGCATCGAGACGGGGAAGTCGCCGCCGCCGGCAACCACGGGAGTTCCGGCCCGAAGGTTCGTCAGCTTCGCCGCTTCTTCGGTCACCGTGCCGATCACTTCGTGCGAAGCGGAAACTGGGGCAAAACGCCCGAGATCGACCTCGACCGCCGCCGCTTGTTCTTCGGAGTACGCGTCCTTTTCGCAGTCCCAAAGGAACGAGCCGGAGGCCTCGCTCGGGTCGCTCGCCGCAACGCCGGTCAGGCGGAAGTTGATGAAATCCTTCGGCACGAGGAACCACCTGGCACGGTCGTACGCCTCCGGCTGGTTTTCCTTGTACCAGCGGACCTTCAGGCCGATCCACGCGGGATTGACGGGATTGCCGGTGACCTCCGCGAGCCGCGATTCGTCGTGGGTCCGGCGGACCTGCTCGCACTGCTCCCCGCAGCGTTTATCGCACCAGAGTTGCACCCACTCGGTCGTCACGTTCCCGTCGTCGTCGATTCCGACCGGTCCGTGCATCTGCCCGCAGGAGGCGACCGCGGCGATCGACTCCGGGGCCGCGTTCGTCGCATTGATTACCTGTTGGATTGCCCGGCAGGTTTCGCCCCACCAGGCGTTCGGCTTCTGCTGTGCCCAGCCGGGGTGCGGGCTGTCGACTTCGTGCGGGATCTGCTCGATACCGAGGATGTCGCCGTCTTGATTGACGACGGCCGCCCGGGCACTTTGCGTGCCGATGTCGATGGCGAGGATGTTTTTGGACATGGGAGAGACTTTCCTGCGGAGACCGTGGCCGGGCCGGGTCAAATGATAACCGCCCCTTGGTTCTTGAGTGTTGCACGGAGTTTCTTCACGTCGAGAGCGTCGACCTGGTCGCCCGAATCGAGCGCCAGCCACGCGGCCGCGCCGGCGGCCTGGCCCATCTGGTTGCAGTTGACCATGACGCGGACCGCGCCGAACGCCCCTTCATCGGCGTCGATGTTGCGGCCCGCGATCAGCACGTTCTTCGCAGCCCGGGGCACCAGCGACGCGAACGGAATCTGATAGAACGGCGCGTCCTTCAGGTGACGAAAACGGACACCCGCGCCGTGGGTGCTGTGGACATCGACCGGGTAGGTTCCGTTGCCGATGGCGTCCGGGAAGCGTTTGCCGCTGAGAACCTCATCGACGGTGAGCGTATGGAGGCACCGGGCGTGGCGGGTCTCGCGGACGTCGATCCTCGCCGGCAGAGTGACCAGCGGCACGGCGGGGGGTTTCAGGAAGTGCTCGCGCAGCAAGTCGCAGATGGCCGCGACTTGGCGCCGGCCTTCCAGCTCGGCCTCGGTAAGCTGGTCCGCATCGCTGCAATCGGCGCCGAAGACGCGGGTGCCGGCGAGCATCCTGAGGTCGTCTGCGCCGGGAACGCCCGTCTCGTCCGGGCACCCACAATCGGCAGGCACCGGCGCCGACCACGCGAAGCCCTTCTTGAGTGCCTGCTTGTACTTCTTGTCGAAGATGACCCGGTGGATGTTGAAGCCGGGATGGCTCTTGGCGATAGCGCCGAGGTCGCGGAGGATGCAACACATCGTGGGCGGCTGGACGTTCTCGCGGCGATAGGTTTCCAGCCCCATGCGCGTGACCACGTCGGCGTCGCCGCTGGCATCGACGAACTGCTTCGCGCGGATCGCCCGCCGCCCCGACTTGTCCTCGACGATCGCGGCCGTCATCCGGCCGTCTTCAACCGCCGGGGAGACGAACATCGTGTGTACAAAGGGGCGGATGCCCGCTTCGTTCACCAGACGGTCCAATTCCAGCTTCAGCATCCCGGTGTGCAGTGCGGAGTTCTTCCCGCGAGCGATCACGGCGTCGCGGCGGCGGAGGCGGTCGAGGATCTCGGCGGTCAATCCGCCGATGATCTGCTGTTTACCGCCCAGATCCTTGAGCGAGTGCCAGAGGTTCACCAGGCTGGCCGTAGCCACACCGCCGAAGAAGCCGTTAAGCTCGATCAGGGCGACTTTCGCCCCCAGACGGGCAGCGGCCACGGCCGCAAACACCCCCGTGCAGCTCCCTCCGACCACGCAGACGTCGCACTCGTGTACCACCGGGGTCTTACGCGCCTGTTCGCGGACGGCGTCCAACGTCGAGTCCGTCGAGGAGGGACCCTCTGCGGCCGCGGCCGTTCCAGCCAGGGTGCCGGCGGCAGCCAGGGGAACGGCTTTCAGAAAACCCCGGCGAGGCAGCTTCCTTCGCATCGCTTCTACTCCCTATTCCTTACGGCTTCTACTCCCTATCCTTACGAAAGCCACGAAAGCCCTTCCGTCGCCGCGGTTCCCGGGCCGTCGTCCGCTTGTTGTCAATACCGCAGCAATGCCTTGATCACGTTCCCTTTGCGGACTTCCTCGACGGCGTCGGCGACTTGCTCGACGGGGAACTCGTGGGTGAGGAACTCATCGGGTGTGATCTTGCCCTGGCGAAGCCACTCGCAGAGCGGCTCCTGGGCGGCGCGTTCCCGGGAGCGGGTGGGCCACTGATGCACGTAGAGGTTGAAGTTGTAGGGTCCCCTGCTCTTCTCGACCGTAATCGCATCCTCGGCAATCACGCCGTAGATGCCGATCGAGCCGCCCATCTTGATCATCGGCAGCGCGGCGTTGGTAATCGCCGGCACGCCGACCGCGTCGATCACCACGTCGAGCGGCTTGCCGCGTTTTTTCTTGAGTTGCTCTAGTTCCGGCGAGTCGGGTTCGAAGACGGCGTCAGCCCCCATGGCCAGGGCCTTCTCGCGCTTCTGCGGCAGCGGATCGACGATGCCGATGTAGCCGAGCCCGAGCAGCTTGCCGAACTTCAGGAAACTCAGGCCTACCGGGCCGGCGCCGAAGACGAGGATGTCGTCGCCCGGCTGGAGGTTGAAGTCGCCGAACCCGCCGTAGACCTCCCGCCAGGTGCAGAGCAGTACGGCGGCCTCGACCGGGATGTCCTCGGCCACGGGGCGCTGGATTTCGTAGCACTCGAACCAGCCGTGTTCCTCGTCGGCCACGCCGTCTTCGACCATGGCGTCGTGATCGGTGGCCAAGGTGAATTCGCAGAATCCGCCCCAGCCGCTGCCGTATTTCGGGTCGCCGCAATCGAACAGTAGCCCGCCGACGACGCGGTTGCCGGCCTTCATGTTCCGGACCTTGTTGCCGACCTTATCGACGATGCCGACGCCTTCGTGGCCGAGCATGAGCGGGTATTTGTCCACGCCGGGAAAATGCCCGGCGATGAGCTTCCCGTCCGTCGCATTGCAGAGGCATGCCACTTCGGTCTTTACACGGACCTCGTAAGGCCCGGGCGTCGGCTCGGGCAGGTCCGCAATTTCGATCTTGCCCGGTTCGGCAACAACGACGGCTCGCATGGGAACGGCTCCTTGTGCTTTATGAATCTGTGTGCTGGGATGTCGGTGCGACGATCACCTAATTCTGCGGCCTTTGCAGTGTTTAGCGGCCGACGGCACGTCGGCCGAAGTAAGTTGCCAATCCCTACTCTCGTCGTCGTGCCGACGGCGGCTAAACTCGCGCCCCGGGACCGCCAAGGATCTGGTCTACTCGCTCGATTTGTCTTCTTTCTTCTCCTCCTTCTCTTTCTCTTTCTTCTCTCCCCCGTTCTTCGCAATCGTGGGCGGCTTGATCACCGAGAGGTTTTGCACGTCGTCGTGTTTCGAGTTGAGCTTGTCGTCTCCGGTCACCATGTCGAAGTTGGCGATAATCAGCTCCTCGCCGCGGACGATCGGCTCGCCCGGCTGATCGAGCCCACCCTTCGATCCGTCGCAGTCGGGACTCTTGGCCAGCACGGAGACTTTCCCCTCGGGCGTGATCAGGCAGATGGCGTTGTTCGAGAAGTCGGCTGCGTAGATGTTGTCGTCGCGGTCGATGCAGATGCCGTCAATGCTCTTCATGCACTCGTCCTTGGCGAAGCGCTCCTGCTTCTCGACGTTGCCGTCCTTGTCAAAGGCGATTTTGTGGATCGTGGCGTCGCCGAAGTTGGCGACGTAGAGATTTCCCTTGCTGTCGAAGGCAAGCCCGTCGGCGCCGTACTGGCAATCCTTATTAAGCGTTTTGATCGTCAATAGCAGGTTCGCGTCATCGAGCGTATTGCCGACCTTGACCGGCTCGGCATCCATGTCGAACCGATACACGCCGCTGATCAGTAGACCGTCGTCTTTGTCGTTCGTGATCATGCTGTGCGTGACGTAGATTTTTCCGTCGTGAACGCGGACGCCGTTGGGGTGCTTCATTCCGTAGGCAACGACCGAGGTGCCGACCCAGCGGCCATCCTCGACGTCGAGGCGGAGGATTCGCCCGAGGTTCTTCGTCTCCTCGTCGCTTTTTCCCCAGTCCTGGTTGTCAACGAGGAAAATGTCGCCGTCGGGCCCGACCTCGACTCCCATCGGACATGCCGTACCGGTTTTAGGATGGATCGGCACCTGGCAGAACAACAGGAGTTTGTTCTCCGGCGTGATCTTCATCAACACGGCCGGGTGCTCCTTATCGCCGTAGTTCGGGCAGGCCAGGAGAATATTCCCGTCAGCGTCCATGGCCATGCCGTCGGGCGTGGGGCACATCTCCGGCAGTGTCATAAACAATTCCGGCTCGCATGGCGGCTTCGCGTCATCCGCGCAAAGCGCCGCCGTAACGAGGCAAACGAGCCCAACACAGAGGGCTACGGCACCCAGTCGAATGTTCATGGATTCTCCTCCTTTGTAGTTGTCGCGGGAAGCACAAAAAATCGAGAATCTCGAATATAGTTGCTGGGGCGCCGGTCGTCAACCGCCCGCAGATTTTGGAGTGCGGTGACTTGTTACCGCTTTGGATTTCTTTTCGCATCCACTGCCAAACACGGCCTTTTTAGGGGAGGAAAGCATTGCAGATAAAGAAAGCGGTGACAAGTCACCGCACTCCAAAGAGGCTACTTCGGTCCCATCGAGTAGATCGTCAGGCCCTGCAAATCGCGGCGGCGCCCCGGCACGACCATGCTGGCCACGTAGCCGATCACGAAACAGCTGCCCATTCCGATCAGCGGGTAGAGGAAGATGTGTACCGGTGTGTAAGTGACCGCACGCAGAATGACGGCACTGCCGAGGAATCCGAAGATTACCCCGACGCCATTGGTTCGTCGGGTGAAGATTCCCACGGCAAACAGGCCCGCCAACCCGCCACCGAACAGCCCGATAATCTTGATGTACTGGTCCCACATCGAAGCGCTGTTCAGATACGACATGTAGAGTCCGCACCCCGTGCCGACAGCACCCAACAACACGGTCAGCCATCGGGCCAGAACGAGACATTGGTGGTCGCCCGTGTCCGGCTTGAAGCGGCGGTAGAAGTCGGTTGTGATGGCCGTGGCCATCGAGTTCATGCTGCTGTCGAGACTCGACATGGCCGCGGCAAAAAGCCCGGCGATGACCAGCCCGGCCACACCCATCGGCAGTTCCCGGGCGATGAACCACGGGAAGATCTGGTCGATTTTGCCGACCGGATCGAGTTCCGCCGGATTGGCCTTGTAGAACGCCCAAAGTGCGGTGCCGACCGCGAAGAAAATGATCGAGGCGGGGATCGTCAGGACGGCGTTGGTCCAGATGCCGCGGGCGGCTGCTTTTTCGTCAGCGGTCGTCAGATAACGCTGCACGACGGTCTGGTCGGACGTGTAGGAGATCAGCACCTCAAACGGTTTTCCCAGCAGCACGACCCACAAGGCTGTTGTGGTGATGTCCCAGGTCAGATTGGCCGCTTTCAGCTTCCCGTGTGAGCCGGCCTCGGAGATGATCGCCAAGAAGCCCCCGTCGAGCTTGACGGCGATGAGGATCAGCGCCAGCAGCGCCCCGCCGAGCAGGACGAACACCTGGAGCACGTCGGTCCAGATGACGGCTTCGATTCCGCCGAGCACGGTGTAAACGGTTGCCAGCACGCCCATCAGGATGACGCAGACGTAGACGTTGATGCCGGTGACGGCCGAGAGTGCGGCGGCGGGAAGAAATAGCACGACGCCCATCCGCCCAAGCTGAAACGCCACGAACGCTCCGCTGCCTAACAGGCGCGTCAGCGTGTTGAAACGCTGTTCGAGGTACTCGTAGGCCGTTGTGACGTTGAGCCGCCGGAAGAACGGCAGGTAGAGATAGACGATCACCGGGGCGGTCGCCACGATCATCATGTTGCCGAGGAAGTAGACCCAGTCGGTGTGATACGCCTTGCCGGGGATCGCCATGAAGGTGATCGCGCTTAGCTGGGTGCCGAAGATGCTGATGCCGGCCGCCCACCAGGGAATGCGATGGCCGCCGAGGAAGAAGTCGTTGGTACTCTTCTCGCGCCTCGAGAAATAGAACCCCATGGCGACCAGACTGGCCAGGTAGACGAACAGCACGCCGTAGTCGACCATGCGGAAGCTGTGCGGTTTCTTGGGCGGCTTCGCCCAGAAAACGTTCGGCGTTCGCACTCCCGGCCTGGCCTCGCCGGTGGGGACCACATAGTGGCCCTTCCACACGGTTGTGTTCGTGGTCACTGGCGGCCAGATAGCAGCTTTCACGTCCTTGGGAAACCGCCCCTTGCCGACCCAGGTGTCGGTAACTGTGTGGTAAATGAGGATGTCGTCGGGGAAACCGGGATGGGTGTCCTTCAGTTCGTCCGACCGGCCGAAGAACTTGCCGTCGTCGCCGCCGACGATGGCAAGGTGTCCCTGGCCGAGCGTATCGGCCGGCGAGGGGGCCGCCGCGGCAAATCGCGGCATGTCGGCCAGCTTCGTCCACTGCTTGCCCTTCGGATCGTACGAGTAGCAGTCGTTCAGGAAGATTCGCCGGTTTTTCCTCTGCTCGGCTTCATAGGAGGGGGCACCTGCCCCCGGACCGGCACCTGCCCCCGACCCATCACCAACAATCTGCCCGGCGCGGCGGGTACCGGTCCGGGGGCGGGTACCCCCTCCTATAACCTCGAGCTGGCAGCCACCGAAGAGGAAGAACTTCCCGTCCTGGACGCCGGCAACGGCCAGCATTCGCGACTCGCCCGGCCAGGGTTTCAGTTCCTGCCACTTGAGTTCGTCACCCTGCTTTGAGAGGTCGAGCGCCCAGAAGTTTTTCATCGAGGCGGGCGGCTTCGGCCGCATCCCGTAAGGATGGACTTCCTTCGGCCAGTCCTGTCCCCCGGCAACGTAGATGGTCTTGCCGATGGCCGCCCCGCAGAAGAAGGCGGCCGGCTTGGGCATCGGCGGCAAACTCGTGATCTCGATCCGGCCCTGGTCTTCGCCCTTCTTCTCGACCCATTCGAGCATGAAGACGCCGGCGTAGTGCCGATTTGCATCGCCGCCGCCGAGACAGATGACCGCATCGTCGATTGTGACCGAAACGCCGTATGCCAGCGGCCGCGGGAGCTTGAAGCCGGTTTGCCATTTGCCGTGCCAAACGATCTTGCCGCCGGGCTTTTCAACCTCTTCCACATCGGGGAGCACGAACATCCGGTCGTGCCAGACTTTCTCGGCTCCGTCCCAAGGTCGCCCGCCGGGGAAATTGGCCCCGCCGGCGACGATCAGCGCCCCGTTGCTGGTTCCGCAAAAGGCCCCGGCGAAGCCGTGCTCGTCGGGCAGCGTCGGGAGTTGTTGCCACTTGAGCACCTCCCCTTCGGTGGCCGGTTTCTCGCCCGCGCCTTCCACCGGTTGCTCGCCCTGCTCCACGGCAAAGGCGACGAAAGGCACGATCCACAGAAGAACGAACCATGGGCAGCGCAATCTCATCGGGGCGACTCCTCAACGGGCAGATTCACGGGTGGCATGCGTCTATGGTACGTGTCGAAGCCCCCCGTTGTCAATCAGCCCGGACGCGTGTCTCGCTCGTACGTTCGTGCTGCAAAGCCGCGACCGGTGGTCGCGGACGAGCCCCCGGAGTTCATGGGCGCGCGAGTTCACCCGCGTGCAGTTTCGAGGTGTTCGGCGGCTAGAGCTAGGCTTTGTCCCTAAAGTCGTTAACAGCTCTTGTACGATGGCTTTCCGAAGCCGTCGAGCCCCCGGTTTTCGCGCGAAATCGACTGGCAATAGATGGTCTCGGAGGGCCATCCTACGGGTTTAGGGACAAAGCTAGACGGAATTGCCGGGTACCGAATCGTGGTACTCCGGCGGGTGCGTGTGGGTCATGGGCTCCGCGTCGTCGGTCCCCTCTTCCATCTGCACGACGCCCTCCCGAAGCGTCTCGGGCCACGCGATTTCCTCCGTTCCCTCAGCCGCCTGTTGACGTTGATGCCAGTCATAGCGATCCAGGGCATTGTGGCAGGCAACGGTGAGGTGTTCCCGCATGAGCTGCCGGGCGGCTTCGCCGTCGCCGTCGCGGACCGCGTGAAAGATTCGCAAGTGCTCGCTGTACACCCGCGCGATATCCTCTTCCGGGACGGCACACCAGATCTGGCTCATCAAGTGGTGGTGGTCGACGAGTTTTGATACCATCCGGTTTCCGCAACCCCGGATCAGCGCGAGATGGAACGCCAGATCGCCGGCCAGGTGACGGTCGAAAAGCTCTTCGGAAAGGAACCGCCGGCCGGTGCCTTGGTGTTCCCGTGCGACGGCCTGCATCTGGTCGAGCGCGTCCTGCATCTGCTTCAGTCGCCGCTGGCTCGCATGGTGCGCGGTTTCGGCCGCCGCTTCGCACTCCAGCCAGAGTCGCACCTGGTAGAGGTTTTCGAGATCGATCCGGTTCGGCCGCTTGACGAACGTACCGGCATTCGGAATCTGCATCACCAGTCCTTCGCTGGCCAACCGGTTGATCGCCTCGCGGACGGGGGCACGCGAGATCCCCATTTCCTTCGCCAAGGCCAGTTCGGAAACGCGCGTTCCCGGTTCCAACTCGCGTTTCAGCAGCCGTTGCCGAATTGTTTGATACGCGTTGTTTCGCAAAAGGGAAGGCATGGTAACTCTCCTTGTCGTCCTTGGACTTTGGACCGTGTCCGGAACTCAATTACCCGGCACCGAGCCGTAGTCTTCCGGCGGATGCGTATGAGCAACGGTTTTTTCGTTGTCCAAACCCTCTTCCATCTGGACGACGACTTCTCGAAGCGTTTCGGGCCACACCAACTCCTCGACCGCCTCAACCGCCTGTTGGCGCTGAGACCAGTCGTAGCGTTGGAGGGCATTCCGGCACGCGATCATGAGATGTTCCCGCATACGGTGCCGGGCGGCGGCGGCGTCGCCGTCCTGCACGGCGCGATAGATTCGCGCGTGCTCGCCGTATACCCTGGCAAGGTTTTTCAGGTCGTGCTTTTCCGGCAAGTCGCACCAGACCTGGCTCATCATGTGGTGGTGGCCGACGAGCTTCGACACCATCCGGTTTCCGCAACCGCGGATCAGCGCGAGATGGAACGCCAAATCATTGGTTACGTGCCGGAAAAGGAGCGTTCCGGAAAGCAGCCGCCGGCCGGCGTCGCGGTGGTTGTGGGCAACGGCCTGCATCGCGTCGAGTGCATCGTGCATCTGTTTCAGTCGCCGGTCGCTGACGCGCCGCGCCGTTTCGGCCGCCGCTTCGCCCTCCAGCCATATCCGCAACTGGTAGAGGTTCTCGATATCGATCCGGTTGGGCCGCTTGACGAACGTCCCGGCATTCGGAATCTGCATAACCAGCCCTTCGCTGGCCAACTGGTTGATCGCTTCGCGGACGGGCGCCCGGCTGATCCCCATCTCCTTGGCCAGGGCCAATTCGGAGACCCGTTTCCCCGGCCGCAGTTCACGGTTGAGCAGGCGCTGGCGGATGGTCTGATAGGCGCTATTTCGCAAGAGGAGAGGCATTGTCAACACCCCTTGTGTGGTGAAATGGTGTGTTCTGTTCCGTAGAGGCAAGGCTTGAATCATACACGATTCCTCAAGAAATGGAATCTCCAGAGCGAGAATTCTTGAGAAAAAAGAAAAAATTTTCTGCCCCAGAGGGGTGTCGACACGTACGGGCTTGCCATGTTTGTTTTTTGCGGGTGATCGACCGGTGATCTACAAGCCCCTACCCCAACGCTCAGTATCGCATTATGATGTTCGTTTGGGGGGGCAGCACCCGTTGTCCTCGCCAATCCGGTTTTGATAGCCTCGGGCGATATTCCGTTGGCATGTACGGCACAGAAGACTGGTTTTTGCCATGAACCGCGATAAGAGCCACGTTGCTTTCACCTTGGCCAAGGAACTCATGCCTGGCGGGGTCAACAGCCCCGCCAGGGCATTCGGCGGGGTGGGCGGCGAGCCGATCTTCTTCGACCGGGCCGAGGGGGCCTACCTGTTCGACGTCGACGGGAATCGCTACATCGATTACGTCGGATCGTGGGGGCCGATGATCCTCGGACACGGCCATCCCGGCGTTGTCGAGGCCCTGGAGGCGGTCATTCGTAAGGGGACCAGCTTCGGGGCGCCGACAACGGCTGAAAACGAACTGGCCGAATTGCTGATCGATGCCGTTCCTTCCGTCGAAAAAGTCCGATTGGTCAACTCCGGCACCGAAGCCGCGATGAGTGCAATCCGATTGGCGCGCGGATACACCGGACGGTCGATGATCGTGAAATTCGCCGGCAACTATCACGGACACGTCGACAGCCTCCTGGTGGCGGCGGGCAGCTCGGCGGCCACGCTGGCGGCGCCTAATTCGCCGGGCGTCACCGAGGGAACCGCCAAGGACACACTCGTGCTGAAATACAACGACCCGGAGGCCCTGGAGGCCGCTTTTTCCGAGCACGGTCCGCAGATTGCCGCGGTAATCGTCGAGCCGGTCGCCGGAAATATGGGCTGCGTGAAGGCCTCGCTCGATTTTCGCGAAGCCTTGCGGGAACTGACCGAGCGGCACGGGGCCTTGCTGATCTTCGACGAGGTGATGTCGGGGTTCCGCGTTGCCTATGGCGGGGCCCAGGCTCTGTTCGGCATCAGGCCCGACTTGACAACGCTGGGTAAGATCATCGGCGGCGGACTGCCCATGGGGGCCTATGGCGGCCGCGACGACGTCATGGATCATGTTCTGCCCGCCGGCAAAGTCTTTCAGGCAGGTACGCTCAGCGGCAATCCCCTGGCCACCGCCGCCGGAATCGCCACGTTGAAAACGCTCCGCGACCTCGATCCCTACGAAGAGTTGGAACGTCTCTCGACGCGGCTGGCCACCGGCCTGGAAGATTCCGCCGAATCGGCAGGCATCCCACACGCGATCGGCTGGTTCGGCGCAATGCTGACGCTCTTCTTCAGTGACGAACCGGTTACCGACTGGGAAGTCGCCGCCCGGTGCGACACCGAACGCTTCGCCAAATACTTCTGGGGAATGATCGGCCGCGGCGTCTACTTGCCGTGCAGCCAGTACGAAGCCATGTTTCTCTCGACGGCCCACACGGAGCAGGACATCGATGCAACCATCTCGGCCGCAAGAGAAGTGATGGCGGAGATTGCCTGACGGGTTATGGACTTTTCTCCAGCTCACCGCGGGCCCGGCGAACTCCGTCGGCCGCCCAAGGCTTGTCCTGGTACAGGTCGACGATCGCTTGATAGATTTTCCGGGCCTGTTCGGGCTCGGTCTGACGAAGCTTATCCGCTTGCGCGAGCCGGCTGTTGATCATGGTGAGGTTCTGTTCCGCATTCCGCTCGATCTGCTCGCGGAGCTGGTCCACGCGTTTCTGGGCCAACTTGAGGCACTGCGTGGTTCGATCTTCCGACTCCCCGGTTCGGTCGCTGTAGAGATCGATCAAGGCCTGAAGTCTGCCCCTTCCGCGTTCCGGATCGAGCCGCACGTACTTGATTGCCTCGAGATAGGCCTTTTCAATGGGGATCAAGTTCTCGCTCGCAGCCATGCCCTTCGCCTGGCGCTCGAACTTCCGTTCCAAGCGGTCCAAATCAATCTCGCTAAGGATGTCCCGGATCTCCTCGCACCGCGAATCCTCGGGATACCGCATGAGGAATTCCTGGATGTCGTCCTCGACCATCTTGTCGGTGATCCGTTCGTAGAGGTCATCGGCCGACGGGGGTTTCAGGAAGTGCCGCACGGTCAACCCCACCGCAACCAGGCAGATCGCCAGCACCCAGGTCTGAACGGAGATCAACGGGTGTTCCCTTTTTTCAGGCTCCACCTGATCGAGTTCGTCTTCACTGACCGGCGTGAATCGGCTGTCGGGCTGCGACTCCTTCTGCGGTTCTTGCAGGGCCGTGCCTTCAAGAGCCCCGGTGAGCTTGGTCTTTGCCAGTTGGTCGGCTGGCTCATCCGGCGAATCGGATTCGGCCGGCTCGTCCGCAGGCGGGGCAAACTCCGGGTCCGTTTCGGGGAGGTCCCGGGCGTCGGGAATGTCGGATTGCGGCCGGTCAGCCGTCACAACGGTGGAAGGCGGATCATCGGTGCTGTGTTTTTCGTGCAAGTCGGTGTCGGCTTCCGGCGTCACCGCCGCCTCCAATTCAAGAACGTGCTCCGTTGCCTCCAGCAACCGTGCCAGGACGGTCGGGTTCGGAACCCGCCGGTTTGGGTCCTTCTCGAGCATCTGCATAATAATTTCCGCCAGCGGACCGGGACAATCGGGAGCATGCTTGACTATCGGCTCCGGTTGTTGCTTGCATTGTTTCCGAAGAATCTCCATGAGAGATTTTCCCTGAAACACCTGCCGCCGGGCCAGCAAAACATACATGACACAGGCCAGGCTGTAGAGGTCCGCCCGGCCGTCGACAGGTCGGCCCTCTGCTTGCTCCGGGGCCATATATTCGGCGGTTCCCATCACGCTGCCAATGTTGGTCAAGCGGGAATTGCCGAAAAGCCGGGCGATGCCGAAGTCGGAAAGCATCACATTTCCGTCCGAAGACAGCAGGAGATTCGCCGGCTTGATGTCGCGGTGGATGATTCCGCGGTCGTGTGCGTGGCGCAGGGCCAGGCAGGTTTGCAGGGCGATGTCCGTCACCTCGCGCCAATCGAACCGGCGGTCGTCGAGCAATTCCTCTTCCAGGCTCTTGCCGTCGACCAGCTCCATGGCGTAGAAGAGCTGGTCCCCTTCCTCCCCGAAGCCGAATAACCGCACGATGTTGGGATGCCGGAGCTTGCGAAGGGTCTCGATTTCCGCGTCGAACCGCTGCCGGAACCCCTCTTCCTGGGCAAGGGCCGCGGAGAGGAGCTTAACGGCGGCCGGCTCGCCCGTCTCGACGTTGATGCCCTCGTATACGGTACCCATACCGCCGTGGCCCAGCTTGTGCAGGATTCGGTAAGGTCCGAGCTTCTCAATTTCCATCCGTTTTCCCCCAGAGACTCCTCCTATCCTAACTTCTTGGTGCAAGGAACGCCAGTACGAGACGGCGCAAATAGTGTTCCCAAAAAGCCCCTGCACGCAGTGCGGGGGTTGAATGTCCGGAAAGGATGGTTTTCCGTAGATTTCCAACGAACCCCCGCACGCAGTGCGGGAGCTTTTCAGAAGGGAACTTGTGCCACAGTGTGCAAGTCGCTTGTGAATTGCAAGACCATGGGACTTTCAAACCTCCCTCTTTTCGTGCAAAATACTCTGTTTCACCCGAGCTGGAGACCGATTGCGATGCCACCGTACGGTTTTCTCAACTTGCACAAGCCTTCGGGTATGACTTCCCGCCAGGTGGTCAACGTCGTGCAACGGCTGATCCGCCGCACCAAGGTGGGGCATGCCGGCACGCTCGACCCGCTGGCCGGCGGCGTGCTGGTCGTCTCGCTCGGCCCCGCAACCCGGCTGATCGAATACGTGCAGAGGATGCCCAAGTGCTACACGGGCACGTTCCTGTTGGGCCGGCATAGCCCGACCGAGGACGTTGAAGGAAAGGTAACGGAATTGGAGGACCCGCCCGTCCCGACACGGGAACGGATGATCGCCGCAACAAAGCAATTTACGGGTGAAATCGAACAGCGTCCGCCCATTTTCTCGGCACTGAAGGTGGCCGGCCGCCGCGCCTACAGGATGGCACGCCGGGGCGAGAAGGTCGAATTGAAACCACGGCCGGTTACCATCCGTCAACTCAGGGTCGTTGCATACGATTACCCTGCGCTGACTCTGGAGATCGAATGCGGCAGCGGAACGTACATCCGTTCGCTCGGGCGCGACCTGGCCGAGTCGCTCGGCACGGCGGCGGTTATGTCGGCCCTGGTGAGGACGTCCATCGGGCAGTTCCCTCTCGAAGAAGCGGTCTACCCAAGCCGTGTAACTCGCGACAATTGGACGGATCTGCTTCTCCCCCCGCTTCGTGCGGTCGAATCGCTACCGCGGATCGAGCTTTCCGCCGAAGAGGTTGTCGAAATCGGCCACGGCCGCAACATTTCGCGGCCGGGTATTTCTTCCGAAACCGGGGAATTTGCAGCGACCGATTCGGCGGGGCAACTTGTCGCAATTCTCGTCTCACGCCGAGCAGGTGAACTCGGGCCGGTGAAGAACTTCCCCCGGTCTTGATTACGGCCGGTGGTCGCGCCCCGACATAAAGCCGCGACCGGTGGTCGCGCCTGGCGGTAGCACTCCTTTCGCACGTGCGGGCGCCACCACCGGTCGCGGCTTTATATTGCCGGTCGTCGGACTTGACTCTTTGTAGTGATTGTGCATGCGGGGTAACCGGTTACCTTGCGGCCGGCACGCGTGGTGTCGATTATCCGCTACGGTCCGGTCTCGCGCATCACATGCCCTCGGCAAACGGCACTGCCGAAGAGATTGGGGTTAATTCATGGGCATGGGATAGGTCGATACCTAAGACGAAGAACCAGGACTACGGTCTGCATGGACGCGATTGACTTCCCCTTGCTTGACTGACTTGCAAATTCGCGTTTCTCGCGACAACCCAACACGCGTCCATGCTCCAAAAACGCAATCTCAAACTCGATCTTTTTGCGCTGGCGCTGTTGGCGGCGACCATCTTCCTGGCGGCGTCCCTGTTGAGCTATCATCCGGCCGATCCACCCAGCAAGCTCGTCTCGCCCGAGAGAACCGAAACGCTCAACGTCTGCGGACAGTGGGGAGCCCTGGTCAGCCGGGCCCTGTTCACCACCCTCGGCCTGGGGGCATACTACTTGCTGCTTTCCCTGGCGGCGTTGGACGTCGTGCTCCTCTCGCGGTGTGAACTGACGCAGCCGATTCTTCGCGTCGGCGGCTGGTTGATTTCGCTGGCCGGCGTCAGCACGCTTGCGGCCATGGCCGTACCGCAACTCTCGCCGGGCCCGGTAATCGGTTCCGGCGGATACCTCGGCGCCGCCGGGCGGGGACTCCTGCAAATGCACTTCGCCGCCTTCGGAACCTACGTGCTGGTGGTCAGCATGATCCTCGGCGGCCTCCTGCTGTGTACCGATTACCTGCTGATCCATTTCTTCGCCTGGGCCGTCGGAAAGCCGACCGCGCATCTCGGTCGCGGCGTCATACAGGTATCCGCCGCCTACGCCCAGAAAGTAGGCGGAAAACACGCCGGGCCGGCGGCAGCAAACCGGGCACGACCGACCGACGACGACGATGAAGAGGAACCGGTCGAAGAGGTTGCCATTCGCATTGCCGGGCGCCCCGAAGAAAAGGAAGAGGAGCCGGACGAGGAGCCCGAAGCCGACGAAGAGCCGGAAGCCGAGGACGAACTCGAAGAAGCCGATCCGCCGAAGCCGCGAAAGACCATCCGTTCCGTGCTCGGTATCGGCGGGCCGCGGAAATCGAAGGACGAACGCCGGAAAATTATCGCAGAACTGGACGCCGCCGATACCGATGACGACGCCGGCGATTACGAGTTGCCCCCGATCGATCTGCTCCTGGAGAGCAAGGCGTTTTGCTTCGAGGAACACGAAAAGGAGGTCCGCCGCAAGGCCAAGATCTTGGAGAAGACGTTTGCCGACTTTGGCTACAACGTGCGAGTCAGGGAGATCCAGACCGGGCCGGTCATTGCCCAGTTCGAGGTCGAGTTGGAGGCCGGCCTGCGACTGAGCAAGATCGCCTCCCTGGCCGACGACTTGGCAATTGCATTGCGGGAACCGAGTGTTCGGGTTGTTGCCCCGATCCCGGGCAAGAATACGGTCGGTATCGAGGTCCCCAATACGGAGCGGCAGCTTGTCCGGCTCCGCGAGGTCATGGAAGAGTCCAACGGCAAGGCCGCCAAGATGCAGATCCCGATCTTCCTCGGCAAGGACGTGGCGGGCAATTCCATGGTCGTCGATCTGGCCGGCCTGCCCCATCTGCTGATCGCCGGACGGACGGGTACCGGCAAGAGCGTCTGTCTGAATTCGATCATCACGTCGATATTGATGACGCGGCGGCCCGACGAGGTCCGCATGTTGATGATCGACCCGAAGCTGGTAGAGCTGAGCCCCTACAAGAGACTTCCGCACCTGATGCACCCCGTCGTGACCGACATGCAGAAGGCCGAGGCGATTCTTGCGTGGGCGGTCGAGAAAATGGAAGAGCGATACACGCTGCTTGCCCGGGCCGGTGTGCGACACATCCGCTCCTACAACCAACTTGGCGAAGAGGAGCTGATGGAACGAATACAACCGGCCGACGACGAACAACGCGGCCAGATTCCCTCGCACATCCCCTATATCGTGATCCTGGCCGACGAAATAGCCGACCTGATGATCACCGCCGCCAAGGAGGTCGAGAGCCACATTATCCGGCTGGCGCAGAAGAGCAGGGCGGTCGGAATCCACCTCGTGCTGGCCACGCAGAAGCCGACCGTCGACATTATCACCGGCCTGATCAAGTCGAACCTGCCCGCAAGGATCGCATTCCAGGTTGCCAGCCGGACCGACAGCCGGGTGGTCCTCGACGAAATGGGCGCCGACAGGCTGCTGGGGAACGGCGACCTGCTCTTCCTCTGGCCCGGCACCAGCACGCTCATCCGCGGCCAAGGCACCTTCCTCAGCGACGACGAAATCACCAAGGTCATCGGCTCGGTCGCCACGACCGAACCCCAGTTCGTCACCGAACTGGTCCAACTTCAGCCCGCCGGCGCAGGGTCCGACGACAAGCGACCGTTCAGCAGACGCGACGAACTCTATGAAGCGGCCATCGACATCGTCGTGCGCGAAGGCCGCGGCAGCGTGTCGCTCCTGCAACGGGCCCTGGGAATCGGCTACGGACGCGCCGCCCGGTTGATCGACTACATGGCCGAGGACGGGATCGTCGGGCCCTACAACGGCTCCCAGGCACGGGAAATCCTCCTCAGCTTCGAGCAGTGGCAAGAGATGAACGGCGAGGCACCCGGGCCGCCGCCCGAGCCCAAGAAGCCCAGCCACAGCAACAAGATCCTGATCGCCCCGGCCGGCGACCCCGACGCGATCGACGTCCCCTTCGATGACGAGGAGCAAGACTGCGAAGAGGACGAATACCAATCGGACGACGAAGAGGCGGCCGACGAAGAAGACTACCTGGAGAACGAATACGAGGAAATGACCGACGAAGAGGACTACGATGAAGAAGACTACGATGAAGAAGACCGCGATGAAGAGGATTACGAAGAAGAAGAGTATGACGAAGCAGAGTACGATGAGGAAGTAGAAGACGACGAAGAGGAGTGGGCAGCCGAGAGCGTGTAGCACTTTGGACACGACATCACCCCATCCCGCCGCACGCTCGCCCGGGCAGCTTTTCGATGCTTGCGAGGTGCGTTTTCTCCGCCGGAGCGGTCCCGGCGGGCAACGTTGCAACAAGACCGAAACGGCCGTCCTGCTGTACCACCGTCCGACAGGCGTAACGGCCGAGGCCAACGAGCGGCGGAGCCAGGCCGAAAACCGCGAGGTTGCCCTGTTCCGGCTCAGGGTAAATTTGGCATTGGGAGTGCGATGCCCCGACGCGGCAGATCGTCCCCCCAGCCCGTTGTGGAAGTCTCGTTCCCGGGGTGGTCGGATCGACGTCAGCTCGTCGCACGCGGACTTTCCCGCACTGCTGGCCGAAGCGCTCGACCGCGTGGCCGGTTGTGGTGCCGACGTGAAAACGGCCGCCCAAGAACTCCGCTGCACCGCCTCGCAACTTGTCAAGCTGCTGAAGAAAGAACCCCGGGCGATGGCACTGGTCAACGCATGGCGGCAGGAGCGAAATTTGCATCCCCTGCGGTAGCACCCACTCCCGCCATTTATTCGCCCTTGCAGAGCAGCGATTGACAACGCGTCGGCAGACTATTACAATTAGCGGCAGAGAGGGAGGAAACGTCATGGGTACAACGCACGTCACCGTCACGGTTCGGAATCCCGGTAACCCGGAGAAGACTTGGGACGGGCTTTTCCTGGTCGACACCGGCGCGGTGGATTCGCTTGTGCCCGGCAATCGCCTCAACGAGATCGGCCTGGCGCCCAAGGCAAAGCGTACCTACGAACTGGCCGACGGTTCCGAAGTACGGATGGACATCACCACCGGCGAGCTGGAATTCATGGGCGAGATCGCCGGCTCGACGCTCATCTTCGGCGCCGACGATGCCGAGCCCATCCTCGGCGTCACCGCCCTGGAGTCCGTCGGCATCCGAGTCGACCCCCGAACGCAAAAACTCAAGCGCCTGCCCGCAACACCGCTGAAGTAAGGACCCGTGTGCATGGATATGTACGGGCGTTTATGCCCGTTTCCGGCGTCAGCCGGTATTAGGCCCGACGTTTACGTCGGTTACGTCGGGTCGTGGAGACACCGAACACCCAGCCCTAAATCTCAGCCCCGTTCACGGGGGTTCTCCCTTGCGGCAAGACGGCTGAAGTCCGACAGCGAGAAGCCCCGCAAACGGGGCGGGGGCGGCGCCCGCCCTACACTTTCGTTGACGGGTCGAACGCAGTTGCCCAAAACAGCGACAGGTGTTATAAATAAAGGTCTGCAGAGAACGCCATCAGTGGTCCATCCGTATACATGGTTACATGGTGCCAGATACCGAAGTTGCCTTAGTGGGGGTTACTCCCACCCAAAGGAGCCTTAAATGGTTGAGACTACGCCAAGCAACGGTAATACCAATCCGCCTGACGATAGTACACCCAAGAAAATCGCATTCGATTACATCAAGAGCCGGCATTTCCGGGTAGTGAAGGTAAACGGTGTAGTTGGGGGCATTTCGCGTGGCGAATTGGCTATGTCCTTTTGGAGTGAACGGAGCCCTATTCCTCAGCGGATGGTCTTTGCTGTAGAAGAGGATGGCTCACTTGGCGATGAAGTGATGGACGAGCGGGTCAGCCGTGATGCGGTCATCCGCGAAGTGGAACTGTGTGCGATCGTCGATATTGACTTCGCGACTGAGTTGGCCGAGTGGCTACAGAAACATATTGCAAAGTACCGGGAGACGGTGCCCGAACCCAAGAAAGAGTGAGGTACAAGATACGACATGGCTGACTTATGTGTTCCAGCACCGCAAGTCGATGACTGTAGGGGGCATACCAACTACAACTACTTTACAGGTGAGGTTGACAATAGCAATTGCCAACGAAGAACGACGGCGGAAATCTCCGCGACACGACCCAAAGCCCACGGGAAAAGTGTCGACGGGGGAAGTGCAGACATTCTTGGCTGTCTGACTAAATACCTGCCAGGAACGTTGCCGGGCCCATCGGTGGCCTGGAACCATTACTTTGATTCGCTGGCAAAGCTTGAGCGTCTTGCGGATAACTGGGACGGCTATGGGGCACCTGCCCCGAATGGAACTGCGTTAGTCTTGGCTCGGCATACGGTCGAAAAGCTGCTTTCCATGAACTTCGAGCCAGGGGCCATCGTTCCGGCTGGTGATGGCGGTGTCGGTATCACGTTCCGCAACAGCACCCGGTATGCCTCGGTCGAGTTTCACAATGATGGCGAGATAGTCGCAATGATTGTGCCGGAAGACGCTGAACCAGAGGCATGGCTTGTTCATTCCGATAACCACAGCGTAAAGGACATGCTCGAATTACTGAGGAAGTTCATTGAATACGGTACCAGACCGATTAAGGATAAATAATCGCCAGCCGGATAACGAATTCGACGACAACGCTGAAGATCTCTATCGTCGCGTACCATCCGAATATTGGCCAATCCGTAGCGACACACTGCCGATATTGCTTTCAATACCGCTAAGTGTTGCTCGTGGACGGTATTGCGAATCTCCAACCGATGTTCTGTTTCCCAGTTATTCTAGTGACGGGGTTATATCCTGGACCGTCGGTGATATTCCATCTCATGTAAGAGAAGGGAAAGCACAAACCTTCCTTCGATTAGAACATTGCCCCGAGAACGATTTCTATCCACATTCTGAGATTCGCGCATACAAGTCGCTGGACGAAGTTCCGCTAAAGAAGCTGAAAAGCAAACCCCTCAAAGCCAAAATCCGGCAACTGCTGGCGCAGAAAGCATTAGACCGTCATTCCCCTTCCTCGTGATTTAGTCGCGCACTGCTTCTTGTGGAGCAGTGACACGTCGTTGGCCAGGTAAGGGCACCCGTGGGTAATCTACCGCGAAGCAATTTCCCAACGGTTGTCCTTGTCTCTCGCAAGGACGAAGTCTTTCGTTTCCGTTTTGTCACCGGCGGTGACCGTTACGCGGTAATCGCCGAGAAACCCGCGGAAGGTGGCTTTGCCGTCCTTGTCGGTTTCGATGGTTTTCTTCGTCCACCATTTGCCCTTGATCAGCTTCTTCAACTCGTCATACGCCGGTTTCGGGGTCATGTCTTTTCGGATGAACCCGGCGGGGGCCCGCTTCCAGGAGCCCTGGTCGCTGAAGTCCCACCAGGTGATCGCTTCGACCGTCGGGTGGGAGAAGAGCATCGTGTAGAAGCGGACGACCTCGCGGGCCTGGTACTTCTCGCCGTCGGGCGTAGAGGCCCACTCGCCGTCGGCGGGACCGCGCCAGCCGCGGTGGCCCGAAAGGATCGTCGTCTCGGTGAAGTGCAGCGGCACGCCGAACTTCGCGAAACGCTCGCACACCTCCCAGATCTTCTCGTTCGACCAGGCCCCGCCGTGCATGTGGCTCTGGATGCCGATCACGTCGTAGAGCCGCCGGCCGTCGGCGTCGACCAGGCCCTTGATGATCCCCTCGTAGGCCGGATCGGTGCGGTAGTCGTTGATCAGCAGCGTCGCTTTTGGGTTGGCCTTTCGGGCTTCCACGAAACACGCGCGGGTGAACTCGATCCGCCCGTACTTCTTCCACATCGCGCTGAACTTCGGCGCCCGGCGTTCGATAAAGTCCTTGCGGTCGAAGTGGGTCGCCTCGTTGACGACGTCCCAGCGGTCGATCAAGCCGGCGAAACGCTTGACGCAATCGTCGATCCGGGCGAGTTGCAGGCGATAGATTTCATCGGGGTCGTCGGGCAGCCATGCGGGATCAGAGTAGTTCCAGGCTAGGGGATGTCCCTTTGTAGCGATGTTGTGTTCTTTGCACCACTGGGCGACCCGCTTAGCGTAGGGGTGGTCGGGTTTTCCCCGCTGTCGTTCATAACTGGGCCAGTAGAACGCCACCGTGGCGTAGTTGAGCAACTCGGCGAACCGGTCGCGGTACGCGGCTTCGAGCTTCTCGTCGTCGATGCGCCCCCATCGGTAGATGTTGCAGCCGAAGAGAAATGCATGGTTCGTCTGCTCGGTTTGCACTTTTGCGCCCGGCACGGGCTTTCCAGAAGCGTCAACAACGCTGATCACCGCATCGGCCTTGCGGTGTTTTTCGATCCGCTGGTCGGCCCCGGCCAGTAGCTCTTCACCAGACGCGGCCAAGGCGGCAGTCGATGTTGCCAGTAGGGCAGCGACGGCTACTAGCGTGCGAACGGATTTCGAGTGATCAATCATGGCGAGTCTCCTGTGAGTCAGTCATAAAGCCGCGACCGGTGGTCGCGCCAAGCGTTGCGCGAAACCGCCGCGAGCCGCGTTCGGCGCGACCGCCGGTCGCAGCTTTATGAGAAAAAAGGCTATTGTCCAACAAAACGCCACGAGGCAGCGTTGCCACCCCGCTAAATGTGTGGTTGGCATCGCCCCGCCGGACGCAGATTTCCCAAATTGCCAAGTTTACTTCAAACTACCGGTCAAACTCTTCCACCGGGCGGTCGGATTCATTATACTAATCGAAGAACCGTCACGAAACCGGCGGTTCGTCCTGCCTGCTCGCTTCACTATCATCCCGCCAGGGAGGCCGGCAACATGAACACGACCCGCCGAATACGCCTTGTAGCACTCTCGCTGGCTCTTGCGGCCGCTTTCGCTTCGATCCCGCCCGGCGCGGCAAACGCGGAGTACCAGCGAGGCCCGATGTTGGCAAAGTTTCTCGAAGGCCCGATGCAGGGTATCGACGAGATTATCTTTGCCGTTCGGGTGCCCGGCCGCGATCACTGGTACGTGACCTTCGGCAACTACGCCAGCCCGTTGCAGCGGGGCCGGGCGTACAAGGTGGACGAAGACGGCGTCTGCTGGGGCTACGGCGAAGGCGGGCGGCTCTGCCGCTTCAATCTCCGCACCGGCGAGCTGAACGTAATCTTCGCCGATTCCAAGGGCGGCATCCGCGACCCCCAAGTGTACTACGACGGCAAGAAGATCCTCTTCTCGTATCGCAGGGGCGGTGAACATCCCTTCCACCTCTACGAGATCAACGTCGACGGCACCGGTCTGAAGCAACTGACCGACGGCCCGGACGACGACATTGAGCCGACCTACTGCCCCGACGGCTCGATCGTGTTCTGCTCGTCGCGTTGCCGGCGGTTCGTCAATTGCTGGCACACCCGCGTCGCAACGCTCTACCGGTGCGACGCCGACGGCGGCAACATCCGCATCCTTTCGAGCAACATCGACCACGACAACACGCCGTGGATGCTGCCCGACGGCCGCGTGCTTTACATGCGGTGGGAGTACGTCGACCGGAGCCAGGTCCATTTCCACCACCTTTGGACGATGAACCCCGACGGCACCGGGCAGATGGCCTACTTCGGCAACATGCACGGCGGGATTGCCATGCTCGACGCGAAGCCGATTCCGGGCACGAACAAGGTAGTCGCGTCGTTTTCGCCCGGCCACGGCCGCCCGGAACACTACGGCTTTGTCTCGGTGATCGATCCCCGAATGGGGCCGGACGAAAGGTCGTTTTCGCGAAACGTCAGCAAGCAGTCGCACTGGAAGGATCCCTACGCCCTGAGCGAAGACTGCTTTCTCGTGGCCCAGCGGCAGGGCATCTTCGTGATGAACGGCCGGGGCGAGACGGAATTGGTCTACCGTCTGCCGGATAGCGAGAAGCGGTTCGAGGTCCACGAGCCGCGGCCGTTGCGTCCGCGGCAGCGGGAGAAGATCATCCCCGACCGCACGAATCTTACGGCCCCGACCGGCCGGCTGATCCTCGAAGACATCCGCGACGGCCGGAAGATGGACGGCGTCGAGCCGGGGGAGATCAAGAAGCTGCTGGTGATGTCGCAGCTTCCCAAGCCGGTCAATTTCTCCGGCGGGATGGAACCGTTGACGATCGGCGGATCGTTCACCCTGGCGGAGCTGGTCGGCACGGTGCCGGTCGAGCCGGACGGGTCGGCCTACGCGGAGTTGCCAGCCTTGCAGTCACTCTTCTTCGTTGCGCTCGATGAGAACGACAAGCCGGTCAAACGGATGCACAGCTTCTTGATCCTCCAGCCGGGCGAGACGACAAGCTGCGTCGGCTGCCACGAGCAGCGGGTCAAGACGCCCCGGCAGATCGACACCGACCTGCTGGCCTTGCGTCGACCTCCGAGCAAAGTCGAACCGATCTCCGACGTGCCGAAGGTGTTCGACTTCCCCCGCGACATCCAGCCGATCCTCGACAAGCATTGTGTGAAATGCCACAACGCCGACCGCCGCGACGGCAAGTGCGACCTGACCGGCGACAAGACCGCACGCTACACGATGAGCTACTGGGCCATGAATCGGTTCGGGCTGGTCGCCGACGGTCGCAACCAGCCCTACGGCAACCGCCCGCCGCGCACCACCGGCAGCTCGACCAGCCGGTTGATGAAACTGATCGACGGGAGCCACTACGATGTGAAGCTCTCGCCGCACGAGACGAAGATGGTCCGGCTCTGGATCGAGACCAGCGCGACGTACCCCGGCACGTACGCGTCGCTGGGGTGCGGGTTTTACCCGGTCCATCTGCCCGGTGGCGTGATCCAGAAGCGGTGCGGCAGTTGCCACAAGGGCAAAGGGGCCTACTCCCCGACGTTCTGCAACATCTCGCGGCCGGCGAAGTCGCTCGCGCTGACGGCCCCGTTGGGCAAGTCGGCCGGCGGGTTGCAGCTCTGCAAGGACCCCATCTTCAAGGACACCAACGACCCTGACTATAAGGCGATCCTCGGCGCAATTCGCGACGCCCACGCGCGGTTGCAGAAAGACAAACGTTTCGACATGCCCGGCTTCCGCCCCAACGAGCACTACATCCGCGAGATGCAGCGGTTCGGGTTCCTGCCCAAGGATCTGAAACCGGACGACCCTGTCGACATCTACGCGGTGGATCGGGCCTACTGGGATTCGTTTTACTATCGGCCGGATGGCCGGTGACGTGTCTTCCCAACCCTTGGGGGACCGGCTATAATAAATGGCGAAGTAGGACGGGTTTGCAACCCGTCCTGGCCACGTTTACGACCCATCCCGGACAGGTTACAAACCTGTCCTACGATGAACCAAGGAGTATTGAGCCATGAGACGCTGTTTGCTGATCTTGCTGGCTTGCACGTTCTCTTTCTTTGCCGTTGCCTCGGCTGTTCGGGCCGTAACCACCAGCGAAGACGCCGCCGGCGGTTGTGACGGAATCAAGAATGGACGCTGGGGATTCCACACTGCCAGCAAGGAAAAGGATCCCTGGTGGCAGGTCGACCTCGGCAAGGCGTATCAGCTCGACCGGGTGGTCGTCTTCAACCGGACCGACAGCAATTGCGCGGGGCGGACCAGCCGCATCCAGGTGCTCGTCGCCAGCGCCGACGGCGACGACGCCTGCAAGGAGTTCAAACAGGTCTACCAGCACAACGGCCAGACCTTCTACGGCGTCAAGGAAAAGAAGCCGCTGGTGGTCGATCTGAAAGACAAGAACGTGGCGGCGCGAATCGTCCGGCTCCATGTGCCGGGGAACTGCTCCTTTGCGCTGGATGAAGTCGAGGTCTACGCCAAGGACGATCCGAAGAAGAACATCGCCCTGAAGCGCCCGGCCGATCAGAAGAGCGTCGGGCCGCACTCGTTTCCCGGCACGCTCGGCGACAAGCAGCACGCATTAGCCTACGCGGGTGGTGCCCCGGTGCTGCCGCCCGCTGCGAGACCGGCAAGCAACTCGCCAAGCGACGCGCTCGCCCGTGCCCGGGCTTTGCTCGAGCGGCTCCGCAACCAGGGCGGCTCGAAGCAACTCGACTCGCTGGCCGACGAACTCGCCGCGATGGAAAAGAACGCTGCTGGGGTGAAACCCGAAGAATCGAACGCGATCCTGCGGAAGATCGCGTTTGCCAACCCGAAACTCAAGGACATCGACAAGCTGTTGTTCATCAAACGCCACGACGCCGGCGGGCCGTACCACATGTGCGACCAGTATTACGGCTGCAACGCCAAACCGGGCGGCGGGCTTTTCGTCCTACACGATCCCTTCGGCCCCGAGCCGAAACTCGAAAACCTGCTGGAAAACTCCGTCGTCGCTGGCGGCCGCCTCAAAGGACAGAAGCTCGACTCCGGCTCGTTCCTCTCGCCCGAGGTCTCCTACGACGGAAAGACCATCCTGTTCGCCTACAGCGAGTGCAAGGCCAAGAAGACCTACACCTGGGAGCCCGAGTTCTGCTACCACATCTTCAAGTGCAACGCCGACGGCACCGGGCTTGTGCAACTGACCGACGGGGCCTGGGACGACTTCGATCCGTGTTTCCTGCCGAACGGGCGGATTGCGTTTACCACCTTGCGCCGCGGCGGCTACCTGCGGTGCGGCCGGCATTGCCCGGTTTATACGGTCTTCTCGATGGAACCCGACGGAAGCGACATCATCTGCCTGAGCTACCATGAAACGCACGAATGGCACCCCAGCGTCAACAACGACGGTATGATCGTTTACACCCGCTGGGACTACGTCGACCGCGACACGAACGTCGCCCATCACATCTGGCTCAGCTACCCCGACGGCCGCGACCCGCGCTCGTATCATGGGAACTATCCGGAGCGGCGCGAGACTCGGCCTTGGATGGAGATGAGCATCCGGGCGATCCCCAACTCGAACAAGTACGTGGCCACGGCGGCCGCCCATCACGGCCACGCGTTCGGGTCGCTCGTACTGATCGACCAGCGGATCGAGGACGACCGGGCGATGGCGCAACTTACGCGACTGACGCCCGAGGTCCCCTTTCCCGAATCGACCGGTCGCGGAAAGGCGAAGGAGCAGTACGCAACCGCCTGGCCGCTGAGCGAGGACGACTATCTGTGCGTGTACGATCCGAATGCCCGCAACCACGCCCTCTATTGGATCGACCGCGAGGGGAACAAGGAATTGATCTACCGCGACGAGTCGATCCGGTGCCTCAGCCCGATCCCGCTGCGGCCGCGGAAGAAACCGCCGGTGATCCCCGAAGCGACCACGCAAACCGCCAAGGCCAAGAAGATCCACGGCGAGCGGCTCGCCACGATTGCCGTTATGAACATTTACGACGGCGATTTCCAGTGGCCCGAGGGCACGAAGATCACCGATCTTCGGGTGATCCAGCTCCTGCCGAAGACAACCGCCCCGCCCAACCGGCCGCGGATCGGCGTGGCCGATCAGACGAACGCCCGGGCCGTGCTCGGCACGGTGCCGGTCGAAGAGGACGGCAGCATCTTCTTCGAGGCCCCCGTCGGCAAGGCGATCTACTTCCAGGCACTCGATAAGGACGGCCTGGCCGTCCAGTCGATGCGTTCGGTAACCTACGTCCACCCGGGCGAAAAGCTGACCTGCCAGGGTTGCCACGAACTGAAACACCGCCCGCCGAACGTCCCGACGCGCACGCCGCTGGCCATGCTGAGGCCCCCCTCGAAGATCGAGCCCGACGTCTCCGGCTCGAACCCGTTCAACTATCCCCGGCTGGTGCAGGGCGCGCTCGACCGCAACTGTGTCGAGTGCCACCGCGAGAAGAAGGCCCTGGACTTGACCGGGGACATCGGCAAGGGCGGGTTCACCACGTCGTATAACAACCTTGCGAAGAAGTACGGCTTCTACTTCAACGTCCGCAACGGCTCGATCAACGACGGCGTCCACGGCGGCGCCCGAACGATCCCCGGCAAGTTCGGCGCAAAGGCGGCGCCGCTTATGAAGTACCTCACCAAGGACCACTACGGCGTAAACCTCTCGCCGGAGGACTTCCACCGCATCACGCTCTGGCTGGACAGCAACTCCGAGTTCCTCGGCGCCTACGAAGACGCCCAGGCCCAAGCCCGCGGCGAGGTCGTCGAGCCGTCGCTGCACTAGGCAGACCCCGTAGCTGCAATCAGGTCTTGCAAGATGGCTATTGTTGGCGGCGACGGGGTGTTGCCTTATCGCCGTGGCCGTGCTATACTGCTTGTGTCGAAACTCCGGCGGGGACCATGGGTTACACGAGCACTATCTGGGACATGGAAGACGATCCAGCAGGGAACGTCCAGCACGTCGCCGAACACGGGATCACCAGAGAGGAGGTTGAGGAAGTGCTCTTGAACCCGGATGGCATCGAGTCGAGTCGGTCCTCGGGCCGACCGATCGCCTTCGGCCGCACGAGCACCGGTCGGGTAATCGCCGTGGTGTACGAGGAAATCGACGAGGTGACAGTCTACCCCGTCACCGCCTTTGAGGTCGAGTTGTGATGGGGCATTTCTCTAAATGTTGCAGGAACCGCCACCAGAGTTCCCACTAGGTGATAGCCATGAAACGCATCATTCGCGATCGCCCGCTTACGCCGGAGGAAGCGGCCGAGTACCGCGCGGTCCGCGAGGAGATCGCCCGGGAAAAGCCCGATTTGGAGGCCCGTATCCGTGCCCGCATGGCGGCGCAGCAAGAATCGGCTGTCTCAGGTGCGGCAACGCTGGGTCAGCGCATTCGTGCTGCCCGCGAGGCCCGCAGCGAGTCCCCGGCGGATTTGGCCGCGGCAGCGGATATCTCGCAGGAGTATCTCTCGCAGCTCGAGCAAGACGAACACGAACCGACGCTTTCGGTGGCCGCCCGCCTCGCCCAGGCGCTGGACATGTCCCTCGACGAACTGGCGGCCGGTGTGTCGTGAGAGCGACTGCTGCTGACCGCCGTGGCGTTCCCTACTTTGGTTGCGGGGAGAACGATGCAGCATAACCTTCTGAAGCAAACAGGGCTGGGGGCATTGGTCCTTGTGATGTTCGCGGTGTTCTCGGCGCAGGCGACCGAGGAGTCGCGGAAGCCGAATTTTTTGGTCATCCTGGCCGATGACATGGGCTTTTCGGACGCGGGGTGCTACGGCGGGGAAATCGAGACGCCGAACCTCGACCGGCTGGCGGACGGGGGGCTGCGGTTTACGCAGTTCTACAACACGGCCCGATGCTGGCCCACGCGGGGGGCCATCCTGACCGGCTACTACGCCCAGCAAATCCGCCGCGATGCCCTGCCCGGGCTGCCGGTCGGCTCGAGACCGCCGTGGGCACGACTGCTGCCGGAAATGCTGAAGCCCGCCGGCTACCGCTCCTATCACTCGGGCAAGTGGCACGTCGACGGCAAGCCGGTCGAGGGCGGATTCGACCGCTCCTACTGGGTGCAGGACCAGGACCGGTTCTTCTCGCCGCGGGTCCACTATGAAAACGATGAGCGTCTGCCGCCGGTCGAGCCGGATACCGGTTACTACGCCACCACAGCCATCGCCGACCATGCCATACGCTGTCTGAAGGAGCACGCCGAGAAGCACGCGAAGAAGCCGTTTTTCCATTACCTGGCGTTCACCTGCCCGCACTTCCCGCTGCACGCGCCGCAGGAGGACATCGCCCGTTACCGCGGCCGCTACGGCGAAGGGTGGGACGAGCTGCGCCGGCAGCGATGGAAACGGATGAAAGAGCAGGGCATCATCAACTGCGAGCTGTCGGCCCGGGACCCCGCGGCCGAGGCGTGGAACGATCTGTCGAAGGAGGAACAGGAGCGGTGGCAGATCCACATGGCGATCCACGCCGCGATGATCGACCGCATGGACCGCGAGATCGGCCGGGTGCTCGACCAGCTCCGGGCGATGGACGCGCTGGACAACACGGTGATCTTCTTTCTAAGCGACAACGGGGCCAGTGCCGAACGGCTCGTGCGCGGCGACGGCCACGACCCCAAGGCCCCGCCCGGCTCCTGGCGATCGTACCTGTGCGTCGAGCCGGGCTGGTCGAACCTGGCCAACACACCGCTTAGGCGGCACAAGATTTGGGTCCACGAGGGCGGGATTTCAACGCCGCTGATCGTCCACTGGCCGGCCGGCATCGCCGCCCGGGGCGAGTTGCGCCACAACCCGGGCCACGTGATCGACCTGGCGCCGACGATCCTGGAGCTGGCCGCCGGGCAGGCACCGAAGGGGTGGGACGGCAAACCGGTTCCCACGCCACCCGGCCGGAGCCTTGTGCCCGCCTTCAAGAAAGACGACGCCGTAAGCCGCGACTATCTCTTCTGGTACCATTCCGGCAACCGGGCGATCCGCATCGGCGATTGGAAGCTCGTCTCGGCCGGGAGGAAGGGGCGTTGGGAGCTTTACGACCTCGGCAAAGACCGTTGCGAATCGAACGATCTGTCGTCGAAGCACCCCGAGAAGGTTCGCGAGTTGGCCGGGCAGTGGGCGCGGTGCGTCGAGGAATTCCGGAATACGGCGACAAAGTAGCAGGCACGTGGAGAGGTTGTGATTTTTCCAGCAGCCGGGACGCAACGCGTCGCGGAGGCAGCGGAGAAATCGTTCAATGAGTGGCGAACTTCACCCCACTTCTCCGCCCCGCGTTGCGGGCCGGCTATTTGTCTCCGCCCCGCGTTGCGGGCCGGCTATTGACTTGCAAACGGGATCGGCATCGCTGATAATAAAGCCGTGGCCGCAGGACGGCTCCCGCCCCCCAGGATGAGGACTCCCGCATGAAACGCTTCCCCAGCGTGGTTTTGACGCTTTGTTGCTGCACTTTCGGGCTCTTGACAGCCCAAGCCAAGGACGACGCCAAGGGGCCGAACGTCCTGCTGATCTACACCGACGACCAGGGCACGCTCGATCTGAACTGCTTCGGCTCGAAGGACCTCTTTACGCCGAACCTCGACGCCCTGGCGAAGCGCGGGATCCGCTTCACCCAGGCGTATGCCCACATGGTCTGCTGCCCGTCGCGGGCGCCGCTCTTAACGGGTCGTTACCCGCAGCGGTGCAACGTGAACCACTGGACGCCTTGCCACCCCGACCGCAACCACCCGTTCGGCAAGGGACCGAACATGTTCCTCGATGAGATCACACTGGCCGAGGCGCTGAAGCCGCACGGCTACCGCACGGCCCTGTTCGGCAAGTGGCATCTCGGGGCCACACCCGGCTACGGGCCCAACGAGCAGGGGTTCGACGAGTTCTTCGGCCACCTGGGCGGATTCATCGACAACTACAAACACGCCTTCCTCCACGGCGAGGATTTCCACGACCTGTACCGCGACACGAAAGAGGTCCGCGAGGACGGCAAGTACTTTCCCGACCTGGTCGTCCGCGAGACGAACCGTTTCCTGGAGAAGAACAAGGACCGGCCGTTTTTCGTCTACGCGGCGCTGAACATCCCGCACTACCCCGAGCAGTGCGACGAGAAGTTCGTCGAGCGGTACAAGGACCTGCCGATGCCGCGGCGGTCCTACGCGGCGATGATCTCGACGGTGGACGACCGCGTCGGGCAGATCCTCGATAAGATCAACGGCCTGGGGCTGCGCGACAAGACGCTGGTGGTCTACATGAGCGACAACGGCCACTCGACCGAGAGTTCCCGCAACGAGGACGGCACGAACTACGGCGCCAACGGCGGCGGCGGAAACACGGGCAAGTGGCGAGGGGCCAAGGGTAGCTTTCTCGAAGGCGGAATCCGAACACCCGCGATCATCAGTTGGCCGGGGCACATCCCCGAAGATCAGGTCCGCGACCAGGCCGTTATGAATCACGACTTCTTCCCCACGATCCTGGAAGCCTGTCATGTCCCGCTGCCGAAGTGCAAGCTCGACGGGGTGAGTCTCTGGCCGATTTTGAAATCGGCCGATGCCCCTTCGCCGCACAAGGTGATGCACTGGCAGTGGGCCAACCAGTGGGCGGTCCGCGAAGGCGACTGGAAGCTGATCGTCGGCGGCCGCGACTCGACCAGCGCCGACTCCGGCCATCCGCAGCCGAAGCGCAGAATGCCGCGGATATTCCTCGGCAACCTGGCCGAAGAGCAGCCCGAGTTGAAGAACCACGCCGAGGAAAAACCCGAAATTGTCCAACGTCTCCAGAAGCTCCACGAAGAATGGGCCAAAGGGGTTTTCCCGAAGAAACACTAGCGAACCACGAATCAGAACGACCGGACACGGAACCCCCGGACGCAGTCCGGGGGCTTTTGGACCCCGCAAGACCACCTACTATCCGCTACGCCCGGCGAGAATCCATGAAACATCCGAAACTCGCAACCGTATATCTCGTCGTATTGTTGTGCGCGGCGTGCGTACCCCGCCATCGCTACGCGGGCCCAAACGTCACGCCGCCCAACGGGGCGGAAGCCGACTCGCAAGAACAAATCGACCGGGAAGACAAGTTCCGCATTGCCATTTGGGAGTTCGGACCGATCGAGAAGTCGATCCGCCGCGAGTGGGAATCCTTCTGCAAGGAATCGGGATGCGATTTGCGGTTAGAACTTGTTTCCATGGACCGCCAACCGCTCTACGAAACCCTCTTCGAGAAAGAGGGGCTCAAGACGGGCGACTGGGACATCGCCCTGGTCCATACCGATTGGCTGGCCGAGGCCCACGAAACCGGCGCGGTGACCGATCTGAAACCCTACATTACCGAGAACCCGCCGGGGGATTACCCCGAGGGGTGGGCGCCGTCGCTTCTGCGGTTGCAGGAGTTCGGCGATGAGATCATCGGTCTGCCCTACCACGACGGCCCCGAGTGCCTGATCTATCGCACCGACATGTTCGACGACGAGACATTGAAAAAGGTCCATTGGGCAAAGTTCGGCATGGAGATGCACCCACCCGAGACGTGGGAGGATTTCGCCCGGCTGGCACAATACCTCAAACGCCCGGAAGACTATCTCTACGGCACGGTGTTTGCCGCATATCCCGACGGCCGCAAGACGGTGTACAATATCTGCCTGCTGCTTTGGACCCGGGGCGGCGAATTGTCCGACGGCGGTAAGATGCGGGTGGACACACCCGAGATGATCGACGCGCTTACGTACTATCGTTCGTTGTTCGGCAAGAGTTCGATCGTTCACCCGAAGGCCCGCGAGTTCGATTCCACGGCCTCCGACGACGCGTTCCTGCGCGGCGAGGCGGTGATGATGATCAACCGGTTCGGCTTCGCGGCGGTCTGCGAGACGAGCGAGGATTCCAAAGTCCGGGGCAAGGTGGCGATCGCGCCGGTCCCGCACGCAAAGGGCCACAAGAGCGCGTCGCTGAATTGCTACTGGCTGCTGTGCATCCCCGCCGGCAGCCCGCACAAGCAAGTCGCCTACGACTTCGCCCGCCATTGCACGAGCAAGGCCAACGACAAACAGCGATCGCTCGACGGGGTGATCGGCTGCCGCAAGTCAACCTGGGCCGATGAGGAAGTAGTCGAAGCCGTCCCTCTCTACGCCCAAATGGAGGAGTTGCACGAAAACGCCCGCGAACTCCCGCGGCTGACCGACTGGGTCGAGTTGTCGGAAGTGATCGACCGGATGGCATTCGACACGATCAGCACCAACGACCCGATCAAGTCGATTACCGCCCGGGCGCAGCGACAAATAGACGAGGTGCAAGAGAAACGCAACTGAGGAAACAACAGGCGTAGGGTGGGACAATCGCAGCGCCGGCCCACCAATCCAAAAGCCACCGAAACCGGTGGGCCGGCACTGCGCTTGTCCCACCCTACGCCTACTACGTTCTACTACTCAGCAGCACAACATCCCTTTTTACGGAGAACCGAATATGAGCCATACGAAAACCACGTCGCGCCGCGATTTTCTGAAGCACTCGGCCGCCGCGGGCGCCGCGCTGGCCGGCGGGTTGAGCCTCGCCCGGAGCGCCCACGCCCAGGGTAGCGACCAGATCAAGATCGCGCTTGTCGGCTGCGGCGGCCGCGGCACCGGCGCGGCCGTCAACGCCCTGCACAACAAGGCCAACCCGAACGTCAAGCTGGTGGCCATGGGCGACGCCTTCCGCAACCGGCTGGACGGCTCGCTGGGAGCGATCAGCAGGCGGTGCAAGGACAAGGTCGACGTGCCGGAGGACCGGAAGTTCGTCGGGCTCGATTGCCACAAGGGGGTGATGGCGAGCGACGCGGACCTGGTGCTTCTGTGCACGCCGCCCGGCTTTCGCCCGATGCAGTTCGAGGCCGCCGTGGCGGCCGGCAAACACGTCTTCGCGGAAAAGCCGGTGGCCACCGACGGCCCCGGCGTGCGGAAATTCATGGCCGCCAACGAAGAAGCCAAAAAGAAAAAACTCGTGGTGGCCGTCGGCCATCACCTCCGCCATGAAGAAAAACACAAAGAGGTCGTCAAGCGGATCCACGACGGCCAGATCGGCGACTTGATGTTCACCAGGGTCTACTTCAACACGGGCGCCATCTGGGTCCGGCGCCGCCAGCCGGACCAGACCGAAATGCAGTACCAGGTCTACAACTGGTACCATTTCACGTGGCTTTCGGGCGATCACATCGTCGAGCAGCACGTCCACGACATCGACGTCGGCAACTGGTTCAACGGCGATATGCACCCGATCGAAGCCGAGGGCATGGGCGGCCGGCAGGTCTGCAAAACCCCCGACCACGGCGAAATCTACGACCACCATGCCGTCGAGTTCACCTACGAAAACGGTGTGAAGATGTTCAGCTACTGCCGCCAGATCAACGGGTGCTGGGGTAGCTTCGCCGAACACGCCCGCGGAACCAAAGGCCGCGCCGATATCCAGGGACACGGTACCAGTGTCCTGACGGTCGACGGCAAGGAACCCATGAAGTGGAAACGCACCGCCGACGGCCACCAGACCGAGCACGACGATCTGTTCGCCGCCTTGATGGCCGGAAAGGAGTACAACGAGGGCGGTCACGGCGCCGAAGGCACCATGACCGCCATCCTCGGACGCATGGCCACCTACTCGGGCAAGGTCGTCAAGTGGGACGAGGCCCTGAACTCGAAGTTGGACTTGATGCCGGAGAAGCTCGCCTGGGACGCCGAAACCCCCGTAAAACCGAGACCCGACGGCACCTACGCCTGTGCAACCCCCGGCGCAACGAAGGCGTGGTAGTGCATAGTCGACGGAGGTGTTTCCAGCAGAAACAAGTGCTTTGTCCCACATAGCAAAACAACAACATAACTAAACAAACGCCCCCGGACTGCGGTCCGGGGGGGAGCGATGGCAGAAGTTTGAGAAGCGAAGGTGTTTGGTGGGCCGCCTACGTCCTCCCTCGGGAATTCCACCACCGCTTGACGGCAAAGGGAGATTTTGGGTAGAATGCAGGATGTAGAATAATGAGTTCGGGTCGAGATGGCTTTCCGTGTTACCATCACCGAAAAGGCCGACGCACAGCTCCGATCTCTGCCGGTTCGTGATCAACGCATCGTCGAGGCGGCAGTGACGGCCCGGCTGCGGGAGCAGCCAACGGCGCCAACCGGCGCGATCAAGCGTCTTCGTCCGAACCCGTTGGCGGAGTTCGAGCTTCGTGTGCGCGATCTCCGCGTATTGTATAATGTTGAGGAAGAGAATTCCGAAGTGGTCCTGCTCATCGTGGGCCGGAAATCGGGCAACAAACTGATCGTAGGTGGCGAGGAGTTCCATGGACATCAAGGTGATCCCCCTGAGTCAACTCGAGACGGACGCTCCGGGGCTTCTGAGTGAGTGCTGCGACTCGGGTCAGCCCGTCGTGGTCGAGTTACCCGACCATCGGCTCGTCGCCATTGCGCCTCTGGATACGGACGACGAGGACGACTCCCTGGTCAGTGACTTGATCGAGACGAATGCGGCCTTTCGAGCCCTGCTGGAGAGATCAAGGGCGGCTGCACGGAAGCCCTTCCGTGCAACACCATAGGCCCGAACCAGGTTGAGGTGGTGCGGATCGGCGTCCTCATTGCCGCGTGTCACTGCTGGCAAGCAGTCCGTGGCACCGTGGTGCCCGGCGCGAATCGGAACGAAAGCTCCACGACTGACTACTGACGGCCCTGCCCCAAACTGCCAAACTCCTCCAAACTTCCACTAACCTGGGTCTTGCATATCCATGTTCTCGGTCGTCGTCGGGACGAGCCGGAAACGCAGATTTGGCCCAAGTTTCTTCCTCCATTCTACGAAAGCCTCTTTTGAGATACTATTCCTACTCGCAGGTATTCCCGTGGCATCAACGATGTGTGTAGGCCCCGTAACTGCCCACACTTCATCTGCCGATGGATCGGGGGCGTCCTGTTTTGCCTCCATGCGGAATGTGCCGCCTGGGTTCTTCGTCAAGCAGATGAAGACGGTCTTCTCTTCCATTGGGTTCTCCTTTTCTAGTTGCGAACCAAAGTAGAGGGGCGAGTTTGTGTTGGAACTTGTAACATTCTCCAAGAGCGAACAGATAATCGCAGAACATGAGTTGGAAAAAGGTGTGATGGGGCTCTGCGGGTAGTCTCTACGGCACCCCCCGCTCCCTTGCCGAACCTTGTGCGATGTTTGGGAAAAGGTGTCAGGAACCTTTCGCCTGCGTTCTAATTCTCCGATGATTGATTGTCAAGGCGCTCGTAGAGCTTCAGCAATTCTGATCGACATCGCTCGGGGTTCAGCAGCGCTTCTGCGCGCTCAACGTGCTGAGATCCTTTTCGCCACGAAAGCTGTATGTCGAATTCGTATAGTGCTCCATACTTACTTTCAATCTTCTTCCCCCAAGCACTAAGTGCAGTCTTGTACTCCGAAACACCCTGCTCTAGTTCCGCAGATAGCTCCCAGAGTTTTTTTCCTTCCGGGGACTCGATAAATATCTTCACCTCAGCCCACGCTTCGCCCAAGACGTCTGAATATTGCGAGTAGTTGATGCCAACCTCGGTTCTGGCTTCTACTCGTTTCAGGGCATTCAATGCGTTTCTGGCTGCCGACGATGCTTCTTCGTACTTCCTGGCCTGCTTACGAACAGTCTCAAGTCGACGTTGCTCTTCGTCTACTCGTTTGGCCTCTTCTTCTTCAGCAAGCTGCCTCGCCCTCTCCCGTTCCTTGGCGAGTCGCGCGAGTTCTTCTTCGGTTCTTCTCTTTTCTTCGGCCAATCGCTTTTCCTCGGCTTCCTGCCGCCTTATCTCTCCCTCGACTGCAGGCCACAATTGCGACTTTATTTCTTCCGCATGTTTCAATCGTTCGTTCAAATATGTACTTTCGATCTCGTGTCCAGCCGCCTCCTCAAGGACTTTCTCGTAGATTCTGAACGCCTTCAACTTGTCTGAACTAGCGAGTTGATCGGCTTCGCCGATGCTTTTGATCACAGCAGCACGATTGTCACTTTCCCATTTATCTCCTGTAAAGGTTACGACTAGTAGCGATCCGACAGCAATCAGCGTTACTATGGTAGCTATGATACCCACGATTAACACGGTCTTAGGATTTTCTTCAGCACGCATGCTATGTCTCCTCAAAACAAGTTCGCATACGACAAACGTTTGTCACCTCACGGCTCTGTGCTACTTTACAATGAGAAGATCGATGGTTCCTACAGCCTCGATCTCCCTCATGCGGTTCGGCCTTGTCGCCATCATAAACCTTCAACAGTTTGCCTTCTTTCGTTTTCAGCAGCATATCACGAGCCGAGATGGTTACCTTGCGACGCGACATATTGCGAACGAGCACGTCGAGTTCCAAGAAAGCATGCTCGTCACCTTTCGTTATTGATGTCGGGAGGGACCCATCTTTGCGCCCACAAACGTCACACCATCCTTGCAGCCCGCCCTCGCTGCCTCTTAGGAATACCCTTTCTACTCGTAGAAAACGTGACCCTGGAAACTCACCTTCCAAGTCAGGACTCCTTGCCTTGGAGAGCACGAGCAATGGTCTTGTGTAGGCGCGATAGACGAGGAAGATTATCAAGAGAAGAACAACACAACTGACCCCTATCGCACACCTGATTCCCATTCTTGCGGCTGCTTGCTGTCGTTGTCGTAGTTGAACGGCTAGCCGCTTCATCTCAGCCATTGTCGCGGCGTCGAATTTGTGCCCACACTTCGGGCTGTTTTGATTCCCTTGGAACTGGAATTCTCCGTGGTTTGAATTAGCATCGAACCTAGCCAAGGAGATTCCCATGAGCAAGAAACGCCATTACCCCGCCGCGGAAGAGAAGGCTCTAATCCT
>Ga0180432_10001152_pt1 | contig 42388 bp, 79 predicted proteins | sample SS_ome_10_FD_132414 | JGI IMG/M metagenome (GOLD analysis project Ga0180432, IMG submission 132414) | Hypersaline lake sediment archaeal communities from the Salton Sea, California, USA - SS_1_MS_2 metaG | ecosystem: Environmental > Aquatic > Non-marine Saline and Alkaline > Hypersaline >... | reverse complement strand
GTTTCGGAAGCGTCGGCGTCTCATGGTCAGACCTCGGTGGGCAACGGCGGTTGGCGAAGCGAGTGTATCACTCGCGCACGATCGTGACGGTGCGGTCGGCATCGCCCGAGCCGCGCTCGTACAGGGCGATCCATTTGCGGACCTTGCGACGGTCGGCGCCCGAGCCCACCCAGTAGTGGCGCCAGTGCGGGCGAACGACGTGCTTTCGCGGGGAGCGGCGGTCGCCGACCTGGCGCTCGGTGGGCACGTTGCGGCGCTCTTCGGCCGCCGCCATCGCGTCCTCGATCCCCAGGCCGACGTAGCGCACGCGCGTCGTCGGCAGGGCCTTGAGCCGGCGCAAGATCTTCTTGCGCTTGCCGTCGCTTTTGGCTCGGCTCGCCTTGTCCTCCAGCTCGCGCCGCCGGTCTTGCGCCGAGGTGTCGTCCTCGACATCAGGCTGCTGGCTGTCGAGGTAGAGCAGCAGGTTGATCGACAGGCGATAGACGGTCCGGCACAGCTGGCGCTGCTCCGCCTGGACGTCTGCGGGCGCCCCGTCGAGCAGACTTCCGAGGTAGTCGTCCCTCGACTCGTCGAGTCCGCCGTCGTCGGGCATGGCGGGGCCCTTGCCGTAGACCTCTTCCAGGTCGCCCGCGACGTCGTTGGGGATCGAGAACCAAAAGCACGCGTCGTCCAGCGGACCGGTCGAGCGCTCGTTCGCCGCGCCCCAGAGCATGAAAGAGAGCGCCGGCCGCAGGCGACCCTTCACGTCCTTGCGCAGGGCCACCGTGACGTAAAAGCCCTCCAGGCGATGGTAACGCGTCTCGGGTCCGCCCCAGATCTTCCAGTCGCTGTCGCGCAGCGCGACGTAGAAGCACGGCGCGTCGCCCTCGACCATGTCTGCGGTGACGCCCGTCAGGTCCGTGTTCGACAGCGCCTGGGCGACGTGCGGGCCGACGACGTAGACGTGCTGGCCGCAGCGCTCCCACGTCACCATCTGGTGGTGCATGTTGGAGCCGGCCGTGCCGAGCAGCGGGCGCATGGCCTCAAACGCCGCCGTCCCCATGCCGCCGCACAGGCGGTAGTGGTCCAGCTCAACGAGGGCGCCCTGGCTCATGCGGAACAGATAGCCGACCTCGGACTGCGCGACGTGGTCGTAGTGCAGCTTGGGGACCTTTTTCACATCGCCTCCGGCATAGGTTCGGGGTTGAGGACCCAGGCGGTGACGGCCGCCTGGCACTCGTCGTTGTCGCAAGTGAACCCGAGCCAAGCGCCTTGGGCCTCGGGCCATTCTTCAAAGTGATCGAAGGCGTCCTGCGTCAGCTCGATCTGGCTGCCGCAGCAGTCGCACACGATGTAGTCGAGTCCTGGTCTTGGGGCGTTCATGTTCGTGGTAGCTCCTGCTCGGGGTTCGGCCCCGGTCGCTCCTGCGACCGGGCTGGTATGGGGTCGCGCAAGCGCAGCGCAACCCCCTGGGGTTCAGGTTTTCTTGTCGGGCTCCGCAAGCGCTGCGGTGAGCGCTTGCGCCAGCGTCGCGGCGCCCTGGCGCACGATCCGGCCGGAGAACCCGACGTTCACGAAGCACCAATCGGGCATCACGTTGACGTCCACCCAGCGGACGTCGGCCTTTTTGAGCGCGTCCGCCAGCTCGGCGAGCGTCGTGTCCTCAGTGATCTTCGGAGACGTCACGACGCCCCCACGTAGCCGACGACGGCGATCATCCCGAGCAGGCCGATCATGAGCCCCATGAGCGAGAGCGTGTCGAGCTGGTCGCGCATCAGTTGGGGTCTCCATTCTTTTTGGTCACGATATGGTAGCCGCTATTGCGTGCCACATAGTCCATCAAGCCCTCGATCATCCGGCCGAAGATCTCTTCGTGGGTTGCAGGTCGGGGCTTGCCTGACGCGTCTTGCACCTCGATGCCGTGATGCTCGGCCATAGCGGCGGCCTGAAGCATCAGCTTCGCGGCGACGTCCCCCCACTCGGCGGGGTCGTCGCCGTCCGGGTGAAGTGCCAACAAGATCAGGGTCGAGTCTTCCTTGTGCAAGATGCGGACGAACTCCTGGCCTTCCTGTCCTTCGGCGATCTCGGCGATGCTATCGGCGCCTTCGGGGATGATGAGCATGGTGTTCTTCTTGTCGTCGTTCATTGTTCTCCCAGGTTGAACCCGGCCATCTCGGCTTGGTCGCGGATGAAGTTGTCGGAAAGCCCGGCAGGCAAGCGGTCGCGCACCGCGTCCCAGCTCGGCACGCCCGCGTGCGCCTCGTAGGCGACGGCGCGCACGGCCTCGCGGACCTCGGCCGCCCAGCCCTGCTGGTCCATCGGCGTGTAGAACAGCCGCGCGTCCTCTTCGCGCGACTGGTCGAGCGAGAGGTGGAGCCCGCTGCCGTAGCGCATGCGCTGCCACTGCGCGTGGCGGGCGGGCGTCCGCACCAGGCGGACGACGTTGCCGTTGCGGTCGAGCTTGCCAAGCAGCTCGACGGTTTCGGTGCCGAAGCCGTCGTAGGCCTCGGGGGCGTCGGTGATCGTGTGGACGTATTCGGTCATGGTGGGTCTCCTGCTCAGGCGAGGTCGTGGTCGTCCCAGCCAGTGCCGGCCTCTCCAAGCTCGGGCCAGTAGATCAGGTAGCCGCGGTCGGTGACATCGCGGACGTAGCCGTAGGTGAGGTTGTCGCGCGTCTGACCGCGCGGGACGACGCGGTCGCCCTTGGAAAATCGGTTGGTCTTGTAGGTCTTGGACATGGTCTGGCTCCTGCTGGTGGGGTCTACACCCGCTCGCTCCTGCGACGGGGGGCACTATGGTCACGCGCTCGTCGAGCGCAACCCCTGGGACTCACTTTTTTTGCGCGGCCTCGTAGGCACGAACGGTGTCGGCGATCGTGCGCTCCAGCTGTTCAAGCTTGTACGTGGTGACTCGGTCACAGCTGCGACTCTCGGCCTCCTGGCACAGCCACAGCGCGACCTTGTGGTTCGCGTAGGTCCACCACAGCTGGGCTGTGAGCCGACGTCGCCCCGTAAACCGAACGAGCTTGCGAAGCGCGGCGGCCCGGTCTCGCGCCGTGACATCGCCGGTCGGCCTGTCTTGGACGTGCCGGATCAGGGTGTCGAACGCGTACTGAAGCTCGGTTGCCGTTTGGCCGCTGACGCGGAAGTAGCCGCACCCAGGGGCTTCGGTCCAAGAACGTTCCTCGCGTGGCTCCATGCCGTGGACGCCGAGCTTGGGAAGATGGGACATATCCACGCCCGAATGATCGCGGGCGATCTCGACGCCGACGACGGTGCACGCGTCGACGAACCGGTCGTCAGAGCCCGCCCATCCGTCGCGGCCGTAGGCCTCGATGGCCACCGCATCGCGGCAGTCATAGTAGAGGTCGTCGTGGTGGATGTTGCGACCCGAATCGTCTGTGCGGTAGCCGTGCTTGACGTAGTCGAGCATGTGGGCGACCTCGTGGGCCAGCGTCCCGAGCACGTCTTCGATCTTGGCGCCAGGCCACAACGTGAGGTGGATGTGGTGGCGGCTGGGTTGGGCAAAGCCCCAACGACGGGGGCGCTTGCTGGCGTGCCGCACGTGCAGGCTCGGCACAGGTTTGCACGGCGAATCGCGCCCGAGCACGCGGACTGCATCTTGAATGCAGTCGAGCTTCCAAAGACGCGCCAGCTCGGCTTCGAGGTTGACGCCGCCGTAGCTGACGCGCGCCAGGTGCTGGAGACGCAGGCGGTCGTTCTGGCGCGCATTTTCCTTCGTGCGCCGCTCCTGCTTGGCCGCACGCGCCTTGTCCAGCGCGGGGCAGTGGCGCTCGACAAGCCGGCCATTCGCCTGCGAGCACGCCCAGCAAAAGCGCCGCACGTCGTCACGACGCGGTCGGCTCGACGCGAGCACGCCAGGGTGCTTGGGGTTGTCGCAGACCCAGCGGTATTGTTGGGCCTTCGGCATCAGGCGTCACCCCACAGGATCGACTGCCAGCAGACGTTGGCGTTCATGGTGGCATTGACATGCTCGCAAGCGCCGATGATGGCGCGGGACTCAGGCACGCTCCAGTGGTAAACGCCGCTCGCGAGCGCGCGGGCCATGGAGACGTCGCCGGCCACGATGGCGCGAGCGACTCGGATGCCGAGGCGGGTGGTTTTGGTCTTGGACATGGTTGTCTCCTACGAGTTTCGAAAGCGACGAATGAGTCAGGTTCCTACGGGCAGGAGGACATACAGGTGTCCGTTTTTGGATGCGACTTCCAGACCTCGTTCCTCGGCTTCCCGTTTGAACCTGCCGAGCCACTTGTCATCTTCGACCCGTATCAAGCTCGCAAACAGATAGACACGTCGGTTGGGGAAGATACTGTCGTCCCGCCCCGCGCGTTGACGGATACGATCCCAGTCGGTCACGGTTTCCGGGGCGTTCTCGGGCTCAGGTCTGGTCTTGGACATGGTTGGGCTCCTGATTTCTGGGGGCTGGCCCCGGTCGCTCCTGCGACTCCCCCTGTATGTGCATCGCCAGCGCGACCGCAACACCCTCGGCCAAACTTTTTTTCAGGCGCCTTCGCGCATGCGACGCAGTGTCAGCGCCTCGTGGCTCGTTGGCCACGGCCCTGGCTCGCGGCACCGCTTCGCGCGGCGGCTTTGCTGCATCATCAGCGGCGCGCGGCCGGACGCCGTGCACTGGTGCCGGTGCGGCATCCCGAGCACGTGGCCCACCTCGTGATTCACGACGTAGTCTCGGTACGCCTCCAGGTCGTCCCAGGCCGGCGTCGCCTGGCGCCAGCGCCTGACGTTGATCGTCGCGCGCGGCCCGATCGCGCAAGACACTTGGCCGTGGGTGGCGATCGGGTAGCAGCGCTCGTCGGCGAGCTGGGGACTGACCAGCGCCAGCTCGATGTCCGCTTCGCCAGACGCCGCGTGGCAAAAGGCGACGCCAGCTCGGGCCCAGCCACGGCCGTCGCGCAGCGAGGCCCAGGCGCCCGCCACAAACGCCTGGGCCTCGCCGGCCAGCTCGGGCTCGGGTACATGGACCCGCACCCGCACGCCGCCGTCAGGGCAGCTCAGCGTCGCGCTCAGGAGCATCAGCGCGAGCATGGGATCACCCGTCGTTCGCAGCCTTCGCCGCCTCGACGACAGCTCGGCACTCGTCGCACCAGCCCCAGGGCGTCGAGGCCCACTCTCGGGCTCGGGTGAGATTCTCGTGGCCGCAGGTCGAGCCGTGGGTGGCACACACGGTCGTGTACGCGCCCGAACTTTCGTCGTGCCACTGGTGCGGCGCTGAGACGACGAAGATCTCCGCGCCGGTCTCGCGGTTGGCGTTGATGTGCGCCCACACGCCCAGCTTCTCCCCGATCCATGCTCGCATGCGGCGCTCCAGTCGAGACACCGACCAGCCCTGCTGCGCCAGCTCGTGCGCCTGGGCCCGGATCTCGGGCGGCAGCTCGGCGCCGACAAGTCGGTCGAGCCGGCGAAGCATGTTGTCGATTCGCAGTTTGGTTCTCATGGCGATGGTTCCTGTTGGCCCGTTTGTGTCGCGGCGAAGCGGGCTTGTCCGCGCTCGTCTTTTTCGTGGGGCGCGATGCCATCGCGGTCGGCTTTGTCCGCGATGTCACGGTGCGTCGACCACCCAACGTGGTCGCACCAGGTGCATCGGTACTCGTACTTGGTCTGCACGTTGGTCGAGTAGGGGCTGTTTACGCTGGTGTACCGGACGCGTCCGGTGAGCACGACGTCGATGATCGTGCCTCGGTTCAGATACGACTCGCCACGACGGTAGTTTCGGTCCCAGTCGCGGCGACACTTCGTGCATCCGAAGCTCAGGGGGGCGTTACCCAACGCAGTCGCCCTTGTCGTGCTTCGCCATCCACTTGAGCGCACCCGTCACCCCGCGGACATCTTCCCAGGTGTCGCAGTGGGCGCAATATTGCTCGACCACGCTGACCTGCTCGCCGCAGGCGATCGGGATCTCTTTGCCGCTGGGCGTGACGCCCGTGCCGAGCGACGTGGTGGTCGTCTCGACACGGTAGCGGCGCGTGGCTCCGTGCTTCACCCCTTCCACCCCAGCTCTTTGAGCGCGGCGGTGAGGCCCTTGACGGCCTTGGGGTTGAGGTCGCCCAACGCGATCCGGATCCCCTTGATGACGTCCTCGTTGACGTCGACGCCTTCGAACAGGGGCCGCAGGGCCTCGTCCTGGTAGGTCTCGACCATCTTCGTGAGCACGCGCTTGCCAGGCGGCTTGGCGGCGACCTCGGTGCCGTTGGTCTCCGCCTTGACGCGTCGACGCGCGGCGTCGTGGCCCTTGTCGCCCGAGGCGATCATTTCCTGCATGGTCTCGACCTGCTTTTGCTTGTCGAGCTTGGCGAGCTTTTGCGCGGCGCTGGCCGTGAGCTTGCCGTCATCGACGGCCCTCTGGACCTTCTTGTCGCAGTCGAGCAGCGACGCCCAGTTGCGCATGCACTGCACGGTCTTGCCGAAGTGTACGGCGCAGTCTTCGAGCGTGTAGCCGCGAGCCAGCATGCGCTCCAGCTTGCGGGCCCGCGCCATGGGCGTGTCGTCCTGGCGGTGCTCGTTGGTCGAGACCATGATCGCCATGGGCGAGCTGGCGCGGTGCGTGACGGCGGGCACGAGCACGGGCGGCTCGCCCTGGGCCTTGAGGCGGCGGTTGGCCTCGCGGGCGTGGCGGACGCGCTGGCGCCCGTCGAGCACCTCGGCGACGTCGCCGTTGGGGCGCACGACGACGGGCTCAATGACGCCGTTGACCATGATGTTGAGGACCGTCTCTTCGACGAGGGGAAGATGGATCCGCTCGTCGTACAGCTCGTGCTCTTCGCCGTCGGGCGTATCGAGGCCGATGATGACGAGGGTTTCGGGGTCGAAGCGGTAGCTGTCGACCCGGCTGGTCGCGCCCATGCGCTGGCGCTTCTTGGTCTTGGCGCCGCCCTTCTTTTTGGGGGCGAGGGGGCGGGTGGTGGTGGCTTCGTTGCTCATGTCTGCTCCTGCGGTTGTGGTGGTGGTGGCAGCTCCTGCCGCCGAGCTGATGTTAGCGATGCGCTGCGCGAGCGCAAGTTCTCAAGTCAGTTTTCTTGCTCGTAGCCGTCGAACCATGGACCGAGACGTTGCGTGCGTCGCACTGCGTCGCGCGTGGTCGCGGTTCGGCTCGACGTCTGCGGATCTCGGCAGTGGGCCTGGGCCTCGTCGAGCGTCAAGCCGCGTTTGATGACGCGATTGCTGACGCCGTCGCGCTGGAACATGCGAACGATCTTGTAGGTGGTCATGGTCGAGTCTCCTGTCTCAGGGTCAAAGCCACGCCAGGACGGCGCGGCCGAATGGGGTGAGGCCGCGGCTGGAGAAGCAGAATCCCTCGCACAGTCCAGCCTGGCAGAGCACTTCCAGCATCGTCCTCGCGCAGCACCCTCGGCGTGCGAGACGCCTACGGGCTCCTGTACGGCCGCCGCGGCGGTGGTAGGGCACGTAGTTTTCGAATCCGCGCTCGTCAGTGGCGGGCGTCTCTTGCTCCCAGGCGGCGATGGCTCGCAGGGCCTCGCGCTGGCCCGTGCTGAGGCACGCGGCCATGTCCTGGGGGCTCATGCGGCGCCAGACGGCACTCCAGGCGTTTTTCCGGTTGAGCTTGGCGTAGAAGTTGACGCGCACGTTGTCACCATCGGCGTCAATGTCTCCGGTGCGGCGCCAGTGGTCTCGGTAGGTGGGCGAAGCCGTGAACGAACCCGCCTCGATCCATGCGCCGAGCCGCGTCTGCTCGTTGGTCGGGACGCAGTGAGGGGCATTGTGGCCGGTCAGATCAGGGAAGGCGGGGATGGTCTCGGTCATGGTGGCTCCTGCGGTTCGGGGCGGGCTCCTGCCCGCTCCCCCTGTATGTGCACGCCCAGCGCGAGCGCAAGAGGGCAAAGTCGTTTTTTTTTCAGTGCACCGACCCGCGGTCGCGGGCCAGACGCGCCTGGCTTGCCAGCTCGCACGCCGCGCCGTAGCGAGCGCAGCGCTCGGCCTCGGAGGCGACGGTGCCCCCGCGCCAGGGACTGGCCGCCTCGTCGGCCGGGTAGCTAACGGAGTCGCTGAGGACGTTGCCGGCTGCGTCGCGCACGAGCACCCGAACGCGTCCACGCTTGGTGTCGACGTGCTCGACGACAAACGTGGACGCGAGTTTCTGGATCTGGTCGCTGTTCATCGGTTGACCCCGAAGCGGGCGGTGTTGTGCGGCGACGTCTGGCTGTCGAGCAGGTAGCGTGCCTGCTTGTCGCCCTTTTGGATCGTCACGCAAAGAACGTCTTGGTGCAAGCCGTGCTCGGCCAGGTAGCCGTTGCTACCTCCGTCGAGGTTGACCGTGAAGATGACGTTCGCGCCCGTGGCGATCGAGCGCAGCACGCTTCCGCAGGTGTCGAAGTTGGGATGGAGCAGCCACACGCCCGAATCCGGCGCGTAGACGTTGTCATCGGACTCTTTGTACACGGCGTAAGTGTTGACGTCGCCGATCTGGCGCGTCCGGTCGAGGTGGCCGTTGTTGATCCGGCCCGCGACCTCGAACTCCAACCGCGTCTCGCGTGCGCCGTCGCCCTTGATCAGCTCGACGCTGACGAAGCAGCGTTCACTGTTCCAGCTCGGCGCATCCGGGTCGCGGCGGAAGCGGAGCACGCAGGCCTTGGCCTGGCGCATGAATCGCTTGATCTCGGGCGTCCAGCTGGGGCTGTTGTACAGCTGCTCCCAGCGGCTGGGGGCGGGAAGATCTTGGGAAACGGTGGCGGCGTTGTTCATGGTGGTGGCTCCTGCGTTTTGCGGCGGGCTCCTGCCCGCTCCCCCTGTATGGTCACGCGTTCGGCGAGCGCAAGGGGGCAAAGTCGTTTTTTTAGTGCACCGACCCGCGGTCGCGGGCGATACGCGCCTGGCTTGCCAGCTCGCACGCCGCCCCGTGGCGAGCGCAGCGCTCGGCCTCCGAGGCGACGGTTGCTCCGAGGGGGATCAGCGGTTGCTCTTCCAGCCGAAGCGGCATCCGCAGCGGTTAGACGCCTCGCGCGTGCCGTCGCATCGGTCGCACTTTTCGTGGATTTGCTTGGGCTCCGCATCGGTGTCGATGCGCTTGAATCCGCTGGGCGCGACGTACCAGGCGACGCTGTCGTCGTCGACGATGACGTCGCCGACAGAGGTGGATCGGTGCTCGTATCCCTCCGGTACGACGTTGGGGTTGGTCGTCCACGCGCGGTCGATGTGGTTGGTCAACCTGAAGACGTCGTTGAGGTCTTCGCAAAATACAGTCGCCACCTTTTCGAACTCGGCGCGCGCGGCCCACGATGCAGAGATCACGGCGAGGCCGCCGTCGTCGTGCATGAAGTAGTCGGTGAAAAGGGGGGTGAAATGGTAGACCTGGAACGTGCTGGACATGATGGGCTCCTGCGTGTGGTGGGTCGCTCCTGCGACACCCCCTGTATGTGCATCGCCAGCGCGAGCGCAAGAGGGCAAAGTCGTTTTTTTCAGCTGGCGGCGAACGCAGCTCGCAGCTCGCGCTTGCCGATCTCTCGGGCGATGTAGGCCGTCTCGACGCTGCCGAGGATGAACCGGACGGTCCAGGGCTTGCGGTCGAGATCGCGCCCGATCGTGCCGAGCTTCTTGTAGCTCAGCAGGTCGCCACCGGCCTCTCGCACGAGCGCTCGCACGGCCTTGGCGCTGTCCTCGTAGCGGCTGCGGTAGGTGCAGACGCGCACGCCGTCCCTGGTCTCGACCCACAGGTTTTGGCTCCGGCGACCGGCGCAGTAGCTGCGCAGCTGGTCGAGGGCCTCCAGCACCGCCTCGGGGTCCTCCCAGACCGTCGGCCCTTCGCTGGGCCGTTGGGACTGCGACGCCTGCCGACGGGCCTCAGCGCGCTCGTGGAGCTGCGCCAGGCGCTTGCGCATGGGCTCGACGTGCTCGGGCTTGTAGGCCACCCAGGTGACGCCTGCGGGGCTGCGGCCGATGCGTTGGGAGAACGTGTTGGGTTGGGTCATGGCGTGGCTCCTGCGTGATCAGAGGTAGCTGCGGTATCCGTATCCGAAGATGGAAGCGCGCTGCTCGATGTCTTGCATTTCGTAAAACTCGATCGCAGCGTCGATCTGATCCTCGATGTGCGCGACGGCCTGCTTGAACGTGGCACCGTTTCGCTTCGCCTCAGCCATCGCTTCGCGGGCAATCTTGCGGGCCTGCTTGGCTCCGAGAGCCTTCTTGGCGTAGGCGGGGACGGTGTAAACGCGGCGGGTCTGGGTGGTGTTGGACATGGTGGCTCCTGCGGTCGGTGCGGCTCCTGCCGCTGCCCCTGTATGTGCACGCGTTCGTCGAGCGCAACCCCCTGGCCCAAACTTTCTTTTCAGCGATGGACAGGCCGGTAGCCTCGGATCTTCGGCAGCTCGGCGAAGCGTCGTCGCAGCTCGCGGCGCGCGAAACTGCGCGCGGTCGGCCAGTGCATCGAGCCGAGCTTGTACTGCCTGCTGATCCGGCTCGGGATCTCGTCGAGCCGGTCGGCGCTGTAGTCCCGGTAGGCGCCCATCGCGTTGAAGGCCGCGACCTCTTCGAAAAAGCCAGGCAGCTCCAGGGCAAAACGCGTGCGCGCGGATGAGACCCACCGCAGCTCAAACCAGCCGTTTCCGAAGGTGTCTCGCTGCCGGTAGTGCACCAGCTCGTGGCACAGGTCTGCGGCGCGGAGGTAGACGTCTTTGTCGAACCATCCTTTGTGCACGCGCAGGTGCTTGGAGAGGCTGGTCGTCATCTTGCCCTTGGACTTCTCGACGACTTTGACGCCGCGCCGGTCGAGCTGGTCCATGCAGTGCTTGTACAGCGCTCGCGGCGGGATGTACTCGCCGGAGTAAAGGATAGGGTCGCGCCACGAGCGTCGCTCGGCCAGGTCTCGGTGGTGTTTTTTGAGACGCAAGATGCCCATGGGCAGAGCATATCAGGGATCTGCGCGGCGCTTGCCCAGTGCTTGCTCGATCCGCGGCAGCAGGTCTGCGGCATCGGCCTTGTCCTGGGCGTGCTTGCCCGCAAATTGCTGCCGAAAGACGTGCGAGCTGGCCTCGTGAAGCAGCGCGCGCAAGTCGAGGTAGGCGCGCGCCAGGTTGGCGCGCGCGCTGCCCTGGTCGATCTCCAAGGGGTTGGTAAGTAGTTTGGCGACGGCGAGGGCGCGTGGATGGTCGGTCTTCATGGGCTTGCTCGTTCGGAGACGAAGTAGTCGAGCCGCTTGCTGGCTCGGGTGGCGGCAGTGTATCGCCAGCGCTCGGCGGACCAGTCTTCGTGGAGCTGTTCGAACACCGCGACGTGTTCCCACTCCGAGCCCTGGGCCTTGTGAACCGTCATCGCGTAGCCGTAGTCGAACAAGGCAGTCCCCTTGCGCGGCGGATACTTGGACTTTTTCGGCTGGCCAAACTGCCAACGGATCACGGGCAGGTTGAGGCGCTCTTCGCCCATGTCGTCGACGATGTCGAGCAAGATGACCTTGTCGGACGAAGCGTCGCGTACCTTCGTCACGGTGGCCAGCATGCCGTTGTAGAGGTTCAGCTCGCGGTCGTTGTGCAGACAGATCACGCGCTCGCCCACCTCGACCAGGCCTTCTCGCCCCAGCTCTCGACGCACGCGCGCGTTGAGCTGGCAGCGCGTCTTGTTGTAGCCGCACAAAATCGCGTCGAAGTCAGAGACGCGCAGGTTTTTGGCGCCCAGGTGAACGCGCACGCCGTCGGCGGCTTCGAACGATACAGGCGGTTTTCCGACGCGCAGGTGGTGGGCAAAGCGGATGATCGACGAGCCCTCGGCTTGCCGATGGATCTGTTCCAGGCGCAGGTGCGGCTCACGCATGAGCCCCGGATCGTTGCCGATAGGTTCCAGCTGGCCATGGTCACCCACGTAGAGCACCCGATCTGCGAGCTTTTCCAGGTCCGTGACGAGGCTCGTGTTGAGCATCGAGGCCTCGTCGACGATCACGAGGTCGGCCTCGACAAACGGGACGCGAAGCCATCGCGTCTCGACGTACTGGTCGGTGTCGCAGGCTTCGCAGGTTCGCTTGACGACCCGCATGCAGTTGGCGCAGTACGACTCCGGCGTGTACAGCAGGCGGTGCATGGTCGAGCCAGGAACGCCCTTGGACTTGAGCACTGAAACAGCTTTGCCGGTGAAGGCGCACACGGCCACGCGTTGCTTACGCGCCTCGATCTGCGCCATCAGCTGCCGGATGACGGTGGTCTTGCCGGTGCCGGCATAGCCGCCGAGCGTCATGGTCTTGCGGCCCTTGGGGTTGAAGTACCAGCACAAGATCGCGTCCAGTGCGGACTGTTGGTCGGGGCTCAGCTGCATCATGTCGGTGTTTCCAGCTCGACGACCTTGAGGTCGAAGCCATGGGTTCGGTCGATGCCCGAGCAGCCCCCGTGTACCAGGATCGACCGATAAGGGCTGAAGTAGGACAGCTTGTGCTCGATCAGGCGAGCGTTGAGGCTCGCCAGCTGCGGCGACCGGGTGCCGGTCACGAAGACGTAGATCGGGTGTTCGATCGGTTCGATCGGCATCAGTGCTCCGTCTCGGTGGGGACCTCGGCCTCAGCGCGTTCTAGCGCGGCGATGACGTCGTTGAGGTTGGCGATCAGGGGCAGGTACGAGGTCTCGTGCGGGCCAGTGGCGGCGAGGTGGCCGTCTTTGCGTCCGGGCAGCTGGAACACGACGCCGACGTAGACGAAAGAGCCTTTTCGTACCTTCTCGGCCAGGTGCTCCAGCATACGCGCCACGCGTTCACGGGCCCCCGCGTCGTTCTCGATCAGGCTCATGCGCGTTCCGGGTCGTCGACCAGGTCTTGGCGGTCGTAGCCACCGTCGGTACCGTTGTCGTTGGCGGGCAGGTACACGTGGCCGCAGTGGTGACACGCGACGACTTTGTTGTACGGGTTGAACATGACGCTCGCACGCATGTGCGGGTCGTCGAGCGAGATCATGGGATTGTCGCAGCAGGTTGTGCGCACCCGCTCGACGTCCGCTTGATCGGACGCGTCGACCACCGATGACCAGGTCGCTTTTCGCTCGGCATGCTTCACGCGCTTGTAAAGGTGCTCAACCATCGCGAGCGCAGCTCGGTCCAGATCGCGGTGGCGGTCGAGCCGCCGCTCCAAGGGGTTGACGCGCTGGTAGATCAGGTAGACCCACATCAGGCACGCGCCGATCAGGGCGCCCAGGATCGCCGCCAGGGTCAGCATGCGTCGGTTTCCTCAGGGGGCGTGATCACCACCACCACGCTTTGGTCTTCGAAGTGGCTGACGATCTCGACTTCGTCGCACCAGGCGTCGAGCTGCCGTTGGAGCCGAGCCACGGCGGCGTCGCCGATGTCGTCGTAGGCGTCGTCGTAGTGCGCCCCGGCCTCCAGGGCATGCCATACCAGCTCGCCCGCGTCGAAGCGAAGTTTGCGAGGCGCAGTGCCCCAAACGACGTCATCTGGGTCGCGTTCGCCGGACTCGATCGCGTCGCACAGCTCGTCGATCAAGACGATGCGGTCGCCCATGCAGACGTACTCGCGGTCGTACTCGTGAAGCGGGACCTTGACCGCCTTGTCGACCTTCGCCTGGTGTCGCTCGATGCTGTGTTCTTCGCGGCACGTCGCGCAGTCGAGCCACTTGACGGCGCCGTGCTTGAGGTCGTCGATCGGCGCGTCGCAGGTACGGCACCGACTGGGGCGGCAGCACTGTTCGGCGGCCTGGCGCGTGCAGTACGACGGCTGGAATAAGCGGCACTTGCCGCAGACCCAGACGTCGATCGGCTGGTTTTTCTCGTTGCGTAACTGGAAGGAGTCCATGCCCGTGCGTCCTTTCAGCCCCGGAAGGGGTCTTCGATGTCGGTTTGCGTCAGCGACGCAAGGCGTGTTTCAGCGACGATCCGTCGTTGCAGCTCGCGGCACCAGGCCGAGTGGTAATGGCGAACGTCTAGCCCCGTAAGGACGACGAGCAAGGTCGTATAGACGGGCATCCCGACGAGAAATCCGAGGACGAAAGCGTTCAAGGGGTTCAAAACGTCGCACCAAGCACGACGGACGCATGAAACGTGAGATCGGCTCCAGCCCGACCAGCGCTTCCGCCGAGCACTGATCCTTCCGCCCCGATCAAAAAATGTTTACCGATCCTCCCGAGCACACCGGGCCCGATGTCGAACGCAAACGCGTTCCAGCCCCAGATGTGAGCGTACCCGACGCCGATCCGAGCGTACCCAAACACCCTCTGGTTACCGCCGCCCAGCCGCGTCTCGACCAGAGCACGGACGTTGTGGGTCTCCGAGGAAAAAGCGTGTTCGAGGCCCAGTCCGAGCGCTACCCGCGAGTGGCCGCTGCTCAAGGCGTATCCGCCGTGCACTGCCCAGCGCGTGGTCCGATACGGCGTGCCCTGCGCAACCGGCAAGTTGCTGGCGATCGTGGGCAGGCTGAGCAGCACGTAGCCGCCGTCGAGGGAACCGCTGCCTTTTAGTGGCTGTTTGGACGCGGTCGCGGGCTCTTCGGGCTGTTCGGCGAGATCGGCTTCGGACTCCGGGGGTGGTGGGGGAGGAAGGTCTGCAAACGCAGGACGGCCCACAAGCATCATGGCCCCGAGCGATGCAAGGGAAAACATACGTGTACGGTTGGTTCTTTTTGAAGTGTTCATTGTTGCTCCCACGGGAAACGGTAGTTGGCCGATGCACGTAGCCAGGGCGCGTGGTCAATGGCGATCGAGCGCCACTTCTCGGCGAGTCGACGGGCATCGTCGCGCTCCAGCTCCGCGGCAAGAGCCTCCATCTGCACCTTTTGTTTGGTCTTATGCGCTCGGATCTCGTCGTCAGTCATGGTTCAATCTCCCCTCTCGACGCCTTGCGTCTCCCAGTAGTCCGCGAGCGCGTTCTCCAGGTCGTCGGCCATCTGCGTGGCGCCCGACCGACGCACGATGGCGACGGCGGCTTCGAAGCCTGCCTCCCAGGCGTCGTGCTCGATCTGGCCGATCCGGTCGACGAGCAAGCTGCGTTCGCTGCGGTCGATGCTGCGGGACGTGGCGATGATGTTGACCGGCACGCGTTGCTCGGCCTCTTCGGCGGCGATCTCGGCATTGGCCGCGGCTTGCCCGAGGACGTCCTCGGCCAGCTCGCGCAGCATCGATCGAGCTGCAAAACACTTGGAGCACATCAAAAGGCCGTCCATCGTGCGGGTTTTCCCGTCCGTGATCGCGCCGCAGGTGGTGCACATCAGCGCCATGTCCCACCAACCTTTCCCGAGAATCGGTCCACCAGGATGCTGAGGTTTTTGACATGCTCGGTGAGCAGCACGACCGCCTCTCGCGTGTCGCAGTAGATCTCGCCAGGGGTCTTCTCGACACGACCGTCGTCGTTGTACGAGGCCAGCAGTGCCTCGATCTCGTCGAACTTTTCTTTCCATACCTTGCGCATACTTGCTCCCTTCATAAAAACCACTCGACGAGCCGTTTGCGGATGTTCGCCACGGCGGATGAGGCCGTCTCCCATCGCGTTTTGTCATCATCCGTCGGGCACGACGTCTCGGAAACGAGACGTTGTTCGATGTCGCAGGCCTGCTGTTGCAACACGGCCAGTGCGAGCCAAAGCTCTTCAGCCTGCATGTTCGCAATCTCGTCGGCCGTGTAGATCTTCATGGTCATCGTTTCTCCCAGTCCGCCAGCGGCTCTCCACGGGCGATTTTGTGGCGGGGCATCTGCGCGGGAACAAGTACGTCGCAACCAGGGCACCGCTCCAAAATCGTCTTGGCATCCGGGCCTTTGCCCACCACGCGCTTGCGCCTGTGCGACATGGGGCGGCAGAGCCCCTCATGCGTCGTGCTTTTGGAACGTGCGTACAGCGTGATGCACGTGCCGCACACGGAGCAGTAGCCGTAGGCGTTAGCTGCCATCGTCCACCCCCAGCTCGCCCATGTGGCGCAGCACCTCTTGCTGGATCTCGGCCAGCTCGGCATCGAGATCCGTGCGCACCAGCATCTTCAAGCTCAGCGTGACCTCGCCGTGCAGCGCGAGCGCGGCCTCCCGCATCCAGTGCTCGGTCAGCCATAGCGCCACTTGCCGGTCGCACGTGGGGTCACGCCAGAGCGAGAGCGCCTTGTCGAGCCGGTCGAGCGCCACGCGGGCGGCTTCGACGTGCTCCAGCTTCGCCATCGCGGCGGCGTACTTGGCGTATTCTTCGGACCTTTGCCTGCTCGCGCCCTTCCAGAACTTTTGCGCCAAGGCGCGTTGCTCGGCTGTGAGCCCTTCGGCGAGCCTGTTGAACTCGCGCTTATCGAGCATGTGCATGTAGATGCCAGCGCCGACACCCGCGGCGATCAGAGCGAAAATGGAGCCCTTACCCATTAGCGCCCCCGTCGATCACGTGCAGCGTCGGTTTTTGCTCACGTTCCCCGTCGTAAACGGCGTCGAGGTCGAGCGGGACGTTGGCGTCCTCGGGCAACAGAGGTATCACGCGTCCCTCCCTGATCGCGTGCGCCTGGCCGAGGTACAGACCGTAGCTGAAGCCGGCGATGAAGCAGCTCGCAGCTTGCCGAGCATGACGCTCGCTCGGGAACGGCGCCAGCCTGCCGAAGTCACGGGCCATCCAGTCCATGCTGCGCACCGTGACCGCCGGCTCGGTAATGAACCGGCGAAACTGGGCCTCTAGCATCAGCTCGGCGCGTTTGCGTTCGACTTGGCTCTCCTGCTGCGCTTGGATGCTGGCGAAGATCCCAGCCGCGCCGACGATCAACGAGCACGAGGTGGCCACCGCCACGGCCACGTGGAAGTACCAGGGCATGGGCGCCGGATCTGCGGGCTGGTTCTGGTTGCTGATCACGACGACGGCTGCCAGAGCCACGAGAAGCAACGTGATCGCCACCGTGCCCAGTCTGGTCCATTCGCGCGCAGGCAGGCATCCTGCGACCTGGTCGATCTTGCTCAGTTTGCTCATCGTCGTCTCCTGCGGATCGGTTTGGAATCGCCGTCGGCCATGCAGCTGCCGCCGCAGCACAGCTCGACGTTGACGGTGGTCGGGTCGACCACCGAAAGCTCGCCGCAGTGGGGGCACGTCACGACGTCGCCCATGACCACCAGCGGGACGTCGACCACCAGCTCGGTGCTGGTATCGACGACGATGATGTCGTGGATCTTGGCGATCGGGACGTCGCAGTCGCTGCACCACAACACTTGGCCGACGGCCTCTTCGTCGGCGCTGCGGCGGCGGCAGGTCAAAGCTCGCTCTCCGCCCAGCTCGGGATCTCAAGCTCGATGCCCCAGGCCTTTGCGATCAGTTTCGCCATGCGAAACGCCTCGGCCTTGGTCTCGCAGCTGCCCTGCGCGTGGTTGATGTCGTCGCTTTGCAGGATGTACCGCCAGCGCGTGTCGTCGCCCTCGCGGACGGCCACGGTCAGGTCCAGGTCGGGCGTCGTCATGACGTATCCGGCCCGCGCCACGACCTCGCGCCGCCAGCCATCGGGCATGCCAGTCATGTCGACGTTCTCTGCGTAGGCGAGCAGTCGTTCTGCGACCTCGCGGGCGCTGGCGCTAAACAGGCGTCCGACCACGCACCCCGCTCGGGGAAAGTCGCGGTCGACCAGCTCGACGTGCACGGCTCCGTCGGGATGACCGAAGGTCACAGCGACCTTGTCAAACACGATGTTGTCACTCATGGGTACGCGGTCCTCCTATGCTTGCGCTCCTGCGCGTTGGTTAGCCTACGTTGGCTGGCGTCCAGGTCAAGGTCCGTCTTCGGCGTCTTCTCGCGCCTTGATCTCGGCGTACTCGCCCACCAGTGCATCGGCGATCAGGTGCACGTCCTCCATGTTGGGCGAGTCCAGCTCTTGGTTGCCCGCGATCTCCATGATCTCGCGCAGCCCCTGCTCGCACGCTTGCCGGCGCGCGCGCTCGTCCGCATGCAGACCTGCGGTGGCCTGCTTGGCCGCGAAATACCGGTCGCGGTCGCGGTTGCTGGCGCCCAGGGCCTGGCGCAGGGCCTCGATGACGGACTCGGCCTCGGCCAGTCGATGCTCAAAGTACGCGCGCTCGTCGACGGCGAGCCGACGGACGCGGGTGGGTATGTCTCGCGGTGTACTCATGGGTTTCTCAGGGCGTATTTGCTGTCCACGGTTGAGCTGACCCGCATGTGCCGGATCTCGGCGAGCAGCAGGTCCACGACGAGAAGGTGCGATGTCCCCTTGACCTCGGCGCCGACGTGAAAGCCGTCGCTGCTGAGGACGACGATGAAGTTTTGGCCGGTCGGCGAGGTCAGACACCGCACGCCGTGCGCTCGGTGCTGGTCGACGACCAGGTAGTCACCGTCGGTGGTCGATCTGGCGACCGCCATCAGCGAAACAGGTGCCGCGACCTCGCTGGCGTTCTTCTCGTTCATGGGTGGAGCTTGCCCCCGATCCGGCGAAGCTCTTCGGCCAACTGCGCGTGGGAACGCGCGCGCTCGTCGAGGATCGGGAGCGCGGCATCGATCCGCTCCGCGAGCGTCGCGTCGGGCATGTCGGGAAGGCCCCAGACGCGGGTCAGCATGCGTGTCACGACAGTCCCGTCAGGCGCCGACGATACGTCGCTGAGCGTGGTTCGGACGCCATCAAGACGACCGGCAGCCGCCTCGATGGCGTCCGCCTGCGCCTGGTTCTCGTCGGCACACTCGATGATGAGCGCGCGTTCCTCGGGTGTGAAGTCGTCCGAGGTGAGGTCTTCGATCGGCTTTGCGTGGTGGAAGATGCAGAGGGGAAGAGGCATCGGTCAGTATCTCTTGGCCGAGAGGATCGTGATCACGGCGTCGGCCAGCTCGTGGTTTTGCGTGGCGTGGTCGCGGATGTACCGGCAGACGGACACGACGTCCCATACAAGGTGGCTGGCCCGAAACTGCACCTTGGGCAGCTCGGGGACGCCGCAGAGCATCGCAAGCCGGTTGAGCATGTTGCAGGACTCGGTCAGGGCGTCTTGCCAGGCGCGCTGCTGGTCCTTGTGCAGGGCGCCGACGGCGATCGCCATGTTGTTCAGGTCGTCAATGTGAGTCTCAGGCACGTGGCGCCCCTTCCTTTTGTCGAGCAGCCCGGTGGGGCCATGTAGGTCAGCGCTGGCATGCAGGTACTTCCTTCGGGGCGAGTAGACAGAACGGTGATTATATCGACTCGCTAATCAGCCCCAGGTGGGCCAGGGGCTCCGCGGGCGAACTTAGGGGCATTTTGGGGCTTGCGCAACCGTTTTCTTAGAAGTATCTTAGAATCCGTGAAAGAAAAGGCCTCTGAGGCCCGCATCGCAGCGCTGGAAGCTCGGGTCGCCGAGCTGGAGGTCGAGCACCAGCAGCTGTGGAAGGTGATGCGGGGCGAACTCGCCATGGACGGCCAGACCCCACTGCAACCCAACCCCCGCGATACCAAGCGCGACGCCATGTCAGCGGTCGCCCGCAAGCGGCTGCGACAACAGCAAGCCGCCCACGCCCGCGCCAGCAAGCCAAAAGGCAAAGGCAAAGGCGCCGTGAAGACCAAGCAGATGCAGCGCAAGCTCAAAAAACAAGCCGGAGAAGCCTCCTGATGCAGCCGACGACGTTTTGCGCGCGCATGGTGCTGGCGGATAGGGCCCGTTTCATCGCCAGGCTTTGTCCCGCGATGACGTGGGCGGACTGCCGCAGGGCCGCCGCCAGGCTCGACACGCACGGAGGGGAGCCCGTCAGTGGGAAGCGGTGACCCATACCCCACGCAGCCTGACCCGCGCTCAGTCGCAGACAGGCTCGCCGCCGAGAAAACGCGTCGCGTCGCAACGGAGGCCAAGGTCGAGCACCTGCGAGCTGAACTGGAGAAGGCCCTGGAATTTGATGAGCAAGGCCTCTTTGATGCGTACTTAGAGCTGCAATCTGACAATGGCAGACTCATCCGTGAGAAGGGCCTTGCGGTCAAGCGCGCCGAGAAGGCCGAGGCCCGTCTGGCCGCGGTGATAGACGCTGTAAATAGCGAGTTACGGGACTCGGGCGGAGGCTTCCGTCTTCGGCCGGCACTCCAGCGCATCCGGGACGCCGCTACTGGCGGTGAGCGGGTGGTCGATGGCGAGTGAAACTGTGACCGCTACCGTCGACGTCGACCACGTCGAGCGACAGTTGCTTGAGGCGGTCTCGTCGCCCGGCTTCGGCCCGATCGCCAGTAACGGGCTTCTTGCGGTCCGGGCCCTCCGCGTCCAACTCGCTCGCGTCACCGCTGAGCGGGACAAAGCCGAGAAGCGCCTGGCCAAGATGATGGCTGCGTGTGACCGCGAGTACGTGGACAGCATGGCCGCCTACGCGTCGGGGGCGCTGAACAAGCTCGCGGCAGAGGCCGCTGAGCGCATCCGGGCCGCCGCTACTGGCGGGGAGAACGACGCGTGAAAGCCACCGACGATCTGCAACCCTCGGAGCGCAGCTGGCTCGGCGAGTTGGCGGACGCGATCGTCCGCTTCGGTCTCCTAATGCTCGTTTTGCTCGTCACGCCGCTGCGATGGCTTTCTCAGCGCACAAGAAAGGACGAAAGACCATGACCAAAGGTGACGCGATCTACTTCGACCCCCACGACGAGCCCCCGCACCCCGAAGTGCGCTTCGACACCTGGCAACCGATCGTGCCTGGGCTCGTGGAGGGCAAGATCGACACGAAGGTGCGCCGAGTCATCATCGACCGGCCGAACGAGAACGGCGCCATCGGGTTGACCGCCGAGCAGGCGCGCGAGCTGAAGATCTGGCTGGACTACGCGTGGTCGATGCTGCGTGCCGTCACGCAGCTCCCAGGTGGCAAGACCCTGAGCGACGAAGAAGTCCAGCGCCGCGTCGCGGCCTGGGATTGAGGAAAGCGACATGGAAGACGACATGAACGACAGCGGGGAAGCACCGCGCAGCTACGAAGACCTTCCCGAGGTCGAGTCACCCTGGGCCGAGATCATTGACCTCGGCACCTCGATGGCGAGGGCGTGGATCATGATGTTGGCGCCTGACGCATACACGCGATTCGGCGACCAGTTTCTGGATACGCTGCGGGGCACCGGCGAATGGCTCAAGCTGGCAGACGCGCGGCGCGCTCGGATGCGAGACCCGCTGACCCGGCTGCCCTGGGGCGAACAAGTCGACCTGGCGCGCTGCAACAACATCCAGATTGACCACCTCACGCTCACCCGTGGCTGGGAAGATGAGGCACAGGTCATCGACACCGGATGGTCCGTCCAGCTGTTCAACGTGCAGCACAATATTCGCATCGCAGCCAGTCGCCCGCTGATGAAGACCCACGAGGCCGCCGAAGACCTGGCGGACACGATTGCCATCGTTCGTGCGCACGGGCTCCAGACGGGCCGTTTCCCGACCGAGATCTCCTGGGACGACGTCCGCTACTTCCAAGAGAGCAAGAAAGCGATCGACGACACCTCGACCTGACACGCTTCGTCTGAAATAGACAGCCGAGCGCCCGGAGGCACCCAAAGGAGCTGAGCGAGCCGTGCACTACAAGACCCCCAGCAGCCCCAAGCGAGCCGCAGACGATGAGACACCCACGGGAACTACGCGCGCCAAGAAGTTGAAGCCCTCCAACAGGCCCAAGCGAGCCGTCAACGACTAGACACCCTCGATTCCGAAGCGAGCTACGCGTGAACAGGCCCCCGTACACTAAAAGCGCGCCTCAGCCCCCAACACGAAAAAAGGAACGATCATGACCGACAAACTCAGCGACAAGATCATCGTGCCCGGCGGACCTGCCGTCGACGGCGTGACCAAGGACCCCCAGCTCCTGGCCCGTTGGGTCACCGAGACGATCGACGAGATCGTGCAGCAACAGCGGACCGCCGACCAGCACGTCACGCTGCCCGCCGGCAAAAAGCGCGACGAGATCATCGCGGGCTTTTTGCAGACCGCCGAGATCGTGACGCGGCACAAGGACAGCATCGTCGCGTACTGCATGTCGGGCATGGGGATCCCGGCGCACCGGCAGATGGTGCAGATGACGACCCAGGCCCTGCTCGGCGCGTGGACGCAGGGCTACGGCGCCGCCATGCGCGACGCCAAGAACGTCGCCGAGAAGGCGGTCGCCGATGCCAAGCAGGACGCGCCGCGCGAAGTCCCCGAGCTGGACCTCGACAAGCTCACGAACAAAAACTGACGCCAGTGGCTCATAGACGCCCAGGGTAGACCAGCGCGCCGACGAGGAACAGACACCCATGTGAACCAAGCGTGCCAGACCACGCAAGACAACCTTGCGGAAGTAGCGAGCCATGAATTTGTAGGCCACCATCATGACGAAGCGCGCCGCATAAAAACAGACAACCACCATGCGAGAGCGAGCCAAACCACGACGTCAGTGCCAGAAGTGCCCCTGGAAGGTCGACACAGATCCGCACGAGATACCGAACGGCTACTGCGTCGACAAGCACCGGGGGCTTCGCAAGACGATCGCCCCCGGTGCTTCCCTCGACCGGATCGGTGCGCCGTTGCAGATGATGGCCTGCCACGAGACGGGCGCTGGCGCCGAGCTTGCGTGCGTCGGCTGGCTACATCATCAGCTCGGCGCGGGCAACAACATCCCCCTGCGCCTGGCCGCGATGCGGGGCCACGTCGACACGAACTACGAGCTGGTCGGCGAGCAGCACGAGCGCTTCGAAGACACCCTGCCGGAGGACCCATGAGCACTGCGATCGCCGAGTACGGACACCCGAGATACCGGAAAAAGCAAAAACGACGCGTCCGTCGCTCGCTGCGAGGCCGACTGCGCCGGGCCTGGAACAGCCCCGAGATCAAGTACCTGCGCAAGCGCTCGTTTCGCTGGACTCGTCTGAAGGGCAACGAGTGCTGGGCCTACGTGGTGCCGCTTCCGGTCTTCAACTTCACCGTGCTCTGGTACGAGCCTGGGGACGGTCTTTCGGCGCACGCCGACGACGTGGCGCCGCACGCTCCGTTTCATGTCGGCACCCACGTGCGCGTGAACTACGTCTGGCGAGAGGCCACCGAAGGCGGTCTGTTTTGGGTCGAGGACCCGCACTGGCATCGCCAGCTCACCGACCGCCTGTCCGTCCTGGGCGCGAGCGAGACGCTGCACGGCGTGACCACAGTGGCTGCGGGGCACCGGGTGGTCTTGTCGGCCGGAGGGGTCGTGCTGTTCCCGCTCGACAAGCTGCTCGACCACCCGACGTGGGGTGTGTTTCGATGATCGTCGTGTCGAGCGACAAGCGAAAGCAGGCCTGGTACGACGTCACCTTCTCCGTCGCATGCCTGGCGATCGGCGTGCTGTTTTGCGTCTTTTTCGGCGGCCCTTGGCTGTGGCTCGTGCCCTTGCAAGTCGTGGCCGCCATCTTCCTCTTGACCCACGCGCTCCGCGACCTAAAACGATACCGAAGGCAGGAGCCATGACGGATCAGGATGACCGTGCGGCGGACGAGACGGTCCCCGACATCAACGAGAAGACTCGCCAGACACTGATCGGCGGCGCGATCGACCCCCAGCTGTGCCGTCGCTCGGCCGCGTTCTACATCGAGCCGACGACGTGCCGCGCCGTGTACGTCGAGATCCCCGAAACGCCGTGCCCGCGTTGTGGGACGCCGATGCAGCTGTTTGAGCCCAAGGGCCCCTACGCGCCGGGCCCGTACCGTCAGTGCGAGCAGCCCGCGTGCGTCGAAGCGGTCCGCGCAGGCATGGCCGAACGCGCCAAGGATCGAGCCCCAAAAAGCAACTACATGCGCGGCTACAGGCGCCGGAAGAAGACGGACTGACGATGCCCATGATCCACCCGATCTCGTTCACGACGGACATGGTCCTGGCGATCTTGGACCGTCGCAAGACGGTGACGCGCCGGCTGATCAAGCCTGGCCATGTGCGCATGCACCAGGGCGAGCCGATGTTTTGGACCGGTGCCCAGGTCGGCTACGGCTGGGAAAAAAACCCTACCCGCACGACCGTCTACGGCGGCCCTGGCGACCGTCTGCGAGTCCGCGAGGCGCACATGCACGCCGAGCTGGTGCACTGGCCCGACCTGCCGCACGTCCGTGCGCCCGACACGGGCGAGCACGCGGGCAAGGTCGTGTTTTTCAAGGCGGGGTTCGACCGGACGCCGCCGCATCGGTGGCGTCCCCCGATGTTCATGCACCACTGGGCGTCGCGCTTGCACCTCCAGATCGTCGACCTCCGCGCCGAGCGGCTGCGCGAGATCAGCCACGCCGACGCGCTGCGTGAGGGCGTCGAGCCCGACACGCCTGGGGACTCTGCCGTAACCCCGTTCGCGCGGCTGTGGGACCAGATCAACCGCAAACGCCAGACCGAGTTCGACGCGACCTGGGCCGGCAATCCGTGGACGTGGCGGATCGAGTTTTTCTTGTGCGCCGACTACTCGGAGCGGGGGAACCCAGTCGCGCCGGAGAGAGCGGGAAGTAGGGAGTCGAACGATGCCCCGTGAACAGATGACCGACGCGCAGGCCAAGGCGCTTGCCGAGCTGGAACACAGATCGCTGGCCACGCTGATCCGGATCTGGAAGGGCGACTGGCTCTCGGTCCATGCCGTGATCATGGTCGGCAGCCCCAACCGCGACTGCGAGCTGCACCAGCTTTTGGTGCAGCGCTACGACGTCATGCCGGACGGCACCGTCGACGAGGACGGCGAACCCTACCCCCTACAGCCCGTCCGCGGGTACAGGAGAAAGCTGTTTTTCAGATGACCAAAGGCCTTGGGAAAAACGCGCTGCCCAGCAAAGGCGAGGGCGCGCCGACGATCGCCCAGCAGCGCATGCTTCAGTGGCTCGCGCAGCACGACGGGACCTGGTTTCGCGTCTGCGGTCCGCAGTTTTGCCAGGCCAAGGGCCTCGTCGCGCGCGGCTTGGCGCAAGAGCGCAACCGCGTCGTCGGTGGCGAAAAGCTCTTTGAAGTGCGCGTCAGCTCGGCCGGCAAGGTCTGGCTAGTGGAGCGAGGTATGGAGTCTCCATGACGCGTCGAATTTCGATCGTACAACGGGCGCACACGTCCGCGTTCGCGGCTGGTGCCTTCGTGGGCGCGTACCGACTCGGGCGGTACGAGGCCCTCACGGGTGTAAAGCTTCAGGTCCCGGCCGCGGAGCTAATGATGTCCATGATCGATCTACTGGCCAGCAGTTCTACGAGCCTGCGCCGGTCGTTTTCCCTGGGAGTGACTTACGCTGAGGCGTACTGCTCCGTGCAAGTGAAGGACAACCATGGGAAGCCGTGAGGGGATCGAAAAGACCGCGGCCAAGCGCATAGGCGTTTCGCACCGCGAGTGGAAGCGTCGCGTCGACTCTGGTCAGAAGTGGTGCACAACGTGTAAGCGATGGCTGGCTGTATCATCCTTCGGTTCGGACGCCTCGCGTGGCGACGGGCGAAAGGCGAACTGCCGTGACTGTGCGAACGAAATAGCCCGAAGCTCTTACTTTCCTCGTCCTCGACCAAAACCTGGTCGCGCCTTTGTGCCTGCTCGGGATAACGACAAGAAGCAGGCTCGACGGCGGGTCAATCACCTTGTTGATGTTGGAATCTTGCCGCGCCCCAACGACCTGCCTTGCAAAGACTGCGGCCACCGGCATACCCGTGGGGGGATGCGCCATGAGTACGACCACTTTCGTGGATATCACTCCGATCATCACGAAGACGTTGAGGCGGTATGCGTCAGCTGCCACCGGGAGAGAGAGCGACAGAGGAATGGGTGACAAGACAAAAATAGAATGGTCGGATGCGACGTGGTCGCCCGTAACGGGATGCACGAAGGTGAGCACGGGGTGCAAAAACTGTTACGCAGAGCGCATGGCTCAACGCTTGCAGCGAATGGGCGTGGCCAAGTACCAAGACGGCTTTGCCGTTCGCTTGCACCACGACCTGCTCGACCAGCCGCTACGTTGGAAGCGTCCGCGCAAGGTGTTCGTCAACAGCATGTCCGACCTGTTCCACGAGGACGTGCCCTACGAGTTCATCGCCGTGATCTTCGGCGTCATGGCGGCGGCGCGAGACCACACGTTTCAGGTGCTCACGAAGCGCCCGCAGCGGATGGAAGCTTTTTTCAAGTGGCTTGGTCGTCGCCCCGTCGGCCAAATGTCGCCGGGCGTGTACTGGCAGACGCTGTACGGTTTCGTGCGCCAGGCCGAGCTGGGCAAGCCCCGCGACATCGAGCTGCGCATGGCCAGCCCATGGCCCTGGCCGCTCCCGAACGTCTGGCTGGGCACGAGCATCGAGAACCGCGACGTGCTGTGGCGCATGGAGACGCTCAAGCACACGCCCGCCGCAATCCGGTTCCTGAGCTGCGAACCGCTGCTCGGCGACCTCGGTCAGATCGACCTGGACCAGATCGACTGGGTGATCGCAGGCGGCGAGTCTGGGCCCAAGGCGCGGCCGATGCAGCCCGAATGGGCCCGATCGATCCGCGACCAGTGCGCCGCGCAAAAGGTCGCCTTTTTCTTCAAGCAGTGGGGCGGGATCAACAAGAAGGTCGCCGGCCGCGACCTGGACGGACGCACCTGGGACGACTACCCGAGTGCACGTGTATGAGCGAAGACAAGAAAAACGTCACGCGAATGAGACTGTGCAAGCACTGCGGGAAGGTGATTCGCAAAGGCGAGCAGTACCGAAGCATCCCGACACCGACCGGGACCTGGGACGTCCACGTCGCGTGCCTACACAAGGGGACTGGCCGTGACTGACCCCATCCGATACCGCGTGGGTTGGACCATGGGCTGCACGGAGGGTGCACAATGAAGCTCTACATCGTCTACTGGGAGCGCCACGACATGTTCGAACACGGCACCATGATCGTTCGCGCACGCGACAAAGACGCGGCGATGTCGAGGTGTCGAGACCGCCTCGCCGACTCCCTGTGCAGCGAGCGTCTCAAGCGGGTCGGCCTCGGCGCACGCGAGCTGACCACAGATGGACCCGAGGCGATCTTGCTCTCCATCACAGAGGATGCGTGACCATGGACGAAGACGACCTGAAGCTGACCGTGCACCTGTGCGACCCTGACCCGGCTCACATCGCCAAATACCAGTCGTGGATCGACGACCAGGCGCGAGCGGACGAGCTTGCCAAACAAGACCACGAGGCCCGGATCAGTGGGCGCTGCGACGGCTGCGGTGCGGACGTCGGCGAACAGCAGCTCAAGCTGTACGGCGGCGACGCGCTGTGCAAGGCGTGCATCGACGTGCAGCTTGAAGCGGACACGTATTGACACCGCGGCCATGCGGCCGTAAGACGAACAGACCCCAGGAGGGCCCGAGAGGCAGCGACGCCTCACCACAACATCGAGCCTTGGCTCGACCAAAAACGAGGACAGGATGACCGACGACACTCAGGAGACGACCCAAAAACCCGACGACCAGCCCATGGATGCGCAGCAGCTTCTGCTCCACGAGGTCAAGTTCTTCTACGACTTGCAAAAGCTCCGGATCTCGGCTGGCAACCGCAAGGTGAGCGAGGCGGTGCAGTTGGAAAAGCGCTCGATCGACTACCTCGACCAGCGCTCGGACCTGTTCAAGACGATGGAGCGCAAGTCGCTGAGCGAGATCAAGCGCCTGCTCAAGCACCACCCCATGTGGCCGTGGCTGCAAAAGCAAAAGGGCTGCGGCCCGACCATGGCCGGCGTGATCTGCTCCACGATCGACATTCACCGAGCTGGCACCGTCAGCGCCCTGTGGGCCTACGCCGGCCTGCACGTCAGCAACGAGACCGGTCGCGCGCCAAAGCGAAAGCGCGGCGAGAAATTCAACCACAACCCGTTTTTGAAGGCGAAGCTGCTCAAGGTGCTCGCCGACTGCTTCATCAAGTCCAAGTCGGACTGGACCTCGCACTACTACGCCTACAAGGCCCGCAAGCAAAACCAGATGGTGCCGGTGTGCATGGCGTGCGGGGGCAACGGCCACCTCAAGGACAAGACGCCATGCAAAAACTGTGGCGCGACCGGAGGCCCCGCCCCCTGGGGGGCCAGCGATGCACACAGAGATCTCGCCGCGCGGCGCTACATGATCAAATCGTTCTTGCGCGAGCTGTGGACCGAGTGGCGAAAGGCCGAGGGCTTGCCGGTCGGCGAGACCTACGCCGAGGCCTACCTGGGTCGCCGCCACGGCGACCACGGCGGCACGATGCCCGAGCATCGAGAAAGCCGCATGCACTGATGCCGTTTTGCGAGACCTGTGGCCAGTTCTATCTATCGTCGCGCGGACACGCGTGCCCACCTGTGCACCTGGTTCGCAACGTCGAAGAGCTGGGCGAAGACACCTGGGACGACGCAGCGTCGGTCCATGCCACGGATTGTGAGGATGCGGCCGAGCGACGGGCGAAGTCGCTGTGCGAGGGAGACAGCGACTGGTACGAGTGCTTCGAAAACGGCGGCATGGACTTCGATGTTCGCGCGCCTGATGGCCGTATCGTCTCCGTGCATGTCTACGGCGAAGTCGTCATGGAGTTTCACGCGCACGAGAAGAGGGCGGACGAACCTCAGTGAACACCAGGATCTGTGGTCTCCATCAGCCGAAGACACATTTCCATGTGCTGCTCCGCCAGCTTCTCGATGTCCTCGGCGTGCAGCGGGAGCCCGATCTGCCGAAGCATTTCGGCATGCTCCCGAAGCATCCGGTACGTCCGGCCGCACAGCTCGGCCACGTCTGACATCACCGACATCGCGTCCCTAGCTTAGCAACCCGTTGCCTCAATCACCAACGAAGGATCCCTATGACCCCGTACAACAACGAAAACGTGCACCTGACCTTGAGCGGTTACTGCCCCGTCCAGGGCGAAGGAACGCTGGCGCTCGACGGCACCTTGTACCACGTTTACTTCCGATCTCGCGGGACCGGATGGTCCTTGGAGGTCAGCCGCGACCCGAAGCAAGAAGATCTCGTCTGCCGCTTCGACGGCCTGGAGTACGGCTGGCCCGACGCAGGCTGGATCGAGGACGACGACGTCCACGAGATCTTGGACTGGGTCTTGCCTCGTGCCTTGGCGGTTGTGCAACGCGGCGGCTACAAACCCTACGACCACGGCATCGACGTGGACGCGTTCGACAAGGATCGGGTCGAGCGGCGCAAGCAGACGTCAAAGGATCTGAACGGGCTACGGTTGGCGATCAAATGCGCCACCGACACCGAACAGTGGCAGCTCCACGCCATGCGGGACTGCGGCGTCGACGAACTTTTGTGGCGCGCGATGATCGAGATCGAGAACATGCAGGTCGACCTCGACCAGGCGCGCGAGCAAAACGCGACCCTGAAATCTGAACACGAAGAATCCCTCAAACGTCTTGCCGTTCTCCAAAAGACGATTACCGAAGCATAGCGAGCCAGGGCAGAAAAGAAGACCGACGGCGAAAAGCGAGCCAGCAGATCCTAGACGAACGAGTAAGAAGAGCGAGCCGAAGTACAACAGCCTCACGTCCCCTCGAAGCGCGCCGAGGCAAAGCAGACCACCAGATTTTCGAAGCGAGCCAGTACGACAAAGACCACCAAGCGCGTGCAGCGAGCCAGAGTTTGATAGCCAGCCCAATTTCAAAAGCGAGCCGATGTACAACAGCCCCCCCCCTTCCCCTCGCAGCGCGCCTTCGGATGGCAGACACCCATATTCTCGGATCGAGCCAGAACAGGTGAAACAACCGCATTAGAAAAGCGAGCCGATCGCGTAGAGCCGACCATGATGTCGGAGCGAGCCAGAGAACGATAGCCATCCATCCACACCCAGCGAGCCGGGAACCCTGAGACAACCGCTTTTGGCAAGCGCGCCGAGGCAAAGTAGACGCCCCGATTTTCGAAGCGCGCCGAGCAACAACAGGCCACCGACCACCTCCAGCGGGCCAAAACGTGACAGTCGACCATTCGTCCACAGCGCGCCCACCTGCACGAGGGAACCGTAAGAAGACAGCGCGCCGAGAGAGGTAAGACCACCAGGGCCGTAGAGCGAGCCGTGATCCGCTAGTCACCCCTACGAGTCAAGCGCGCCGTCCAGCATCAGACACCCGCGTATCCATAGCGAGCCAGGGTCAACAGCCAACCGTATAACCAAGCGAGCCATGTACCCGTACCCCCACGACAACCACCGACCCCGCATCGTCGCCATCGAGGGCATCGACGGTGCGGGCAAGACCGCGCTGGCCAAGCAGCTCGTGCACCCGCTGTCCGAGTTCTACGAGAAGCTGGCGATCACGGCGATCTACCGGATCTCGCAGCGCGTTCGACCAGACGACCTCCGGCGCCAGTTCGGGCCCGACATGGACCCGATCGCCATGGAGCTGATCCTCGCCGGCCACAGACGTGACCAGTGGACTGACGTCTTGAACCAGGGGGCGGGCCATCAGGATCTCGTGATCATCGACCGATGGATAGCGTCGGCGATGGCCTACCACGCGGGCGAGGACTTCGCCTGGGTGGCGTCGATCCATGCGAGCGTGCCGATGCCCGACGTCACGTTGCTGCTCGACGTCGAGGTCGATCTTGCGCTGGACAGAAAAGGCGGCGACGCCGACCAGCTCATGCGCGCCCGCGAGCGATACAAAAAGCTTCTCCGCGAAGCCCACCCCGCACTGGGGCGGTGCTACGTTGTAGATGCGCATCAGCGATCGTCTGCGGTCTTGGAGGACTGCGTTTCGATCCTGCGAAAGGAACAGATCTTGTGACCGAACCGAACGTCAAACGCCGCCGCCCTGCGAATCCAGACGCAGACCAAACCCCGTCGCCCACACCCGATACGCCAAAGATCGGCCGCTTGTCACTGAGTCGACGAGAGGGAGAGGGCTTCAAGATCGGCGACAACGTCTACGTCGAGATCGCGGAGCTTCGCGGCCAGGTCGTGCAGCTCCGGATACACGCGCCACGCGACGTTGCGGTCGAGCGCTTCGAACGCGTGCACGGAGACGACTACTTGGAGAACGCGCTGTGACCCGAGCATCGGACCATCTTTTCTCGCGGTGGTGGGTCGCGCGCCACGGCCACCCTCCCTCGACGGCCAAGGAGCGGGCCGAGTACGAGCGTGCTTCGGCGATGTGGGCCGACATGTGGCAGCTTCAAGACGCGCCCGCGCAACCGTCGACGCCCGCGCCCATGGCCGCGATCGAGATCTTGCGCGAGGTGCAGGCCCAAACGTCTCGCCTCGGCGAGCACATTCACGAGCTGCTGGTGCAGCACGAGGACTACGTCGTCCAGGCGCTCGACGCTGTCGCCCAGCTGGTTCCCGATGACGTCCTCGCCCAGACCGCCACGCCGCAGCCGCCAATCGCAGACCCAGAAGACCTTCCGCTTCCCAACATCGAAAACATCCAGACAGGAGAACAACATGGCTAACCGACAGACTCGACGATCGATCAGCGTCAAGGGAGAGACCTACGAGCGGCTGCGCACCTGGTGCGAGCAGCACGACCGGTCCATGTCCGGAACCTGCGAGCAGCTGGTGACCGAGTTTTTGGACTCGCATGAGTTCCCGACGATCTCGCGCGACGAAGCGCTGGCGCGCCAGGCCGAGCGCGGCGACAAACCCGAGCCGCAGCCCGAGCCGGACAACACGCGCAGCGAAGAGATCGTCAGCCAGCACTTCACGTTCTGATGTCCACCTGCACGATCATCATCTTGTGCGCGGTCGCGGTCGACCTGGTGCTGTGGGGCGTCTTGTACCGCCGGCAACTCGTCGAAAACGTCCGTCTGCGAGAGCAGATCGAGGCGGACCGATGACGCGGCACCTCCACGTCGTTCGGGTGCCACCATGCACCCGCGAGGACCGGCGCCGGATCAGGTCGTACCTCCGGCGCCTGGTCGACAGTCTGGCCTGGTGCACGCTCGACCCCGAGCGCGACACCCAGGTCACCCTCGGCCACGTCGCGGCGATCACCAATTTGCTGCTGCGTGCCCAGCGGACGGCGCTGATCGCCGAGCTGCGCGAGCGCGCCGACGACCTGCGCAAAGATGGTGCCAACGACGACGAGCTGGTCGCGGCGGCCGAGCTGACCGACCTGGCCGACGACCTGCAAGACCGGCTCGACCTCGCGTGCGATACTGGGTCCGATGCAGCTGCTCGATGACCACCACCCGCTGCTGTGGCCGGTGAGCTGGCCGCTGGTCTCGCGCCCTCCGCAGTACGAGCCGGCGAACGCGCCGGCCTGGGCGGATGCCCGCTGGAGCCTCCAGCAGTCGCTGGCCATGCTCAACGCCGAAGTCGGCCAGATCACGTATGGTGGCCAGTACGCCGCGGTCTCGGTGATCTTCGACCTGGCCGGGGTTCGGCACTGCATCGCCTGCTGTGAGCAGCCCACTGTCCTCGGCAACCTCCAGTCGGTCGCTGGGATCGCGTCGCTCATCGTGGCGGCGCAGGAGGTCGACCGGGCTGCGGGCCAGGTCATGCTTCGGGCGCTTCAGAGCAGCAGCTTCGTGCCCTACGGGCAACGCCAACCCCACGGGCCTTCGTTCAGCGGTGGCGGCAAATTCCGCAACGGTCCGCCTCCGGGCGACTTTCCTCGCTGGCAGTGGGCGGCCCATGGTCAGCAGCCCTACGGGCGCGACCACGCCGAAAACCACGGCGTGCGCTACGACTTCGGACCCGAGCCGCGGCGCGACACGAAAAAAGAGCAGCAGCGCCGCCGAGAGGCGGCCCAGCGGGCGCGCGAGCGGGCCAGGATGACCAGGGTGCCCAAGTGGGCCAAGACGCTTGGCTTCGACCGTGTGCCTCGCTCGCTCGACGAGGTCAAACGCGCCTACCGGCGGCTCGTCAAAGAGCACCACCCCGACGCGGGCGGCGACGACGTGAGCATGCGCAAGATCGTCGACGCGTGGGAGCAGGCCCAGGCCTACTTCCAGCGAGCCCAGACCGCCTAGTCCCCACGAAGAGATGTCGCCACGGCGCAGGAGCGCCGACCCCAACCCCCCGAAACGTCGTCTGACATGGTGTTGGCACGTGTTTTGACGTCGACTGCCCCTATCTTCCCTCGCCAACCGACTGGTAGCCTGCCCAACCGGAGACGCACATGCAGCAGCTGTACGCCGCCACAATCAGCCTTCTGTCCGCCATCGTCCTGACGACCTGCTCATGCGAGCCGTCTCAGGACCGCCACGCCGCGCCGCACGTCGCTGCGCAGGCGAGCAAGCCCCCACCCGCGCCCTCGGCCGCCCCGAGCGTCCAGGCCCCAGAGCAAGACCCCGCGCCCCAGGTCGCCGTGGAGACGCCGCCAGACCCCTACGAGGGCTGGGAGCAGTGGTGCGCGCCGCGCATGGACGAGGTGGTCCACTGCGAGGACGCGACCGACTGCCCCGAGGACCCGTTCCACCCCGGCAAGCGCATGCGATGCGTGCACCCGTGGTGGGCCGCGAGCGACGAAGGCGGCGACGAGTATCGCGAGTGCCACCCCGCGCGACCGCGCGGCAGCGAGCGACGTTGGCGCAAGCAGCGCTTGCAGGCGATCGTCAAAGACCGCTGCCGCCCACGCAAGGGCTGTGACCGTGAAGCCCTCACCGCGATCTTGCAGCTGGAGGCGCTCAAAGAGTCGAGCTACCGCCCGTGGGCCCGACACCGCCTCAACGCCGATCTGGAGGCCAACGCGACCGCCTACTGGCGCATGGCCGACTACTACGGCCATGAGCTGGAAGGGCGCCGCCTGGTGCTCCACGACGAAGGCAACCGCCACTACCGCTACCACACGCGCTGGCGGACAGGCCTGGGCTACTTCGGCATGAACGCGGCAGGTTTCGCGTGGGAGTGGTCACCCGAGGCGCCCCCCGAGGTGCTGTGCCGCGAAGAGGTCGCCGTCGAGGTCTGGCTGCGCCGAGCCCGACGCGTCCACCGCAAACTGACCTCCGGTATCGACTGCGACCGTGACCCGGCCAACGGTCGAGAGTTTCACGGCACGGCCCGAGACGGCGGCGTGAGCTGGTACGACCTGCACAACGGCGTCAACGTCGGCAAGCTGTGCCCGACGACCAAAAAGCGCCAGGCAGCGTTCGTGCGGCGCGCCCAAAACGAAGACCTCGACCCCTGGGCCACGGTCAGCGCAGAAGACCTCGGCGAGCCCGTCGAGCGCTCCGACCAGCTCGACTGGTCCGAGCGGATCACGGCCAAGCTCGACCAGATCGAGCGACCGTGATAGCTGGACCACGTAGCGAGCGATTTGCTCTGAGGACGCGGGTGTCGCGGCCCCCTTGGACCTACTCCCGAGGGGGCCGCACTTTTTTTCGACCCCCCTTCTCATGCCCGCACCCTCCTGGTAGGTTGCCAGGCTGCTGAGAGGGAACCAGCAGTTATCGGGATGGGGCCGCCTTCGCTCTCGCGCGCGGAGGCGGCCCCGCTTTTATGCGCCGATGACGCTGCGTGATAGCATCGCTTCATGCCGCGCGTCACCGAAGCTGAGATCGACGGGCTCATCCCACCAGGAGAGACCTTCAACATCCCTTCGCTTCCCTACGATCCGTCGAACCTGATGGAGGGCGCGCAGCTTGGGCCCCAAGCGGCAAGAGACTACGCCGCGCTCGTCGCTGAAAGCAGCGTTTGGGCCAGCCGCGATATCTGCAAGACGAGCGCGATCGGTCGCGGTCTGCCGTGGGCGTCCAGCATGTTTCCTGGCGCCGTCGAAACGGTCAGCACGCAAGCAACCAAGCTGATGCCGGACATGTCTGCAACGCTCGCCGAAATCGCGATGAGCGCAAAGAGAGGTTTCGAACCTCTCATCGGCGAAGTGATCTCGGGGCTACGCCAAGGCCTCGCACCGCTTGGAAACGTGGTCGGGCGCGTCATGGGGTTCGTGGCCAACAACCCGCTCCCCACGGACGCGGTGCCGGTGTTGGGCGCGATCATTCGGGGCTGGACGGAACTGTTCGCGTCTGCATACCAGGCCGGGCAGCAAGTCTACATGGTCCAAGACCCGACGAAGGTCGTTCCCGCCTTCAGCCGAGACCAAGACACGTTCTACGCTGGCCTGATCCAAAGCGCCATGCGGGCCAACCCGCAGTCCCCCAACTGGACCCGGATCTTTTTGCCGCCTGCGATCCCAGACTACTGGCGTTGTGCGGGAGGCGGTGATTGGCCTTGCGAGAGCCCAGGCCTCCAGAGAGGTTCGTGGAACTTCGGGTTCAACAGCACGGTCTTGTGCACCAGCAGCGGGATGAACTGCGCGCCGTTTTGCGAGTACAACAACAAGACAAAAAGCAAGGCCGAGGTCAAGTACCCGAGCAGCATGTTCGGCTTTCAGTTTGGGTACGCCGACTGGCAGGGGGCAAACCCGTACACGACTCCGCCGAACTACACGCCGATGCTCTGGCAAACCCACACGGCCCTCGGTGTCGTACCTGGCAAGGCCGCGCCGCACATGACCGCGCTCGCCTCGCTCGCGTCGGGGTCTTCGGTGGTGGTTAGCGACTGGGGCACCAGCTTCCCAGCTGGCGGCGCCCTGGCGAACCAGGCGTGGCAGCTGGTGACCAACCCGTTTTCTCCGTACTGCTTCTCGGTCGACCCCAGCCAGTTGCGCCTGCGATGGCTGTACTACCTCGCCGGTTTTCGTCGTGGGCTGCACTGCACGTGGTCCGGCCCGCGCGGAAACGTGTACAGCCCCGCCCAGCGGGTGTTGACCGACGCGTTTTGCCGAAACAACAAGGGCGAAGTGATCGCTGGCGGCTTCATTCACCCCCAGGTCCGCAAGTCGATCGTCAACCACTACGCTGAAAAGACCACGTCGAATCCCGAGGGCTGCGGCCTTTTCGGATGGGAGCCTTGGTCGTCCAAAGATGACGCACTCTTGCGTGAGGGGTTCGCTCCTGGCGACATCGACTACTACATCGAGCGCTTCAACTTGGAGCAGTCCGGCGTGATCAAAGCGATCGACCAACTCGCAGAGATCCAGCGATACGCTGCCAGACGTCTCGTCAGCTCGGCCTACATCGGCGGCATGCTCATGGAGAGCACCTACGAAGATCAACGCGACGAAGCACTCTCCACGTTGACCTCAGAGAAAAACCCGGCAACGCTCTACGTCGACCTCGACCTGGTGCCCGACCAGCAGCTCCGCAGCCGCCTTGCGCAGATCCAGCAAGACGCTGCGCCGAAGGACCCAGCGTCGCTGTCACTGCCAAACGCACCCTACCTCGACCAAAATATTTTGAACGCGCGCTGGCAGCAGCTTCAGGTCAACCAAAAGCTGAACGACGCGCCGCCACTGGCCCCCATTGAGGGCGTTTTACTGAGCCAACGCAAAAAGCCTGCGCCGACAAGCACTGGCGTCACGCCCGAAAAGGCCGTCGCGGCTGCGGCAGCCGTGGGCCTTGGCGTCTTGGCGTTGCGGAACCTACGTTGATCGGATGAGCTAGCTCAGCTCGGTTCTCGTGACCGGGAACCCGAGCCGTTCGGCCTCGGCCGCCACGACGTCGATCGATACAGGCTGCACGTTGTTGAGCGGCGGCGTTGTTCGCTGTGCCGACGATACACGGCGCGGCGAAGTCTTCTTGGAATTGCCAGCGTGGCTCAGGCCGTACAAGCCGACTGCGACGCCCGCGATCCAAACCCATGTCGGCACTTTGCGCACGTCACACCCCCAGTACGGCACCGATCGCGGCGCCCAGGATCTTGGCCACGCGCTTGGTCAGGTCGGACAAGGCGTCCGCGATCTCAAACCTTCGCTTGGCGATCTCGTGCAGGCGCTCGGTCGTGCCGTCTCGATACGCCTTCCACTCGTCGTCCGTCATGTTGCGGACGACCGCGATCTTCGCTGAGATCGGATGGCCGGCCGCCAGCTCGCCGCCGATCTCTTTCAGCTCGTCCACCGTCAAGTCGAGCAGGTGATCTCGGTACTGGTCCCACCAGTCTTTCGCGTTGCCCCGCAGCTCGCGCTTGACGTTGCGCCAGACCTCGTCCCCGATGCCGTCACCCATCGTCTTGGTCTCCGGCGTCCGGGTCTTTGCCCTTCACGATGTCGTCGAGCAGCTTGGCCTGCTCCGCCATGGCGTCGAGGTCGGCCTGGGTGCACTTGCCGGAACCGTACCCGTCTGCGGCGCACGACTCAGCGATGACCTGGGCCTGGATCCGGTGATCTTCGACGGGGCCTTTGAGCTGGGCGGCCAGGCAGCCGCACAGCGCCAGCGGAACGATCAAGAGGAAGGGCCTGCGCATGGTCCGCATGCTAGCAGATCTCGGGCAACGTCGTGCATCTTTCGCTACTATGCGCACGTGCGCATAGTCCTTTGCATGATCGTCAAAGACGAAGAGCGAGTCATCGCTCGTTCGTTGGCCTCCACGAAGCCCTACATCGACGGCTGGGTCGTGTGCGACACCGGGTCCTCGGACCAGACCAAAGCGATCGTCGAGCGCGAGCTTGGCCACCTGCCTGGCATGTTGCTCGACCATGGCTGGGTCGACTTTGGGACCAACCGCACCCAGGCCATCGAGGCGGCAAAAGCGTTTGCGGAGGCCAAGGGCTGGGACGACGCCTGGGCGCTGACGGTCGACGCCGACGACCAGCTCGACGTCCAAGGCGAGTGGCCCCCGAATGTCGATGCCGAGGCAGTCATGCTGGAAAACGAAGCCGGCACATCGAGCTGGTGGGCATACCAGCTGTTCAACTTGTCGCATGACTGGGAGTACATCGGCGCCACGCACGAAGTGCCAAGGCGCTGTGACACGAAGAGGATCGATGCGATCCGTTCGTCCGTCGCCCGCACAAAGATCGGCGGCGACGGCCGCCGTCGCGCCACGAAGACCAAGTTCAGCGATGACGTTCGGATGTTGCGAGCGCACTTGGAACATCGGCCAGACGACGCTCGCTCATGGTTCTACCTGGGCGAAAGCTTGCGCTTCTCTGCCGATGAAATGGCCGTCGACGAGCAGACCGCCGTCTTGCGTCAGGCCGTGCGCGCCTACGAGCGCCGCGTTCAGCTGGGGGGATGGTCCGAAGAGCAGTGGTACGCGGCCTACCAGATGGGGCGTGTCCTCCGGCGACTGGGAGAGATCGAGCAGGCCATACAGGTGCTGACCTCCGCGTTCGAATCGCGTCCGTTTCGCATGGAAGTGCCCGTCGAACTTGCCGAGATCTATCGCCATCAAAGGCGTCATGGGATGGCCCGCGTCTTCGCTGACCTGGCGCTGTGCTCAGGCGTGCCAAGCGGTGACGTGCTGTTCATTGACGAGACCGCGCATCAAGGATGGCGCGCTGCGATGGAAGCATCTTTGTCCGCGCACAACCTCGGCGACAACGATCGCGCCGCGGCGATCACCGAAGCGGCGATGCTTGGCCCAATGCCGCAGTTTGCACGAGATCGCTTTGCGTCGAACATGCGCTTTTTCCGGCCCTCCCTTGCCTCACAGTACGACTACAAGACCAGCGAACGTCCGTCCGTGCCGATCGACGTGCTTGTGCCCGAAGAGCCACCACCGAGCACTGGGAAGATCTCCGTGCTCATGACGGCGCACGGCACCGCTGACTATCTCCAAGACGCGATGCAAAGCGTGCTCGACCAGGAGCTTCCGAACGGTTGGGAGCTAGAGCTGCTGGTCGGCGTGGACGACGACTACGCATGCTTTCGCGTGGCTTACCCGATCGCCGACCGAGACAGCCGCGTTCACGTGCACACGAACGGTCAGAACATCGGCACCTACAATACCCTCAACAAGCTCATCCGTCTGTCCACCGGGGGCTTCATCGCCATCTTGGACAGCGACGACATCGCCAGGCCCGGTCGCCTTGCGGAATCGATCCGCATCTTGACCGCGAGGCCTGACATCGACCTCGTGGGCTCGTGGTACGCGAAGGTCGACGAGCAGCTACGCCCGCTTGGCGTGGTCAAAGACGGCGACAACATGAGCCACGGCACATGGTGCGCTCGCCGCTCGGCCTACGAAAAGATCGGTGGATACCGAGGCTGGCCGTGCGGTGCCGACTACGACTTTTTGGTCCGCGCGCGCAAGGCCGGACTCAACGTGCAGCGTGTGGCCACGATCTGGCAGACGTACCGCGTTCGCAAAAACTCTTTGTGGCATGACCAGAGCACCGGCCCCAAAAGTGAGCCGCGACGTCGCTCCGACAAGCTCACGATCGAGGAAATGGGTTCTGGTCGGCCGCCGTCGATGGGCGACCTGTTCACAGTTGAGCAAGAAGCTCAACCGTGAACGAACTGGTGTTCGCCAACGACTGCAAAAGACCTGCGCCGCCTCAAATCTGCACGATGTTCACGCCGATCACTTGTCCGGCTGCGGCCTGCCAGCCCCCTGGGGGGGGAAGTCGCCCGATTGATCGCCTGCTTGCGAGACACAGGGACTCGTGCGTCGCCGCGGTGGGCGCCTTGATGACAATCCAGTTGGGGATCAGGGAGTTGGCGGGCGGCAGGTTCAACGTCGAAGCGCCACCGCCGATGTCGACGACGACCATATCGTCATCGACCGACACCGCGGTGACACCCGCACCGACGACGCGTGGCGGATTCGCTCGGTTGATCGCTTGCTTGCGAGACGTGGCCTACGCGCCCGGCGAAACCCCTGGCACTTCGACGATGTTGACGCATGCGACAAAACGGAAAGTCCCGCCTTCAATCACGACCTGAAGAGTAGCCCAAAAGGTGCCAAGGTCCGCAAAAATCAACGGGTCAATGATCGGATTTACGGCACCAACCGTAGTGTCTTGGGTGATCGTCGTGTTCGTTGGCGCGACGATGCTTGGCGCTGCACCGATCGGACGGATGATCGTGAAGTTTTGGAGCCACGAGATCGAGCCAGGCGTCGTGGGCCCGAGCAAAGGGATACGCGTGCCGCTGCACTGCACCTGGGCGAAGTATTGCTTGCCCTCTTTGATCTCAAAGCAGCGCGTGCTCCCGTTACGTTCGAACTGCTGGACATCCGGCGGAGGCTCCTGGCTCTCCAGCTTCAGCACCAGCTCAAAACACTGCCCGAGCTGGTCATCCTCAAGCGACAGGTTCGTCGGGAAAAGGCCGCAGCTGTGGACGTCGCTGCTGTTGCCTCGCGGCTCCGCTTCGCCAGCGGCGCTGAGCAAGCGAGCTTGCGTGCACGCCTCGGCAAGACCTGTGTTCAAGCGGAACGTTTCCAGGTTGACGCCGCCCGCCGTAGCAAACTCGGGCATGTTGGCACCCGGTCTAAGGGAGCTACAATCGACGACGAAAGGCCCACTGCCGGAAGGCCAGGAAATGATCGGATCTGTCTGATTTTGGAACTTGCAATCGAACAATCGACTTGCAGGAGAATCAGAAAGCACCGCAAAACAAGGAGCCGACTCGGTTTCAAAACGGCAATCGAAAGCGTCGATAGCCGCGTCGATAGTGGCGACTTGGCCTACAAATCGACAGTCTTGAAAGCCTATGCTTCCGGATACGGCGACCGCGGAAAAATTGTCCGGGGAGATGTTTTCGATGAGCGTTCGGTTGAAGCATCGAACCTGTACGTTGGCCGCTTCTTGCGAAAAGGCTTGCAGGTTCGGACCGAGAAAAGATTCTTGTCTTACCTGGCAATCGTCGAAGTCGACTTGACCAAAGTTCGCGCCGTGGATCCGGACAGCTGAGGAAGTTGGCGATGTTCCCTGGCTTACAAAGCTGCATCGTCTCACTGTGACGAAGCCAGAACTGCTGAAGTCGAAATCGGCAGCCGGAGCATCTTCTTCCTGAAAAAATGAGATCTCTTCAACGCCGATCGGCAAGCCAGTGCCAGACGGCGCGATGGAAAGCGTGCCCTGGATTCGCGTCAGGTTGATCTCGGAAAAACCTCTAAGTGCAACACCATCGGTGATGGTTACGTTCTCGGTGTAAGCACCAGGTAGTCCGACGACGATCTGCGGCTGGTCTGGGTCGGAAGCTGCTGCGTTGATCGCGTCTTGGATACGCGTCGCGCCGCTGTTGAAGACGGCGTTGCTGTTGTCGGGTCCGAAGCTGTACTTGAAAAAAGGTCCGAAGTCGGCGAAGCCGAACGCAGCCACGACTTGCCAGTTCGCCGTGTCGCTTTTGATGACCAGCCAGGCGTTGTTCTGGATGGCCACGACGCTGGCGAAGCCGTCGATCGTCTCGCCGCCTGTCGCGTTGATTGTGACGTTGTTGCCGCCGGCCTGCGGCATCTTGATGTAGATGATGTTCGGCGCCAGACCCAAAGTCGGATCTGCGTTGGCCCGAGGCAGATTCAGCGTCACGGCGCCTGCCGTGCTGTCCGCGATAATGATGTCCTCGTCGAGGTCGACCGCGAACACGCCCGGTCCGGCTACCGTGCGTGGGTAGTTCGAACGATTGATCGATTGCTTACGTGTCATGGCATGCGCTCAGCGGACTTACTGGAGGATGACCTCGATGATGTCGCTGTTGACCAACAAGAATCCGAACGTGAGTGTGGTTCCGGCTGCGTTGATCGCCACCTGAGCTGGCGCGACGACCGGCGGGATCGCCGATTGTTTCGCCAGCTCGTTGCCGTTCACCAGGACGGCGACGTCAGTAACGAACGACGCCCCAGTGGGTAGCGTGGCGGGCAGAGCTGGCGTCGCAACGTCGACGCGGGTCGCGTTGAGCTGAGCGACCGTCCGAGTAGTCGTCAGCACCAGCGGCGGGAACGCAGGGATCGCAGACTGAGTGCCAGTGACCGGGCCGGTCGGGCCCGTCGGTCCGGTCGCTCCCGTCGGTCCCGTCGGTCCCGTGGCTCCCGCGGCACCGGTCGCTCCGGTAGGTCCGGTCGCTCCCGTGGCACCAGTCGGGCCCGTGGCCCCGGTGGATCCGGTTGCTCCGGTCGGGCCGGTCGCTCCGGTTGCTCCGGTCGGGCCGGTCGCTCCGGTTGCTCCGGTCGCGCCGGTTGCTCCGGTCGCGCCGGTCGCTCCGGTCGCTCCGGTTGCTCCCGTGGCTCCCGTGGCTCCCGTGGCTCCGGTCGAGCCAGTGGCTCCGGTCGAGCCAGTGGCTCCGGTTGCTCCCGTGGCTCCCGTGGCGCCAGTGGCACCGGTCGCTCCCGTCGAGCCCGTCGCTCCGGTTGCTCCTGTGGCCCCTGTGGCTCCGGTGGCTCCGGTGGCCCCGGTGGCCCCGGTGGCCCCGGTGGCCCCGGTGGCTCCCTTGGCCCCTGTCGGACCGGTTGCTCCGGTTGCTCCCGTGGATCCCGTCGGGCCGGTCGCTCCGGTCGCTCCTGTAACCCCAGCGCCCGTCGGCCCCGTTGCGCCTGTCGCCCCCGTCGCGCCCGTCGGCCCTGTTGCGCCCGTGGCTCCGGCACCTGGACCTGTGGGTCCGGTCGGTCCAGTCGGTCCGGTCCCACCTCCGCCACCGTCTCCGGGCACGATCTCGATGATCTGTCCCTTGCCATTGACGGTGATGCTGCCCCCACCGATCTGGTAGGTGCCCTGGCGAACGCCGGTGAAGATCGCCCCGCCGCCGCCACCGCTCTGGAACATCATCCACAGCAGCGCTCGACGGATCTCATTCAGCTCGCTTTGCGAGAGCGGAACGTCGCTCGGTCGCTCGATGCGACCGCCCACCTCGACACCCGACTGAGCTGGCTCGCGGGGTATGTTCGAGGCTGCCGGCTTGTCCACCCGCTCAAATTGAGGTCGCTTGCCAGGAGGCC